>Ga0247781_1000192_pt1 | contig 18289 bp, 2 predicted proteins | sample UWRJL184509B5_FD_179922 | JGI IMG/M metagenome (GOLD analysis project Ga0247781, IMG submission 179922) | Plant litter microbial communities from Arlington Agricultural Research Station in Wisconsin, United States - UWRJ-L184-509B-5 | ecosystem: Environmental > Terrestrial > Plant litter >...
CGTGTAAAGGACCTATAATTACGAGTATAAGAGGTAAAGGGTAGTTAATAACGTTAAAGCTGAATTATAAAGATAGGTCCTCGCCTTTATACAGCTGTTACTGCTTTATTACTTCGAGGAAGGCTCTTTAAAGGAAGGATACTAGTCCCTTAAACGGCTAGCAGCTCCTTACTAAGATAAACTGGCTAATAACGCTTATAACACTTATTATAACCACCTTTAAGCGATTAAGAAGCATAAGTAGAGGCTCTTGAAGTAGATTAAGTAATAGGAAGACTACCTTAATAAGGCAGAAAAACATAACTTAGTAGATATATTAGAGCCTAACGCCTAGTAGCCTTACCTGATTAAAGCCTTAAGGAACATAGAGGATGGAAGAGCTTAGGTGATGGGAGAATCTTGTGACGACCCTGCAGGCCGTCACTTAGGCCGGGGCGGCCTGATAAATCCCCCGTAGAAGGAACAGTGTGGAAAGACAGTATATACCGTCTAGGCACACTGGGCCAGGGGTGTAAAGACCCAAAGCCCCTACGACTAATGAGGTGCTGCTTGTAGCATGCCGAGTGCTTGTATCGCGAGCAGGAGAAACCTTATAAGTAGAACGCTTACATAGTGTAAAGTGCTCACATAATGAGCACTTACGGCATTATAAGTAAGGTATGAAATACCCCTTAATTAGTTAGTATAAATAGTTATAATTATACCTATAACCACCGTAAGGGACTTTAATTCCTTATATTAGTATTTAATTATTTATTTATATCCTACTATTTAGACTCACCTTTATGTATTATAATAACAGCGACTTATAGTAATATTAAACCCCCTGTTTAGGAGTGTTAGCTTAATAAGCTGTCTTCAGAATACCCTTTACCTGTTAACGTCCTGCTATATGTTTTATCTTAACCTGTGCTAATCCTCTTAAGGCCTATGTTAGGTGCAGGTTATAATATAATATTAACGTTAAGTTTTAAATGCTGTTTATTAAATTCCCAGACACTACCTCTCTCCTATTAATATATCGACCTTTAAAAAAGGAAAGGAGATTAAGGAGGTGTAAGCTTAACCTTAGCTCCCTATTATTAATAAGTTAACTACACACCTTAAAGACTTAAACCTTAATTAGTAAGGACTGGTTAAAGAACTTAATAAAGCCTTCCCTAGAGATATTAAGAGTCGTATCGGTCTTATTGAAAAACTCTAGGCCTGACTTAACATTATTAAGCTGGAAAATAATAACCTTAAGGGCTTATAAAAGAAGTGAGTAAAGCTCCCCCTACTGTTACACTTTAAAGGAGACTTTATGTAATTAAAGTTATAGATAGCCTAGCTTTAAAGCTATATCACCTACTATAATAAGCAGTTCTTTAAAGAAGAAGGAAAAGTTAGGTTTACTAAAGCCTTATTAGATAAAGTAACTGTTTATTAGTATAAACCTTACGTGAAGATAATTAACGACCTCTTTATAGATAGAGTATGTAAAAAGGCCCTTAAAACTTAAGCCCTTTTTAATAACTTTAACGTTTTTATTAATTAACTCCAGACTGAGTTTAAAGAGCTAAACGCCCCTAAACAGGCTAAGTAATACCTTATAACCTTAAGGCAGACGTCCTTAGTCCTTAAGTTCTCTACACACTTTAAATTAAAAGCAGTAAAGATTAAACTCAGTTAAGAAGCCTTAATAATACTGTTCTAAAGTGGTTTAAAGGAGCACGTCACTAGAGACCTTTACTGGGAAGACTAACTAGACTGTTTATAAGAACTAGTTAAGATGGCCATTAAGGTTAATAATTAGTATTATAATTACTATTATTAGAAGAATTATTAAAAGGAACAGACCTTTTACCAGTTAAGTAAATTAAAAAAGGGGAACTAATTAACCGTAACAGGTCACTACCCCAGGCTAATAGATATTAATATAGTAAACCGTCAGAACTAACCTAACTGCGATAAGCCTTAACGATAATAGTAGTAAAAGTAATTTAAGGACTTATTATAAGTTTAGTGTTTTAATTATGATAAGAAAGGATATATAGCACGGTAGTGTCTGTCACTAAAGTAGGTCAGTTAGAAACCTGTTTTAAAAGAAGGAAAGTATATTAAGTTTAACTTTAGAGACGTCTATATCAGGATAGTAAGTAATAAAGAAAACTGCACCTAAATAGATAAATGTAACCTGGGAGATAAGGAAGGAGAAGAAAAACCTTAAAACGTGGTATATTTAGTCTTTAAAGGTGTTTTAGAAAAGTTAGCTATAAAGGTGCAGGTTATAAAAGACCGAATTTAAAGTGGAAACTTAAGATTATTAAAAGTGTAGGTTACAGAAGACTAACTTTAAGAAGAGATATTCTAGTTAATTATTACAGGACTTAAAAACCTTACCCTGTAGGCCTAGGAATTAAGGAAGTTTAGGAAGGACCTTAACTTAAAAATTACTAAGATGGTAAAGGGAGTTAAAGAACTAGCCCTTTAGGCTACCTAAACGGTAAAGTAAGCCTTAAAAGGTGAAAAAGAGCAAGTAGAAAGAATTAAGTTAAAGAAGTGGAAGTTCTTCTTAACAGTGCCTTTTAAAACTCTTAAACACTTTAAGTATATTAAGTAGGTTAGTACCCTTACTTCCTTAAAAGAAGGATAGCTTAGATAGCTGCTTTATATTAAGGTTAGTGTGCTTTAAACTGGTACCTTAAAAGTCCCTTAAGAAGATATAAAGTAAATACATTAATAAAGGGTTTAGGAGCTAAAGGAGAAACATTAAAAGCTAATAGATAAAGTAGAGGACTTATAAGTTAAGGGTCTTACTGTAACGTTTAAAGATAAAGTAATGGAAATTAGGTTATAACTCTGTAATAGAGTTTACTTTACTAATTAACTTAAATACTAATTTATTAAGGAAGGACACTTTATAGAAGAATAAGTTAAGTTATTATTACTTGAGTTTTAAAAAGAGGTTTAGGAGAAATAACGTATATAAAGGTAAGTGGAGGAAGAAAAAGAATAAGGTGTTACTTCCCCCGTTCTATACTCCATAACCGTAACACTAGTAGTTAATATTAACTACCTTAATTACAGAGATATATTATAAATTAATTACATATATAATAACTACACTTTTAACCAGTATTATAGGCTTAAGGCCCTTTATAACCACTTCCCTAACACATAAAAAAAAGACTACGCTATTGTAAGGATAAAGTTAAAACTAGCCCATTACTAAGTCTCCTACTCTCTAATAAGGGAATCTAGTAATAAGCGGAAGGTTACTGTGGTTAACTAAGCCCTTACTACGTATTAATAAGGAGGAGTGCTTAATAATTACTTAGTTGTAACATACTTATTACACCTTAATGGAAAAGCTTAAAAATGGTAGAAGTAAAAAGATTACTAGCAGATTTAAGAGTAAAAAGACATTACTATAATCTAGTTTTATAAAACGTATTATCGTCTTATTAAAGACTTTTAAAACATTATACCGTTTAAAGTTAACTGGACATTAAAGCATAAGAACTTAAGGAAAGTTAATTATTAGGTTTATTAAAGCTGCCTGTTTTTTTAGAAGGAATTAGGAAAAGCTTGCAGGCCCTTTAAAAGGGCTGGAAACCAGTAGTTTACTAGTTAGTAAAAACTTTAAAAAGAAGGAGAGGCACTTAAAGGTATTACAACCTGCACCTGACACAGGCCTTAAGAGGACTGGTGCAGGTTAAGACAGAACGTATAGCAGGACGCTAACAGGTAAGGGGCGTTCCAAAGACGGCTTATTAAGCTAACACTCCTAGACGGGGGTTTAATGTCACTGTAGGTCGTTATCACTATAATGCATAGAGGTGAGTCTGAACAGTAAGATATAAATGAATAATTAAATACTAGCGTGAGGAACTAAAGTCCCTTATAGTGATTATAGGCATAATTATAACTATTTATACTAACTAGCTAGAAGGTATCTTATACCTTTAATTACTATACTTACTTAACACGAAGAGTGATTAAAGTGATTAGAACACCTTTAATTATTATAATCACCATACTCTTAATAAGATCAGAGTGATCACTTAATAATTAGTTATAGGGGCTTTAGGTCTTTACACCCCTGGCCTAGTACACAGTACTGTGTGTACTGTCTTCTTACATTATTCCTTTTACAGGGAATCTGTCAGGTTGCTCCAGCCTAGGTGTCGGCTTACAGGGTCGTTATATAATTCCCCCTTTTTAACGTTCTTTTTTTATAAAAAATTACTTATATATACCTTCCTTTCCTCCACCAGCCATTATATTATCTAACCAGATAATTAAAAATAGGAGAAACGTAACGCCTTTATTAACTAAACATTATATTATTAACGTTAAATTCATTTATACTTTTAGGATTATTATACCTGTAAAGTGTAGTCGCTATTATCGCCTAGACTTATTAGACTGTAAAGTGGCCAGTAAAAGTAAGTTATATAGCCACTATGTGGTGGCTGGTGGAACTGTATACTTATCTTATAACGTCCACAGAAACGATTTATCTGTATTATACGGGGTTTTAGACGAAAAAAAGCGTTTTAATGTTAAAAAGTGTAAGACCACTTTTCTTCTTTATAACACGGCCTTTAAACTTCTATGTTTTAAAGACTAGTAGAAGGGACTGGTGTGTCAGGTAGATAAACTCTTTAGTTATAAGTTTAATATTATAATAAAGGAGGAGTGTAAGGTTTAAGAGGTGACTGTTTTAGTTTTTAAGTTTAACTAGGGGAACTTTCTAGTAAAGCTGGTATGTGGTTCTTTTTCCAGGGGGTTATTATAACTGGTAACCTTTTCTTAACCTGGTTTATTACTCTTTTCTTTTAATAAACGAAACAGCTCTTTTTAATATAAAGATTATACGTTTATTACGTGCTAACTCTTTCTTCCGTCAGATATTTACTTTTATATGGAGCTTATTAGGAGCTTTAAAGGTCTTACCTTTTTACTAAGTCTAAGGTCTTTATAACCCTAGTTAAGGGTTTTAATAAATGTCCTTTTATACTTATTAAGGAGTTTCTTACTATTTCTTAGGTTTTAAATCCTATAGTAATCTTACTTTTTAATATAATAATTTAAATATTAAATCTTATCTTATTTTTCTAATTCTTATTATTAGCTTTAATTAATTTAGATTCTTTTAATAAAACTTTATAATCAGGTTTAGGCATTTAAAGTTCTTAACTAGTTCTTATAAGTTACTTTTAAGGTTATAGTTTAATTACCTAATAAGATATTTAAACGTGTTCTTTCCCCTTTATAAATCTATAATTTCCTTAATATCGTATTTATCCTTATTAGCGTCGATCTTAATCTTCTTTTTTAAAGGGACTCCCTTTAAAGTAGGTTTTAAAAGTAAGATGTGAAAAACCTTAATCTACACCTTTATACTAATGGGTAAGTCTAGTTTATAATTAAAGGTGGCGACCTTCTTCTTAATTTAGAACAGTCTGTACCTTTTAAAGTTAAGCTTCTTACTAGGCCGCTTTAAACGTAGGTTTTATAAAAAAAGGTAAATATAATCCCCCTTTTGAAAAGTTAATCCCTTAACTTATTTACCATTATAATAAAGTCCTTTTTTAAATACTAATTACTTAGTTTAATATTTATTAGTAAACTTCTTTATTTATTCACATATAAACTTAAGTTTAGCTTATAAGTGATTATACAGTTCTTACATCCAGTTTATATAAACTGTAACTTAAGGGGTGTTAGTAAATGGGCCTTAACAGAGTTTAGGCTTTTTACTGTAATTAGTAAAAAACAGTAATATACTTATTAACTTAATTAATGTTATATTATAAGCTATCTGTATTATTAATAACAGCTTAAGCTAGTTATCTTATTTAAAGTTAATATAAGTTTAAAGATACGTTATAAGTATCTAGTTAACTTATTCTATTTAGCTATCCGTCTGTAAGTGGAAAGCTGTTAAAAGTTTACTTTTTATACCTATTCTCTATATTAGTCTTTATTAAAACTTCGACATAATTAGCTTATTTTAATCTATAATGATATTATTTAGCTAAAGGTGTTATAAAACTACCTTTTTCTTAAAAACGTAAATAAGTTACTCCACTATTATATCCTTTAAAGTTAATAGAAAATAAACCTACTTTATTAATTTGTTAACTATTATAAGGATTTAATTATAAGTAACTCCTATAACAGGGTCCTTAAACTTTAAGATCTTAGTAATAAAGTTAAGTGAGATGGAACTTTATAACACCTATAGTACAGGGAGTGGTTTAAGAAGTTTATAAGGCTTATACCACCAGTTCTACTTACAGTAACAGACGTTATAATTATTAACCACTTCCTTAATTAACTTTTTTATTCCCAGGAAGGTGTATACTTATTAAACCTGTATAAGAGTCTTAACTTAGCCTATATATCCCCTAAGTTAAGACTTATAAACTTATAAAACGTACTCTTTTTATTTATCTAAGTTATAAATGTACAGTTTCTTTTAATACTAGAGCCTTACTCCTAATTTAGGCGCACTGTTTACACCTTTTAATAACTATTCCAGCTAATAACTAGTTTTATTATAGTTTAGATATTTCAGGCGCTCCTTATTATAATCTTACATATACCCTGAAAAGTCTCCTAAAGGGTATTTATACTTATAAGTTCCTTCCACTAACCTTCTTACTTAAAAGTCCTGTTATTATTAATAGATATTATACTTTATTTATAAGTTTATATAAATATTAATAGTTTATTTTAATATTTAATTATCTAACATTTATAATATATGTTTTAATATACTATTCTCAGCTTTATTAAATATAATAATAGGGATTAAAACCAGGTTAGCATCCTTATAATCCTATCTTTAATTAAGGGTATCAGCTTACCTATTATCTTTTCCTTTAATATAATAGATCTGGAAATGGAACAGGGTTATTAATTCTACCCATTATACTTACCGTAAGTTAAGTTCCTTTATTAAGAAGTACTAGAGGTTATTATAATCTAAAAAGACTTAAACTGGTTCTTCCATACCGCTTAAATACAGTGCCTATTTAATAAAGCATTAGATAATTACCATCAGTTCCTTATTATAAATTAGATATTATAAGGCTAAGCTGTGGATTCCTTTTAATAAAAAGGTAACTAAGTGGCGTTTTCCGTTATCCTAAACTTAATTAAGTTCTTTATTAATTACAAACTTTAAAAAGTCTGTTTTAACTTAAAAAGGTTTTAAGAAATCAGGGAGAGCCAGGACTAATATTATAATAAAGGCGTACTTAAGGTCCTTAAACACCTTTTATTATCTATCAGTCCACTTAAACAGTTTACCCTCTCTTATAAGCTTATATAGTAATTTTACAGTCTTTATAAAATACCTAATAAAACACTAATAAAAGTTTACAAAGCTGATAAAGGCTTATAACTCTTTTTAATTCTTTAAAATAAGCCAGTCTTTAACTGCCTTTATCTTCTCCAGTTACATTTTAAGCTTTTTAGGGGTTACCTTAAACCTTAAATAGTTCAGCTCTTAAACGTAAAAGTGGCTTTTCTCCAGGTTTACTATTAGCTTCGCTTTTTTAAAAGCTATTAAAACCTATCACATATATTTTTAATGTTCTTTTAAAGTTTCGGAATAAACCAGAACATTATTTAAATATATAAAGATAAACTTATTAAGGAAGGGGTAGAGAACATTATTAATAAGGCCTTAAAAAGTTACAGGGGTATTTATTAATCCTATTAGCATAACACAGTATTAGTAATACCTGTTATAAGTTTAAAAAGCCGTTTTATACTTATCCTTTTCTTTCATTTTAATGTAATTAAATCCTATAAGGAAGTTAAAACTGGAGAACCAGTTCACCTTAATAATCCATTCTCACATTTCTGTAATAAGTGGTAATAAGTAGTAATTCTTAATCGTATCTTTATTTAACATTTAATAATTAATAACTATACGTAACTTACTATCTCCCTTCCTTAAAACAAATAACACTAAGTACCCTACCGGTAACTGGGACTTTATTATAAATCCATTCTTCAGATTTTCATTAACGTACTCTTTTAAGGCTTTTACCTGTTATAAGTTTAAATAATAAGGCTGGAAGTTATAAAACTTCACTCCCAGTTTTAACTTAATTTCGTAATCCCACAGTCTATAATCTAATAATTACAGTATCTTTTTTTAAAACAGGGTAAACTTCCTATATTCTACAGGTACCTTAAATAAGTTAACTTCTTTACTTATCTGTAAATTAGCTTTTAGCTTCTCTCCACCTTTTAAATCGTTATTTAGGTAATATAGTAAACCTTTTAATCTTTTAACTGTTTTAATAAACCTAACCTAAACTGTGTTTAATTCTAAGGGTTTAACGTGCTTTTAAGTGCTTTATACATCTTTAAAGCGGTTTAATGCCTTTTTAACTTTCTTTAAACAGTAATCACAGCTGGGGGACTTACTAAAGGTAAGGTGGCCACTCCTCTAATTAATTACAGGGTTATACTTTTCCAGCCAGGGTAGACTTAAGATTATATTATAACCTATAACTAATATAACGTTAAAGTCCATTTATTATTTATCCCTATCCACTTTAATTAAGAGTGGCGAGTAATAGGTGATTTTACTATTATTATACTAATACAGGCCTCCTTCACCATTCTAAATAGGAATAACCTCTTTATACTTTTTATTAGGGAGTTTCCTTTAGTTAATTAATAAGGGGTGTACTAGGTTAAAAACACTCCCACTATTAATCACTGCTTTTACCCTAAATAGCCTCCCTTTTCCATCTATTATATTAACATTAACAGAATAATGCTTATACTTCTTTAACATCTAAGTTATAATAATTATCTGTCCTTAAGGTCTTATTTAGCTTAACCTTTAAATACCTCTCCTTCTTCTTAAGGTTTTTATTAACTAGTAAACTACTAGTTTCCGGCCCTTTTAAAGGGCCTGTAACCTTTTCCTAATTCCTTTTAGAAAAACAGGCAGTTTTAATAAATTTAGTAATTAACCTTTCCTAAGTTTTTACACCTTAACGTCCAGTCGACTTTAAACGGTACAATGTTCCTAAAATCCTTAATAAGTTAATAATACGCTTTATAAGACTGGATTATAATAATATCTTTTTACTCTTAAATCTACTAATAATGTTCTCACTTCTACCATTCTTAAGCTTTTCCGTTAAGGTGTAATAAGTATATTACAACTGGGCAGTTATTAAGTATTCCTCCTCACTAACACATAATAAGGGTTTAATTAACTATAGTAACTTTCCACTTATTATTAAATTCTCGTATCAGGGAATAAAAAACTTAATAATAAGCCAGTTTTAACTTTACCCTTATAATAGTGTAATCCTGTCTTTATATGCTTAGAAAGTGGTTATAAAGGGCCTTAAATCCATAATACCAGTTAAAAGCGTAATTATTATACACACAGTTAATCTATAATATATCCTTATAATTAGGGTGGTTAACGTTAACTATAGGTGCTGTAGTTATAAAGTATAAAACGGGGGAAGTGGCGCCTTATTTTTCCTCTTCTTCCACCTGCCTCTAAGTACGTTATTTCTTTTAAACCTCCTCTTAAAACTCAGGTAATAATAACCCAGCTTGTTCTTCTATAAAGTAATCTTCCTTAATAAGTTAATACTTAAGTTAATTAATAAAGTAAACCTTATTATAAAGTTATAACCTAATTTCCACTACTTTATCCTTAAACGTTACAGTAAGACCTTTAACTTACAGGTCCTTTATTTCGTTTATTAACTTTTAATATTTCTCCTTTAACTCCCAGATCCTTTATTAATATGCTTACTTTATACCTTCCTAAGGGACCTTTAAAGTACCAGTTTAAGGCACATTAACTTTAATACAGGGTAATTATTTAAACTGTCCTTCCTTTAAGGAGGTAAGGGTGTTAATCTATTTAACGTATTTAAAATGTTTAAAAGTCTTAAGGGGTATTATTAAAAAGAACTTCCATTTTTCCAGTTTAATTCTTTTAATTTATTCTCTTTCTCCTTTTAAGGTTTACCTCACTATCTAGGTGGCTTAAAAGGCTAGTTCTTTAACTCCTTTTACCATCTTAATAACTTTTAAGTCAGGGTTTTTCCTAAACTTCCTTAATTCCTAGGCTTATAAGGTAAGGTTTTTAAAACCTGTAACAGCTAATTAGAATATCTCTTTTTAAAGTTAGTCTTTTATAACCTGCACTTTTAATAATTTTAAGTTTCCACTTTAAAATCGGTTTATAACAACCTGTACCTTTATAACTAACTTTTCCAAAACACCCTTAAGGATTAAGTATATTACGTTTTAAGGCTCTTCTTCCTTTTCTTCCTTATCTCCTAACTTACACTTATCTATCTAAATGTAATCTTCTTTATTACCTGTTATCCTAATATAAACGTCTTTAAAGTTAAACTTAATATATTTTCCTCCTTTTAAGACAGGTTTTTAATTAACTTACTTTAATAACAGGTATTACTATACTATATATCCTTTCTTATTATAATTAAAACACTAAACCTGTAACAAGTCCCTAAGCTGCTTTTATTACTATTATTATTAAGGTTTATTACAGTTAAGTCGGTTTTAACAGTTTATTATACTAATATCTATTAATCTAAGGTAATAACCTATTATAGTTAACTAATTCCCCTTCTTAAGTTTACTTAACTAATAGGGGACCTATTCCTTTTAGAAGTTTTTCTAATAATAATAGTTATAATATTAATTATCAGCCTTAATAACTATTTTAATTAACTTTTAAAGGTAGTTTAGCTAATCCTCTTAATAAAGGTCTCTAGTAACGTGTTCCTTTAAACTACTTTAAAACAGTATTACTAGGGCCTCCTGGCTAAGCTTAGTCTTTACTACTTTTAACTTAAAGTATATAAAGAACTTAAGGACTAAGGACGTCTACCTTAAGGTTATAAGGCGTTACTCAGCCTGCTTAAAGGTGTTTAATTCTCTAAACTTAATTTAAAGTTAGTTAATAAAAACGTTAAAGTTATTAAAAAGGGCCTAAATCTTAAGGGCCTCTTTACATACCCTATTTACAGAGAGGTTATTAATTATCTTTATATAAGGCTTATACTAATAAACGGTTACTTTATCTAATAAGGCTCTGGTAAACCTAACCTTTCCTTCTTCTTTAAAAAACTACTTATTATAATAAGTGATATAACTCTAAAGTTAAGCTATTTAAGACTCTAGTTACGTAAAGTCTCCCTTAAAGTGTAAAGGTAAAGGGAGCTTTACTCGTTTCTTTTATAAACCCTTAAAGTTATTATTCTCCAGCTTAATTACGTTAAGTTAGGTTTAAAGTTTTTTAATAAGGCCGATATAGCTTTTAATGTCTTTAAGGAAGGTTTTATTAAGCTTCTTAACCAGTCCCTGCTAGTTAAGGTTTAAGTCTTTAAGGCATATAACTAACTTATTAATAATAGGGAGTTAAGGTTAAGTTTACACTTCCTTAATCTCCTTACTTTTTCTAAAAGTTAATATATTAGTGGGAGAGAGGTAATATTTAGGAATTTAATAAACAGCGTTTAAAACTTAACGTTAGTATTATATTATAACCTACACTTAATATAAGCTTTAAAAAGATTAATGTAAGTTAAAACAGAACATATAACAGGACGTTAACAGGTAAGGGGCGTTTTAAAGACGGCTTATTAAACTAACACTTTTAAATAAGGGTTTAATATTATTATAAGTTGTTATTATTATAATATATAAAGGTGAGTTTAAACAGTAAGATATAAATAAATAATTAAATATTAGTGTAAGGAACTAGAGTCCCTTATAATAGTTATAAACATAATTATAATTATCTATACTAATTAGTTAAAAGGTACCTTATACCTTTAATTACTATACTCACTTAATATAAAGAGTGATTAGAGTGATCAGAACGCCTTTAATCACTGTGATCACTGTACTCTTAGTGAGATTAAAGTGATCACTTAACGATTAGTCGTAGGGGCTTCGGGTCTTTACACCCCTAGCCTAGTGCGTAGTACTGTGCGTACTGTCTTCCTGCACTGTTCCTTTTACGGGGAATCCGTCAGGCCACTCTGGCCCAGGTGTCGGCCTGCAGGGTCGTCACAAAAGGTTAGGCTGGATAAGACCTTAAAGATAAATAATTATTATAACTTAAATGTTAAAAAAGTATAAGTATTATTTTATTAATATTAATATAATAAACGGAAAAGGGAGGCTATTTAAGGTAAAAATAGTAATTAATAATAAGAGTGCTTCTAACTTAGTACACCCCTTATTAGTTAATTAAAGGAAACTCCCTAATAAAGAATATAAAAAGGTTATTCCCATTTAAAATAGAGAAGGAGGCCTGTACTAATATAATAATAGTAAAATCACCTACTACTTATTACTCTTAATTAAAGTAGATAAGGATGAATAATAAGTGGACTTTAACGTTACACCAGTTACAGGTTATAACATAATACTAAGTTTACCTTAACTAGAGAAATATAACCCTGTAATTAATTAAAGGAGTGGCCACCTTACCTTTAGCAAGTCCCTTAGCTGTAATCACTATTTAGAGAAAGTTAAAAAGGCTCTAAACTGCTCTAAAGATGTATAAAATACTTAAAAGCACATTAAACCCTTAGAATTAAATACAGTTTAAGTTAGGTTTATTAAAACGGTTAAAGGACTAGAAGGTCTACTGTATTACTTAAATGATAATTTAGAAGGTAGAAAGAAGTAAAAAGCTAATCTATAAATAAGTGAAGAAGTTAACTTATCTAAAATACCCACTAAATATAGGAAGTTCACCCTGTTTTAAAAAAAGATACTGTAATTACTAGACTATAAACTATAAGACTATAAAATTAAGTTAAAACTGGGAGTAAAGCTCTGTAACTTCCAGCCCTACTACTTAAACCCTTAGTAAGCTAAAACCCTATAAGAATATATTAATAAAAACTTAAAGAACTGGTTTATTATAAATTCCCAGTCCCCAGCAGGGTATTTAGTGCTATTTATCCTAAAAAAGGGAGACGGTAAACTATATATAGTTATTAATTACTAAATATTAAATAAAGATATAATTAAAAACCATTACCCATTACTACTTATTACAGAAATGTAAAAATGGATTACTAAGGTAAATTAGTTCTTTAATCTTAACTTTCCTATAAGGTTTAACTACATTAAAGTAAAGGAAGAGGATAAATATAAGACGGCCTTTTAAACTTATAACAGGTATTACTAATATTATGTTATACTAATAGGATTAATAAACGCCTTTATAACCTTTTAAAGCCTTATTAATAATGTTCTCTACCCCTTCTTTAATAAGTTTATCTTTATATATTTAAATAACGTTTTAATTTATTTTAAAATATTAAAAGAACATTAAAAGCATATACGATAGGTTTTAATAACTTTTGAAAAAGCGAAGCTGATAGTAAACCTGGAGAAAAGCCACTTCCACGTTTAGGAACTAAACTACTTAAGGTTTAAAGTAACCTTTAAAAGACTTAAAATGTAATTAGAGAAGATAGAGGTAATTAGGGATTAGCCTACTTTAAAGAATTAGAAAGAGTTATAAGCCTTTATTAGTTTTATAAACTTTTATCGCTGTTTTATCAGATACTTTATAAGAATTATAAAACTACTCTATAAACTTATAGGTGAGGGAAAGCTGTTTAAGTAGACTAATAGATAGTAAAAGGCGTTTAAAGACCTTAAACACACCTTTATTATAATATTAGTCCTAGCCCTCCTTGACTTCTTAAAGCCTTTCTAAGTCGAAACAGACTTTTTAAAATTTATAATTAGTAGAGAACTTAACTAAATTTAGGATAATAGGAAACACCATCTAGTTACCTTTTTATTAAAAGGAATCTATAGCTTAACTTTATAATATCTAATTTATAATAAGGAACTAATAGCGATTATTTAGTGTTTCACTAAATAGGTACTGTATCTAAGTGGTATAAAGGAACTAGTCTAGGTCTTCTCAAACTATAATAACCTTTAGTACTTTTTAACGAAGGAGCTTAGTTTACGGTAAGTATAATAGGCAGAACTAATAGCCCTGTTCTATTTCTAGATTCACTATATTAAAGGAAAAGATAATAGGTAAGCCGATACTTTTAGTTAGAGATAGGACTATAAGGATGCTAATTTAGTCTTAATCCCTATTATTATATTTAACGAAGTAAAGAACAGCACCTTAAAACACACGTTATAAGTGTTAGATAATTAGACGCTGGAATAAATTATTAATGTCTGTATAAATTTATAAACAGAGTATAATATCTATTAGTAATAATAGGACTTTTAAGTAAGAAGGTTAATAAAAGGAACCTGTAAGTATAAGTGCCTTTTAAAAGACTTTTTAAGGTATTTATAAAATTATAATAAGGAGTACTTAAAGTATTTAAACTATAATAAAATTAGTTATTAGCTAAAACAGTTATTAAAAGGTGTAGATAATATACTTAAACTAAGAGTAAGGCTTTAGTATTAAGAGAAACTATATATTTATAACTTGAAAAAATGGAAGGAGTATATCTAGCAGGTCTATAAGTCTTAACTTAAAGGATATATAAGCCAAGTTAAGACTCTTATACAGGCCTAGTAAATGTATACCTTTCCAGGAATAAAAAAACTAGTTAAGGAAGTAGTTAATAACTGTAATATCTGCTATTAAAAGTAAAACCGACATTATAAACCTTATAGGCTTTTTAAACCGCTCCTTATACTATAAGCGCTATAGAGTTTTATCTTACTTAACTTTGTCATTAGGATCCCAGAGTTTAAGGACCCTGTTATAAGAGTTACTTATAATTAAGTCCTTATAGTAATTAATAGATTAACAAAATAGGTTTACTTTCTATTAACTTTAAAGGACATAATAGTAAAGTAACTTACTTATATCTTTAAAAAAGAAGTAATTTTATAACACCTCTAGTTAGATAATATCGTTACAGATTAAGATAAGCTAATTATATTAAAGTTCTAATAAGGATTAATATAAAGAATAAGTGTGAAAAGTAAGCTTTTAACAGCATTTTACCTACAGATAGATAATTAAACGGAGTAAGTTAACTAGATACTTATAATATATCTTTAAGCTTATATTAACTTTAAATAAGATAATTAACTTAAACTGCTATTAACAGTATAAATAACTTATAATATAACATTAATTAAGTTAACAGGTATATTACTATTCTTCACTAGTTACAGTAAAGAGCTTAAACTTTATTAAAGCCCGCTTATAGGCGCCCCCTAAGCCATAGTTTATATAAACCAGATGTAAAAGTTATATAACCATTTATAAGCCAAACTTAAATTCACACGCGAATAAATGAAAAATTTTACTAATAAACACTAAATTAAGCAGTTAATGCTTAAAAAGGGACTTTACTATAATAATAAATAAGTTAAGGGATTAACTTTTTAAAAGGGGGATTACGTTTACCTTTTTTTATAAATCCTGTATTTAAAATAACTTAGTAAGAAGCTTAACTTTAAAAGGTATAGACTGTTCTAAATTAAGAAAAAGGTTACCACCTTTAATTACAAACTAAACCTACCCATTAGTATAAAGGTGTAGATTAAGGTTTTTCACATCTTACTTTTAAAACCTGTCTTAAAAGGAGTTCCTTTAAAAAAGAAGATTAAGATCGATGTTAATAAAGATAAGTATAATATTAAGGAAGTTATGGATTTATAAAAGGGGAAAAATATGTTTAAATATCTCGTTAAGTAGCTAGATTACAGCCTTAAGAGTAACTTATAAGAGCTAGTAAAAAATTTTAAATACTTAGACCTGATTATAAAGTTCTATTAAAAGAATCCAGACTGATTAAAACTAATAATAAAAACTAAAAATAAGATAAGATCTAATATTTAATTTACTATACAGAAGAGTAAGATTACTATAGGACTTAAAGCTTAAGAAGCGGTAGGAAACTCTTTAATAAGTACGGAAGGATATTTATTAGGACCTTAGCTAGGGTTGTAAGGACCTTAAACCTAATAAGGAGGCTAGGCCTCTAGAGCTCCTAACGAGCCTTACATAAAAAATAAACGCTATTAAAAAAAGGTAAGTTAGTAAAAGAAAAAAAATAACAAAAAGTCCTTATAGGACTTAAACCTATAACCTCTCGCTAGGAAAAGGAAGTCACAAACTAAGTTATAAAATAACCACTTACTGTAAAGACCCTGTTAGGAAGTTCCCCCAGTTAAAAGACTCCACGTTTTTAAAAGGGGCGTTTAACCTAACCTCCTTACTTTTTTAAAACTTTAATAACTCCACTTCGTAACTAAACACCTTTACAGCCTGGTCCTTAAGGTGGGACCGTTGCTTATAAAGACACACTAAATATATTAACACCTCTTAAAGCTTAATAATGGCCTTCTGGAGCTGTTAAACTGTAAACTTGATTTATAAGTTAAAGTCCTATTTTTTAATAAAAAGAGTCTTTAACTTCACCTTACTAATATTAAAAGCGTCATATTAGGAAGGCTAGTGCCTCTTTAAATAGTAATTATAACTGCTAGACTGGTTTAAAACCTGATAAATAAGTAGAGGGACGGTAGACTTATAAAAAGAATAAAGGGACATTTCACTATTAAACGCATATATATAAGTTGTAAGGTTTAGGTGGTGGTTAATACTTTTACCCTGTTCCCATTTTAAGACTTAAGAGCCAGACACTTATTATATGGTAAAGTGGTGAAAGGAAAAACTTACTTTTTAAGTTCTTTATAAGAAAAGAACGTTAAAGAGGGGGAATTATGTAATAACCTTATAAGCCGTTACTTAGGCCAGGGCGGCCTAATAAATCCCCTATAGAAGGAATAGTGTGGAAAGATAGTGTATACTGTTTAGGCGTACTGGGTTAGGGGTGTAAAGACCTAAAGCCCTTATAATTAATAAAGTGCTGTTTACAGTATATTAAGTGCTTATATTATAAGCAGGAGAAACCTTATAAGCAGAACACTTACATAGTATAAAGTGCTTATATAATAAGCACTTATAGTATTATAAGTAAGGTATAAAGTACCCCTTAGTTAGTTAGTATAAATAGTTATAATTATGCCTATAACTACCGTGAGGGACTTTAGTTCCTCACACTAGTATTTAATTATTCATTTATATCCTACTATTCAGACTCACCTCTATGTATTATAATAACAGCGACCTATAATGACATTAAACCCCCTATCTAAAAGTGCTAGCTTAATAAGCCGTCTTTAGAACGCCCCTTACCTGTTAGCGTCCTGCTATACGTTCTGTCTTAACCTGCACCAGTCCTCTTAAGGCCTGTGTCAGGTGCAGGTTGTAATAAATCTATTAGTGGTTGTGTAAAGGCGTGTAGGATTGATTATAAAGAGGTTGGAGCTATCTTATAACAGAAGATTAGAGCTGGACTATCACTAACTTATAACAGGTAGATTAAAGGCGGTTTTCCAGCTTTCCACGGTGCTGAGAGTGAAGAAAACAACAGCTTAGACCGGAGCTAAGGTAGTAACTAAAGCTATAATAGTGGCTGTAAATCACACGGTAGAAAAGGAGGCCGCGGAGGATATAATAGTAACGGTAATAAAGGCTATAAAGGCTATAAAGGTTTAAAGAGGCCTAATAATAAGGATAGGGCTTAGGAGCGAGAAATAAAGAGGCTTTAAACTAATAAAGCTAACTGCTAGCTTTGCGATATAATAAGGCACTTGATTAACTGCTGTTTTTTTACTTACGAACTTAACGATCCTTTAATATTAAAGGGTGGCCTATTAGAGTGGTTTTAACAGAAAGAAAAGACTAGCTTTAACAGGGTAATATGGAAACTTATAAAGGTTAACCCTGAGATTATTAAAAAGGTTGCGGAGGTAAGGAAGAAGTGGAAGATAGATTAATTAACTAAATTCTTCACTAAGTTAACTAAACTAGAGGAAATTCTAACTAAAATAGTTATTAAGAAGAACACCTCTTTCTATTATACTAAAACGGCCCTTAATGTAATAACTTACTGTGACGACCCTGCAGGCCGACACCTAGGCCGGAGCGGCCCGACGGATTCCCTGTAGAAGGAATAGTGCAGGAAGACAGTACGCACGGTACTGCGCACTGGGCCAGGGGTGTAAAGACCTAAAGCCCCTATAACTAATCGTTAAGTGATCACTCTAATCTCGCTAAGAGCACGGTGATCACAGTGATTAAAGGCGTTCTAATCACTTTAATCACTCTTTGTGTTAAGTAAGTATAGTGATTAAAGGTATAAGGTACCTCCTAACTAGTTAGTATAAATAGCTATAA
>Ga0247781_1000194_pt1 | contig 18109 bp, 5 predicted proteins | sample UWRJL184509B5_FD_179922 | JGI IMG/M metagenome (GOLD analysis project Ga0247781, IMG submission 179922) | Plant litter microbial communities from Arlington Agricultural Research Station in Wisconsin, United States - UWRJ-L184-509B-5 | ecosystem: Environmental > Terrestrial > Plant litter >...
GGTCAACATCCAGTTCTTCCCCGATGAGGAACACTCGGTGCGCAGTTCCGACTTTCGTCAAAAAACCCCTTGCAACGGGCCCCACGCATTCCTCAACAGCCTTAGCGTCGAGTACCGCGACGCCGCCAAACGCTACGCCAAGTTGAACCAGCACATTACCAAACTAATCACGCCGTTGAACCAGTTCATGTTTGACGGCCGCCTGCGCGACAAGCTGCTATTCGAGGACAAGGACTTCACCTACTCTCGGCGCTATTTCTGGGCCTACAACACCCTGGGCGTCATTAATGACGGCATCAAATCTATGCGGTCGGCCTACCTCGACACCTTCAACAAGGACTTTTGGGCAGGCAAGCACAAAACCCTGTGGCCGCACCCGGCGCCCGACTCGGCCGAAGGGCATGAGTATGTTTCACGCCTCGAGGCCGCACGCCAGGACCTCGAGGCTGCCGTTCGCGATCTTGAAGATGTCTACGACCGCAACGCCCGCACGCGCGACGAGATCCGCTCCCTGAGGGAACAGCTTTTCAGCGGAAGCAGCGTCAAGGAATCTCGTCGAGCGATTGAGCAGGGCCACAATATCAAGATTCTAACGAGCGTGTCCATGATTTTTTTACCGCTTACGTTTGTCACGGCAAGTCTGCTCCCCCTTCATTAGAAGAGCAACAAGAAAAACTAACGATGAAAAAGTCGGTCTTTGGCATCACAGAGTTCCAATTTTCTGAACGCGACTGGCGCTTTGCCGTCACCATGGTGTCGGTGTGCATCCCCTTCTTCCTGCTCATAATCGTCCTCCAGACGCAGGCGACCATGCAGGCTGTGCGCAAGTACAGGCAGGCCGTCCAGCGCTACATCTCGGCGTCGCTGCAGCGCAGGTTCCAGCGCTGCCAGCAACCAAGTGGAGGGCCCTTGCCAACGCCGACCCAGATGCAGGGGAACGAAGGGGGGCACATGTTTTGGCAGAGAAAGGAGAGGGTGAGGATGGGTTGGCTGAGGCGGTGGATGAGGGGTAGGGGCCAGAATGAGATTGAGGGGAGGCTTAGGGCTGACGACCTTGTGTAGCTATGTTTTTTTTTTGGCTGGTTTAGATTTATTTCCCAAGGCACTAGATACCCAATCCGTTTAGATATGATATTAGCGGTCGGTCCAATCCAGCCTGGACAATGAAGCAATGAACTCTCTTCTCCCGGATGCTCGTTGGGCCGTAGACCGGATATTGGGTACAGTGATCATTAGCCTGCTGCTCGCTCGGGACATAGTCGGGGAAGAAGCGAGACGGGGTGGTCCTCTCAGCTGCCCCATATCCGCCTAACACGAGATCTAGGCTTCTGCCGGTGGGTCAATGTCGCAGGGTGAGGTCTGGGTCTCTGGGTCCAGGTGTTCCACGCGGGTGTGACGTTCTGGTGATGGGACAGGAGAGCGAGAGAGTATAGCGGTGTGCTCTTAGAGAGCTGGTATCTAGATGCCTAGAACGCCCGAACAACTAAATGATAGTTATAGTGATAGATCTGGTGGATAAAACAATAAAAGATGATTCCATTCTGGTGGTCCGGTTGCAGCCCAATCAAGGATCTGAGCACAGCAGGCATTCCTTCCGCCGCAAGGTCAGCCAAGTTTTGGTCCAAGAGCCACTCCATGGTCATCCAATGAGCTCACCAGATCCTTGATCGCACACCAACATCTACGCCAGCATCACCTTGTAGCATGGAAGGAGATCAGCGCGCGTTTTCCCCAATCCCTACGCACAGCTTGCTATCATTCACCGCCGACGGCCACCCTGGGCTGCAGTCCGACGCCGAGAGTCGGCAGATGGTTGAGCAACCTCCCATCCTCCCGTGAGCTCTCTTCTGAAGGGTGTAGAAATCGATATCTAGTGCGCTAAGTGCTACGACTTTCATGCTTTTCAAGCCTATTGCAACGCCCATCCACCATTTTTATGTGCTTATATGCAAGACGACGTTCACCAGAGCGCCGAGCTGCGCTGACCCGTCCTCCCGTACCACCCCATCCTCCATGAACCACAATGATAATGCAGGTGTGGCGCTTCCATCGTACCCCGACCACGTAGGTCCCTTCGCGATGCCCTCCGCTTGACGATGATGAAAATGCATCAGCCCACGAAGGTTTGATGACGGTGGCTGCTACGAAAGACAGTGGGAGCCCTTCCTAGCTCGGCGGCTTGGTGTCAATAATTTCCTCAGCGCGCTATGCTGCACTAGCTTCGTATCGCTCCGTGGTGGCCAAGCCTTCGTTGGCTTGGAGGCACCTCGATGCCCAACGACCAGTTCCGTCGCATCACCTACCCTGGAATGGCCGGCGCCGTAACATGGTGGGGGTTCAGTTTGAGTGTGCCGGCATGGTAAGTTGAGCTGTAGGTGTAAGCCTTGCCGCTGTAGACGGGCTCCTCTTGGCCGCCGACGTAACCATTTACTTTCCGTATGTGTTCCGACTCCAGCCAGCCACGCCTTGTGTTTGGCCCATGGGTACCTTGCCGGGGATAGTTTGTTGACACCGCTAGATGATCCCGAGCCTATGTTATGGGCCCGCGGTCCAACCGGGCGCCAGACAGTTGTTTCCTGTGCTCCATAGCCGGTTGTTGTTCAGAGGCATGGCGCACTTGCGTGGCGCTGATGAGCAACCAGTTGGAAAAGATGCTCGCATCGCCTGTGCATAGGAATGCAACCCCCCTGACCTGCAACGGGACAAGCTGTTATATCATGCACCGGCATCTCCCCGTCCCTGCTCATCGATTGCTGCATCCTAGGACCACTCTTTGCAAAATGTCCATTGGTATGGCGCCGCTACTCACGCTTACATAGGCGATGACTGTACCATAATTCGCTGAGTTCAGAAGGCCTGTGGCGAGAATCGGCCCTAATGAGAGCGATATTTATGCCATTCTGTAGTATTTGTGTTTGGAGCTACTTCGCCGCACCTAGACCTACAAATCGCCAATTAGGGCGAGCTAAGGGTGAGGAACCCGGAGGTGCGCGGCTTATCCTTGCCGATCGCCCCCTAACCTCTTGCTGGTAGTCCGTATGTAGTGTTAGAGAAAAGGGGTTTAGGGGGCCCTGGACATTTGTCGATTGTTTCGACACCCTCTGTCGTTCTGATGCTGTCGATCGTTTGTACCGTTCTGTCTGTTTTGAGTGGAAGGAAGCACTAACATTTATTCCGGTTTTATGGTTTAAGAAACTTATATTTAAAATAAAGTGATTAAAAAGCATGAGGAAACTTATAAAACAGTAGTTAGATAACTTTCTTTAGAGAAGGATATGTTAGAAAGCGAAATTAAAAAGCTTAAATATAACATATTTAAGCTTAAGAAGGAATAGAACGACCTTAAAGCAGATATTAAGCAGCTTATAGCTAAGAGGTAAAAGTATTAGTCTGTTAATAATCTTAAGTTAAAACACGACTTTATATAGTTAATTATAACCTAAAGTTAAGTACTGATAAAATGTATAATTAACTTTTAGGAGATATTAGTTAACTTTTTAAACTTATCTAAATTAAAAGAGTGTGACGACCCTGCAGGCCGTCACTTGGGCCGGAGCGGCCCGACGGATCCCCCGCACAAGGAACAGTGCAGGAAGACAGTACGCACGGTACTGCGCACTGGGCCAGGGGTGTAAAGACCTGAAGCCCCTACGACTAACCAGCAGTTACTTAGTCTTAGCAGAGATACTCACCTACTGAGCACCTGTAAGACCTCTGAGTAAGGGGTGCTTAGTGGCAGGTTACTCAGTCCCTTATTAAGTAATAAACTATTAAGTAAGGTATAAAATACCTTTAGCTGGTTAGTATAGATAGTTATAGTTATGTCTATAATTACCGTGAGGGACTTTAGTTCCTTACGTTAGTATTTAATTATTTATTTATATCCTACTGTCCAGACTTACCTTTATGTATTATAGTGACAGTAACCTATAGTGATATTAAACCCCCTGTTTAGGAGTGTTAACTTAATAAGCTGTCTTTAAAACGCCCCTTATTTATTAGCGTCCTGCTATACATTCTGTCTTAACCTGCGCTAGTCCTTTTAAGGCCTGTGTTAGGTGTAGGTTGTAATACGATACTAGCGTCTTAGTTTTAAACGCTATTTATTAAATTCCCAGATATTACCTCCCTCTTGTTACTAATATGTTAACCTTTAAAAAAGGTAAAGAGTTTAAGGAAATGTAAGCTTAGCCTTAGCTCCCTACAGTTAATAAGTTAGCTACACGCCTTAAAAAGTTAAACTTTAACTAGTAGGGACTAGTTAAGGAACTTAATAAAGCCTTCCTTAAAGATATTAAAAGCCGTATTAGTTTTATTAAAAAACTTTAAGTTTGACTTAACATTATTAAGCTGGAGAATAATAATCTTAGGGGTTTATAGAAGAAGTAAGTGAAGCTCCCCTTACTGTCGCGCTTTAAGGGAGACTTGGTGTAGTTAGAGTTGTAGATAGCCCAGCTTTAAAGTTATATCACTTATTATAACGAGCAGTTTTTTAAAGAAGAAGGAAAGGTCAGGTTTATTAGAGCCTTACTAGATAAAGTAGCCGCTTATTAGTACGAACCTTACGTGAAGATAATTAACGACCTCTCTGTAAATAGAGCGTGTAAAGAGGCCCTTAAGACTTAGGCCTTTTTTAACAACTTTAATATTTTTATTAACTAACTCCAGACTAAGTTTAAAGAACTAAACACCCTTAAGTGGGTTAAGTAACGCCTTATAGCTTTAAGATAGATATCTTTAATCCTTAAGTTCTCTACACGTTTTAAACTGGAAGTAGTAAAGATTAAACTTAGTTAAGAGGCCCTGGTAATGCTATTTTAAAGTAGTTTAAAGGAACACGTCACTAAAGACCTTTACTAAAAAGACTAACCGGACTGCTTTTAAGAGTTAATTAAGATAGCTATTAAGGCCGATAACCAGTATTATAACCACTATTATTAAAAGAATTATTAAAAGGAACAGACCCCTTATTAGTTAAGTAAATTAAAGAAGGGGAATTAATTAACCGTAACAGGTTACCACCCTAAGCTAATAGATATTAGTATAGTAAACTGCCAGAATTAACCTAACTGCGATAAGCCTTAATAGCAGTAATAGTAGAAGTAGTTTAAAGACCTGTCCTAAATCCAGTACTTTAACTGTAATAAAAAAGGTTATATAACGTAATAATGCCTATTATTAAAATAAGTCAGTTAGAAACCCGTTTTAAAAGGAGGAAAGCATATTAAGTTTAACTTAAGAGATATCTATATTAGGATAATAAGTAACGAAAAAGACTATATTTAAATAAATAAGTATAAATTAGGAGATAAGGAAGAGAAAAAGGAAGAACCTTAAAATGTAATGTACTTAATCCTTAAGGGTATTTTAAAAGAGTTAGCCACGGAGGTGCAGGTTATTACAAACTAACTTTAAAGTAGAAACTTAAAACCGCTAAAGGTGTAAGTTATAAAAGACTAACTTTAGGAAGAGATGTTCTAGTTAACTGTTACAGGCCTTAAAAACCTCACCTTATAAGCCTAGGAATTAAGGAAGTCTAGGAAAAACCCTAACTTAGAAATCATTAGAATAGTAAAGAGAGTTGAAGAACTAACCCTCTAGGCTACCTAAACGGTAAAGTAAGCCTTAAAAGGTGAAAAAGAATAAACTAAGAGAATTAAACTAGAGAAACGAAAGTTCTTCTTAATAATACCCTTTAAGACTCTTAAACACTTTAAATACATTAAGTAAATTAGCACCCTTACCTCCTTAGAAGAAGGACAGCTTAGATAACTGCTTTATATTAAAGCTAATGTGCCTTAGACCAGTACTTTAAGGGTCCCCTGAGAAAGCATAAAGTAAGCACATTAATAAAGGGTCTAGGAGTTAAAAGAAAAGTATTAAAAGTTAGTGGATAAAATAAAGGACTTACAGATTAAAGGCCTTACTGTAACATTTAAGGATAGAATAATAAAAATTAAATTATAACTCTATAATAAAGTTTACTTTACTAATTAACTTAAATATTAACTTATTAAGGAAGACTACTTTATAGAAGAATAAGCTAGGTTATTATTACCTAAGTTTTAAGAAAAGGTTTAGGAGAAATAACGCATATAAAGGTAAGTGGAAGAAGAAAAAGAATAAGGTACCATTTCCCCCGTTCTGTACTTTATAACCACAGCACCTATAGTTAATATTAACCACTCCAGTTACAGAGATATATTATAGATTGATTACGTGTATAATAATTACACTCTTAATTAGTATTATAAGCTTAAGGCTCTTTATAACCACTTCCCTAATATATAAAGACAGGATTACACTGTCGTAAGGGTAAAGTTAAAACTAGTATATTACTAAGTTTCCTACTCCTTAATAAGAGAATCTAATAATAAGCGGAAAGTTACTATAATTAACTAAGCCCCCACTACGTGTTAATAAGGAGGAGTACTTAATAACTACCCAGTCGTAACATATTTATTACATCTTAATAGAAAAGCCAGGGAATAGTAAAAGTAGGAAGATTACTAACAGATTTAAAAGTAAAAAGACATTACTGTGATTTAAGCCCGTAAAGTGTATTATCGACTTATTAAGGACTTTAGGAACATTATACCGTTTAAAGTTAACTGGACGTTAAGGTATAAAAACTTAAGAAAGGTTAACTATTAAGTTTACTAAAGCTACCTGTTTTTCCAGAAGGAATTAGGAAAAGGTTATAAGCCCTTTAAAAGGGCTGGAAACCAGTAGTTTACTAGTTAGTAAAAACTTTAAGAAGAAAGAGAGGCACTTAAAGGTTAAGCTGAATAAAACCTTAAGGATAGATAATTATTATAACTTAAATGTTAAAGGAGTATAAGTATTATTCCGTTAATATTAATATAACAGATAGAAGAGGGAGGTTATTTAAGGTAAGAGCAGTGATTAATAACGGAAGTGCTTTTAACTTAATGCACCCTTTATTAGTTAACTGAAGGAAACTCCCTAATAAAGAGTATAAAAAGGTTATCCTTATATAAAATGGAGAAGGAAGCTTATACTAGTATAATAATAGTAAAATTACCTATTACTTGCTACTCTTAATTAAAGTGGATAGGGATAAATAATAAGTAAACTTTAACATTACACCAGTTATAGGCTATAATATAATCCTAAATCTACCTTAGCTAGAAAAGTATAACCCTGTAATTAATTAAAGGAGTGGCCACCTTACCTTTAGCAAATCCCTTAACTGTAATTACTATTTAGGGAAAGCTAAGAAGGTATTAAACCACTCTAAAGATATATAAAGCACTTAAAAGCACATTAAACTCTTGGAATTAAGTACAGTTTAAGTTAGATTTATTAAAACAGTTAAAAGATTAGAAAGTCTACTGTATTATTTAAATAATAATTTAAAAGGTAAAAAGAAGTAAGAAGTTAACTTATAAATAAGTAAAGAAGTTAACTTATTTAAAGTACCTGTAAAGTATAAGAAGTTTACCCTGTTTTAAAAAAAGATACTGTAATTACCAGATTACAGACTGTAAGACTATAAAATTAAGCTGAAGCTGGAAGTGAAACTCTGTAACTTCCAGCCTTACTATTTAAACCCTTAACAGGTTAAGGCCTTAAAGGAGTACGTTAACGAAAACTTAAAGAATAGGTTTATCGTAAAATCTTAATCCCTAGTAAGGTACCCAGTGTTATTTATCTTAAAAAAGGGAGATAGTAAATTATATATAATTGTTAATTACTAAACGTTAAATAAGGATATAATTAAAAACCGTTATTTATTATTACTTATTATAGAAATGTAAAAATGGATTATTAAAGTAAACTAGTTCTCTAACCTTGATTTCCCTATAAGATTTAACTACATTAAAGTGAAGGAAGAAGATAAGTATAAAACAGCCTTTTAGACTCGTAACAGGTATTATTAATATTATATTATGTTAATAAGATTAATAAACGCCCCTATAACCTTTTAAGGCCTTATTAACAGTGTTCTCCACCCCTTCTTTAATAAGTTTATCTTTATATACTTAAATAATGTTTTAATTTATTTTAAAACTTTAAAAGAACATTAAAAACACATGTGACAGGTTTTAACAGTTTTTAAAAAGGTGAAACTGACAGTAAATTTAGAGAAAAGCCACTTTTATATTTAGAAACTAAACTATTTAAAGTTTAAAGTAACCTTTAAAAAGTTTAAAATGTAACTAGAGAAGACAGAGGCAATTAGGGATTAACCTACTTTAAAGAATTAGAAAGAGTTATAAACCTTTATTAATTTTATAAACTTTTACTATTACTTTATTAAGTATTTTATAAAGATTGTAAAACCACTTTATAAACTTACAGGTAAGGGAAAGCTGTTTAAATAAACTGATAAATAGTAAAAGGTATTTAAAGACCTTAAACACACCTTTATTATAACGCCAGTCCTAACCCTCCCTAATTTCTTAAAACCTTTTTAAGTCGAGATAGACTCTTTAGAGTTCGCTATTAATAAAGAACTTAATTAAATCTAAGACGATAAGAAACGCCACCTAGTTACCTTCTTATTAAAAGGAATCCACAGCCTAGCCTTATAATATCTAATCTATAATAAGGAACTGATAGCAATTATTTAATACTTTACTAAATAGGTACTGTATTTAAGTAGTATAGAAGAACTAATCTAGGTCTTCTCAGACTATAATAACCTCCAGTACTTCCTAATTAAAGAATTTAGCCCACAGTAAGTATAATAGGCAGAATTAATAGCCTTATTCCACTTCCAGATTCACTATATTAAAGGAAAAGATAATAGGTAAGTTAATACTCTTAGTTAGAGATAAGACTATAAGGATACTAATCTAATCCTAATCTCTATCACTATATTTAATAAAGTAAAGAACAGCACGTTAAAACACACATTATAAGTGTTAAATAACTAAACGTTAAAATAAATTATTAATATTTATATAAACTTATAAATAAAGTATAATATTTATTAATAATAACAGGACTTTTAAGTAAGAAGGTTAATAAAAGGAACCTGTGAATATAAGTACTCTTTAAGAGACTTTTTAAGGCACTTATAAGATTGTAGTAAGGAGTACTTAAAATATCTAAACTATAACGAAACTAGTTATTAGCTAAAACAGCTATTAAAAGGTGTAAACAGCACACTTAAATTAAGAGTAAAGCTTTAATATTAAGAGAAACTGTATATTTATAACTTAAATAAGTGAAAGGAATACGTTTAGTAAGTTTATAAGTCTTAACTTAAAGAACACATAAGTTAAGCTAAGACCCTTACGTAAGCCTAGTAAGTGTACGCCTTCCTGGGAATGAAGAAACTGGTTAAGGAAGTGGTTAATAATTATAATATCTACTATTAAAAACAGAACTAATATTATAAGCTGTATAAACTTCTTAAACCACTTTTTATACCACAGACGTTATAAAGCTTAATCTTACTTAACTTCGTTATTAAGATTTTAAGGTATAGGGACCTTACTATAAGAGTCACTTATAATTAAATCCTTATAGTAGTTAACAGATTAATAAAATAAGCTTACTTCTTATTAACCTTAAAGGATATAATAGTAGAATAACTTACTTACGTCTTTAAGAAAGAGGTAATTTTATAATACCTTTAGTTAAATAATATTATTACAGATTAAGATAAGCTAATTATATTAAAGTTTTAGTAAGGATTAATATAGAGAATAAGTGTAAAAAGTAAGCTTTTAACAGCATTCCACTTATAGATAGATAGCTAAACGGAGTAAGTTAATTAAATACTTATAACGTATTTTTAAACTTACGTTAACTTTAAATAAGATAATTAGCTTAAGCTGTTATTAATAGCATAGATAGCTTATAATATAACATTAGTTAAGTCGACAGGTATATTATTATTCTTCACTAATTACAGTAAAAAGTTTAAGTTTTATTAAAGCCTGCTTATTAACACCCTTTAAGCCGTAATCTGTGTAGACTGAATATAAGAGTTATATAACCACTTATAAGCCGAACTTAAATTCACATGTAAATGAATAAAAAAGTTTACTAATAAACACTAAATTAAGTAATTAATACTTAAGAAAGGACTTTACTATAATAGTGAATAAGTTAAAGGATTAACTTTTTAAGAAAGGGATTATGTTTACCTTTTTTTACAAAACCTGTATTTAAAACGACTTAGTAAAAAACTTAACTTTAAAAAGTACAGACCGTTTTAAATTAAGAAAAAGGTTACTACCTTTAATTACAAATTAAACTTACCTGCCAGCATAAAGGTACAGATTAAGGTTTTTTATATCTTACTTTTAAAACCTGCCTTAAAGGAAGTTCCTTTAGAAAAGAAGATTAAGGTTGACATTAATAAGGATAAGTACAACGTTAAGGAAATTATAGATTTATAAAAGGGAAAAAACACATTTAAGTATCTTATTAAATAGTTAAATTACAGCTTTAAAAGTAACTTATAAGAGCTAGTTAAAAATCTTAAATACCTAGACTTAGTTATGGAGTTCTATTAAAAGAATCCAGACTGATTAAAACTAATAATAAGAATTAGAAATAAGATAAGATCTAACATTTAAATTACTATACTGAAAAGTAAGATTACTGTAAGACTTAAAGTTTAAAAAGTAGTAGGAAACTCCTTAATAAGTACAGAAGGATATTTATTAGAACTTTAATTAGGGTTATAAGGACCTTAAACTTAATAAAAGAGGTTAGACTTTTAAAGCTCTTAGTAAACTCTATATAAAAATAAATTAGTAAAAAAAGGGCCGCCTTTTACATATTGAAAAAAGGAGTTATAGATTAAGTTAAGAAGAAGTTATTAGCTGTAATAACCCTTTAGAAAAAGAACCAGTAAGTGTTCCTGTTAAAAAGCCTCCTTAGTTAAAAGACTTATTAGCTTTAAGAGGAGTAGCTAGACGGGCCTCCTCCTGCTCCTGGAAACGAAAGACCTTTACCTTTTAGCTAAATGTAAAAAAAGCTTACTTTTCTATCCAGTAACGTTAAACTTTAATCCGTTTAAGTTAAATGGTAATTTCGTAAAGCTTTTAAGTTTTTAACTTTAAGTTCCACGTAGTAATGTTATATTTAATGTTAAGGTAGCGCTTCTTAAAAAGAAGCTATTAAAGGAAAACGTTACTATAGTTAAATATGTTATATAAAGACGAAACCTTTATTAATAAGTATTTAAAGTAACTATTTAACTATATGGTAATAAGATAGGAAAGTGATTTTAAAAAATAATAACTATAAGGTAATATTTGCGATTTAAAAGTTAAAGTAAAATCCGTAAGGTTACAGTAATAAGAGGTGCTGTTTTTTAAAGTACGCTTTTACACACGGTTAGTAGGTATAGTTACGTTAAAGGAAGGAAACGCTTTTACTAGGATTTTTTATAGGAAAAGAATATTAAAGAGGGGGAATTGTGTGACGACCTTACAGGCCGTCACTTAAGCTAGAGCGGCCTGACGGATCCCCTGTATAAGGAACAGTGTAAGAAGACAGTACGTATGGTACTGCGTATTAAGCTAGGGGTGTAAAGACCTGAAGCCCTTATAACTAACTAGTAGTTACTCAGTTTTAGCAGAGGTGCTTACCTATTAAGCACCTGTAAGACCTTTAAGTAAGGGGTATTTAGTAGCAGGTTACTTAATCCCTTATTAAGTAATAAACTATTAAGTAAGGTATAAAGTACCTTTAATTAGTTAGTATAAATAGTTATAGTTATGTTTATAACTACTGTGAGGGACTTTAGTTCCTTACGTTAGTATTTAATTGTTTATTTATATCCTACTGTCCAGACTTACCTCTGTGTATTATAGTGACAGCGACTTATAGTGACATTGAACCCCCTGTCTAGGAGTGCTAGCTTAATAAGCCGTCTTTGGAACGCCCCTTACTTATTAGCGTCCTGCTATACGTTCTGTCTTAACTTGCGCCAGTCCTCTTAAGGCCTGTGTCGGGTGCAGGTTGTAATAAAGAGACTGTAATAGAACATTTACAGTAAAATAATAATCTCTTTAACTATAAGAGCTAGGTATTAAATAATATTAATGGTATTTTTGATAAGATAAGTTAAAGTGGGGAGAATATTATTTATGTCGTTTAAAATGATAAGTAATAGAATGTAAACGTAAGGATATATATAAGGTTAAGGAATAAGAAACAGAATAGTATATACTAAAGATAAGACTAAGTAAGGTTAGGATTTATATATCTTAAAGAGTAAACTGTTATAAATATATACAGAATTTAAGAATTATATCTTATACTATAGCTAATAGTAGGAGTTAAAGCTTTTATTATATTTTTGTTACGTTTTGCTAAGATAGTAATAGCTTATATTTCAGTCCCCTAGCTGTATAACTTCTATCTTATACTGTTACAATTTATACAGTTAAGTAGCTATACCGTAAGCTATCTAGTGTTATGACCTGCAGGCTAGACATTCTGGCCGGGTCGGCACGACGTAGCCCTGCGGACAGGATAGTGTGGGTAACAGTGTGGACACTGTCTCCGCACGGAGTGCTCTGTCTTAGCAGATATGATTTAGTATAGATTACGAAATAAGTAATAAAGTAGCGTTTTGCACTTTATGTCCTCTGCTTTATAAAGTAGCAGAGTAAAGTATAAGTTACTTAGGTACTTAGCAGTATAGATATTATTATCGTGCTTACGATGGAGTGAGGGACCTTTCTGGTTCCTTATGTTAGTAATTATATATTCAGTTAGGATTTATTATTTAGAACCTCTTAATCTACAACCTGTGTAATAGTGTAACTGCATTTAAGAGTTGTGCTAGCTAACATTCCGCCCTCTTGTATTTTACGTCCTTTAACTATCTTAGTTTACGATCTGTCTTAACCTAAATCACCCTGGTATCCTAGGAGCAAGCCGTAACATTTAGGCGAGGCACTGCTAGAACGGTACAGTAATAACTTTCGAATTTTGACCTCTTATTATTAAAGGGTATTATTCTTACACTTTATAGTAATAAAGTAAAGTAGTTTAAGTTTATAAGTATTAAGGAAGAAAAGATAGTGTTATTTTAAACAGAATTCTTGCTAGATTACAATTTAGTAGTAATTTACTTTAATGTAGTTTGCTTATAAGATAACGAGGAGTATATGGAATCTTACGATCTAACTACACCGTCTACTATATATACTAGCTTATCTTAAGAATTTGGAGATATGCCAGTCTATATTATGTATCTTCTTAACAGTTTACAGTACGTATTAATTTCTTACTTATGAAAGTTTAAGAAGAGGAGGGAGCTTAGTAGTTATGTGATATCATAGAATAAACCCCCTTAACACCCTGATTTATACTACAGCTTACTAAATCTCGATGATTTTACAAGAAGCTTATTAAGGTTTAGCCTTGCAAACCTTAATGTGCGCTAATGGAGTTATATTAAGCTATAGTAGCTAGGAAAGTTTTGTATTGAAGTTATGATGGCTAGGAAGGTTACGCTAGTAGGCACCTACGGATTATTATTTAGAAGTTATAGAATGATAGGAGCTTTGGTCCCCGGAGGACCTTAGTATTAGATAGCTGGGGAGACCCAGAATGGTATCTTAAAAAGAGTAAGGACCTTTAAGGCTATAGTTAATTATTATGCTGAGAATAGATCTGTTTAGCACCTACAGGGCTATATTCTGTTCCAAGCCGCACTTACAAGCTCCTTATAATTACCCCTGTCATATGTGAGCCAGAAGTTATCGGCTTCTGTGTAATGCTAATGTACTGTATGTTAGTGTAGGAAGTTAATTAATTGGTTTATGTTAAAGGTCCCAGAACATAGCTGTCTTAGGCAATTTATCTGAGTAAAATTTGACATTTTTTCACGAGCTAATTTCTGTCTAGTAGCCAGTTTCAGAGCCTACACGTAAGGGCCTAGATTTAGGCTTTCTACTGTATAGGATGAAGAAAAAGTATAATAATGCAGATCCTGTTTCGCCTGTTGTAACCTCTAATAGTTTATATAAGGATTTTCAATATCTTATTCATTTCAAAATAGAATACTCCTTAACTATCCGAATCCTGGTAAGCCAAACAACGTTATAACATAGTGTAAAAGCTTAACGTATTATAGTTTTACATCTCGTTTGTCCTTGTAGGATTAAGAGTTCTTTTTACTTACTATTTAAATGTGTTGCTGTCGACTACTATATTTTCCACAGTGTAGACTGCTGTCTATGTACTCTTTTGGAACCTAGTTATACACCTACTTCTAAATGATCTTTTTTACAACCTACTATCTTTCCTAGCCAACCTGACTGTCTTTCTCTAGCTACTTTATTTTTATAGAGGATTGCTAGATTATTTGATAGAGGTATAGGGCATTTTGGGTTCACTATTCTAGGCTATTTCGTCCGTAATTGGACTTCGAGTCCTACTTCTTATGTCGGGAGCTACTAAAAATCACCACTCCACACGAGTAAGGAGATCGACTTAAGTATCTAAAAGAAGTTGAATTTAGGGTCCTTATACATTCTAGAAGGTGAATCGAGTATTTAAATTATATGTCTCTACTTTAAGCTTAAGTTAGCTTAGATTCTTTCAGTAAAAGCCTGCCTCCTCATCCAATCAATCTAGTATTTTAAGTTCAATATCAAGCTAGTGGCTAAAATTGTACCTGCAGCTGTTATTATTGGTTGCATTTGAGTCTGTCAGACGGTAACTGCCAATTTGAGGGCCTGAGCCAAGAATGAGGGACTAGTAAACGCTATATCGGGTCTGCTTTGTATACATATAGGAACCTCTGGCCCAAAAGCTTCCTGTGAGGGGCCAGAGGTCAAGGTCTATGCTCCTTCCCCAACCCCACCCCCCACCTTTCTTACATGTTGAGATTGTTGTGCAGTGCTTGCTCTTCTTCACTCCGGACACATACTGACAAGAGACAGCAGCACCGGGCTCCCGACCAGGTTGGAGGCTCATCGCCATACTCGCGGCAACTACACGCGCAAAGAGAAGCCGTCAACATGCACGGTTCGCGTGGTCTTGCCGTCGCGTTCCAAGTTTGGTAAACGTATCGATAGTCCCCCGGGTCCACTCCACAGCTGACCCTTGAATAGTTTCGTTGCCGCCGTTGCATACACCACGGACGGGACTATTAATAAGCCAAAGAACGATTTAGGGGTCTAATGATTTGAAATAAAGCAACCCGACCCGGTGTCTGTCCGGGTAGCTACGGTATACCCCAAGGGAAAGACATCGACTAGAGTTGCCTCTTCCATTGCCCTTACCACGTACCTGCAGACTGTACCTGCAGCGGCGCATACAGGCGGGGTAGTATTATTTAGCAATCTTTGACATGGTACATACAACTAACCTTATACAGACACCAGAGTCTTCACGATATGGTTCAGTTGGTCGGCTACGAACATATCGAAACTATCAACCAACGATTTGCGCCCTACTCTAATGACAAAATTAGCTACGTCTAAAGTGTAGACTCTCCGGTACACAAAATGCTTGACCTGCCCAGACACCAGAACGACCCAGAGCGCAACCGTCGTTATCTTATCCTATGCCTAGTCATGACACCGCTCTTATTGGTAGTAGCTGATGGAGACCCTGCGGGCTCGGCTCAACCTTCCCCTGTAGTGGTAGTAGCGGGACGGGCGGCTGAGATATCAGGCCTGAGCGGCGCGATGTCACCTCCGCATTGCCGCTGCATGTCATCGCTGCAGGTGCGTTACCCGATCGAACACATTTCAGCGAGAAGATGGTTCTCCGATAATTTTTCCGCGGGCCGTTCACGAAAGAAACAGGCAAACAATTTCCAAATTCTGCATCATTGGCGTCCATGGCAGAAGAAGGAGAGCTGGAATGATTGATCAGTGTTTGACACCAAACCGTGTACTCGAGCTTAACAGCTGTATAAGACCCTTAATCAACACATAAGTATTAATAGAAAGTATTAATTGAGATTAGGTAATGTGAAAGCCGAGGTATCCCCACAACCCCGAATTAAGCTTGCCCGGGTCGTCCTTCCTGCTCGGTACGGGACGACCTGCATTAGCTCCCAGCGCCCCCTTTCTTTGCAACACCAAGCTTCACGAATACGGATTCTAAATGCCATTGCCAAGCGCAACTATTGGATGAGAAAACAGGACCGTCAGGGTAGTAATGCGGGCTCACGGGTACCTGAAATTTGTGCGTGGCAAACATTGGCATCCACCACTGTTTTCTAACAACCCCCCCCTGAATCCGGGGAATTAATTGCGTGCCCAATACCGAGACTGCACCTTCCTTCACACCACCGTAACCGTCCGTTCGGTCGCCACCCCATATACGCATTGCAACGGGTCCACATATTTTCCCCCCACGGGCGCGTTTAGGCAAATAATGCCAATCCTCTTAAACTCATCCTGACCCTGAGAACAAGCCCGGAGAACCATCCGCAAAAAGTAACTATTCCCGCTGCTCTCCAAGCTGCTCATCCGCAGACACACCACCCTGTTTCCAGCAACAACCTGATCCTCTCCCGGTTTATCCAACAAATAGTTAGTCAGCGAAGAACTTGACCTTCTCCCCGGTAGGCATCACGATCCAGATGTAGGGGATACCAAGGCGGCGGGTGAAGAGGATGGCGTCGCGGAAGGTGTTGGAGAGCGCGGATAGAGGGATCGAGGTGAGCCGGTCTTCGAGCGTGGATTGCGTGGTGGTGATAATTTGCGTTTTGCCCCAGCAGTGGCTTAGGCAGATGTAGAGGCCGCGTTAGTGCTGGGTTTGCACGAGTTTGATCACTCCGTCTTCGAGCCCGACGTCGACAACTCGGGAGGGGAGCGGTGGGCTTTCTGGCGAGTTGCAGAATTCGTGTCCTAGTGTGGTCTCAGAGTCTTTGTCGGACTCTGACCAGACCCGTCTGGTAGGAGACACTCCTCAATCCACTCCGTGGCTTTGGCAAAGGCTTCCTCGGAATCGGTTGTCAGTGTTATTCTATCAAAGGTTGGGATCGATTCCCATGCATCGGGAATGAGACAGTCTTCGTCTGGTTTGACCAATGTTAGCAAGAAAACAAATGGATGCTGAATCCAGAAGCACCTTCAGTCGCGAATATTTCCACCTCAAACCGCTTGCCACCCTTCAGGTCAAAGCAGAGCTGCTTCTCCGGGTCGCTTCCCGCATCAAAACGATCCCGGTAGTAGAAGTGGATGCCGAGAACATCCACATTGTCTTCAGTGATATCGTGCTGCTCAAAGCAACACCGACTCCCCTGGATGAGGATGTCGCAAATGCAGCAGCTCTCGGCCGACTCCAGGAGGTCCTGCTAGCTCAGACTCCGCTTGATCCAATCTCGGTTGTCCTCGAGAAGAGGCTCGTCAGGGGCAGCCGGTTCTCCATTGCCACAAAAGTCGCCACAGGTGTTGCAGACCATGTTGAGGACTTTCGAAGCTCGTGTCTTTCGATGTTGTTTGCAGAGTCCTGGTTGGCCGCGATTGGCGTTAGGCATCAACAAATGGACACGTTGAGTCTCCGATCCTACGCTGGCTGACTAATGCAAGTCCAGTTCTTGTGGCTCTGTCCGTGTCCACATGAACTTGGGAGAGAAGCGTGAGGTGATGCTTTCAATGTATTTGACGATGCTCTCGAGAGCTTTACACAGTGTAAATAGGCGGTGGGCCGAGATGTCAAAGTGCATGGTGCGTGCGCTGGAAAAAGCGACAAGGTGTGGCTCCATCGTAATTGATCTCCAGAAAGCCCGCAAATCCACAGCAGCCTCTCATCGCTCCTTCCGGTTAACTTTTCGGCGAGAGGAGCGAAAGTCGGAGGAAACTCAGCAACGCATCTCCCATTGTTTCATCCCCTGGCGCACTACAAAAGCGATTGCCAAAAAAGTACCGGCTCGGCGCAGGGGGTGCGCCGGGCGGGCCGGGCACACAGCAAAACATCAAATTTCGGCATCTGATAGGGGGGCACCCCCCAATTCTTAGGGGGGCACCCACGCACTGGCCATTTTACTAGGGGGGCACCCCCCCACATACGGGGTTAGGGCTTTGTATGGGTAGAAAATTGATCTAAGTCCGTTTGCATCATTGGCCGTTTGCAACATTCGACCTTGTGATAATTTTGCCATCTTCAACAAAACTTCGACTTCACTCGGGCACCACACCAC
>Ga0247781_1000195_pt1 | contig 18038 bp, 6 predicted proteins | sample UWRJL184509B5_FD_179922 | JGI IMG/M metagenome (GOLD analysis project Ga0247781, IMG submission 179922) | Plant litter microbial communities from Arlington Agricultural Research Station in Wisconsin, United States - UWRJ-L184-509B-5 | ecosystem: Environmental > Terrestrial > Plant litter >...
GGGGGGGGGTGTATTGTGTAAATGCACACCTAGGATGCAGGATGTAGACTTAGTAGGATAACTGGCACTGTGTAAGAACTTAACTGTAACTAGCCCCCGTCTCCTTTAATACCTATTACATACAGCCGACTATATGCCGTTTTTCTAATGTCTCCTACCTGAAAGAGTAGCTATCTCGTTTTCCGTGGCAAGTTGTGTTATATTAAAGGACCCTGGTACGCCAGGCTACACCTAGTATTAGTAAAGTGTGTGTCTAGTGGGCGGAAGGCTCCTTAATCTGGTTTGAAGATGATGGCCTGTATAAGGTCTATTATAGTTTAAATTATAAGTAAGGTAACGGTTTCCCCTGATAAGATGCAGATCTCCCCAGCCACCTAACCCACCAGCCTGCCTAAAAGCCTAACGGAAACACATGTAAATAACACCTATCCTACTGTTTACGTGACGTGTCACTGCTTAACTAAGGTGTGTAAGAGAATTACAGTAACGTTATTAATATAACCTAAATCCTGGCCTGGTTACAGGTTCTTAATTAACCCTTAGATAATATAAAGCAGAGCCTAGTATAATCCTATATGTTAAATAATACACTTTCCTGTCCCCTCCCTGGTAATATAAGTATGTAATCCCCCCTTTAATAATACTACTAGCCTAAAACATATTAATAACAGCTATCCTGTTATTTATATAACGTGTAACTGTTTAATTAAGGTGTGTATGCTGTGGGCTGTTATTATAGAGTTTAAGCTGACATTACCCAGTTATTTTAAGGGTTTATACCCTTCTAGTCGTATTACCTTTCATCTTCCCAATCCTTAGCAAACTTCTCCGTTAATAAGGTAACAGTAGGAAACCATCCTTTTACTCTATTTTACCACTTAACACCTCGTTTTCCACCTTTAACTACCCGTTAGCAGAATGGAGTAACTTAATAAAATATCCCCTAAAGATTTTATAGGCATTTTTAATGAAATTCACAAGGCTAACTTAAAGAACTGTAAATTACCTAGTATAAAACCATTCCAGCTTTCACTTAAAGTGTTTTAAGAGCTTAGTGAGAAACCTCCATTTTAAGCCAATATACTTATCTACTTACTAATAATAATGTGTTTAAATAACTAAAACCCATTCTAGCTTATTTAAGGATAGTGTGATTTCCACTATCTTAAGGGTTTTGTTAAAGTATTCGGAGTATTATAATGTAGAGGTTATAAAACTTTATTACTAAAAGGCTTAAGTTCAGGATAAGGGATAACATATCACTTTAATCCCATTATCTGTTTCGGCTAAGGGTATAGCCATAATCTTATTTGCTGTGGATCACGTCAGTTTACAGGCTGCTGGCTTTACTAGGACTATGGCAAGTATTATGATAATTTTGGCGGTTACTTTTTGGAAAAATAACACTTCCTGGGATAGAGCGTTTCGAAATGCTTTACGGTCAGGAATGTAATTTAAGGCCCTTCTGGTCTATCTTCTGGTTTAGGGGACTTTAGGCCATCTTAATATGGTTACTAGTATCTTTAATGTCTGTTATTACCACCACTAATTTAGGAATCTTCCACTTACTTTATAGACATTTATTTAGTTTTATTAATTACTTTTAAATGCCTGGGCTTCCTATGCGTTACTAAGGTTACAGATCAGTTGGGAGCTTGGTGAGGACGGCTATACTGCCTAAGATCTTAAGGAGCGTTAGATTTGATAGGTTCTTATAGAGCCTAACGGCCCGATAAGGGCCGGGTTGACCTTGTTCTCTGCGTGGGTTGTAAGACCTGCCGGCTGCAGGATTAGAAGAAGCGGGGGAACACGTAATAGCTTACTGTTTAATTAATAAATCAACATTATATACAGGATTTAAGACATATTTACCAGCGACAGTGGCCTAGGGAAGGTGGCAATATCTAACTCTGGTTTAATCAGCTTACCCGCTATCCTCTTTAACCACCACAGCTTACAGCTAAAAATATAAATCATACGGCCGTTAAAGAGGATTACTAACGCCTGTAGCTATTTCTCTTACACACTGACTGAAACTGGCAGTAAGTGGACATAAGAGGATTACACGTGTAACACCCTAGGCCTTTTCTAAGTAAGAAACTCACTAAGAACTTACACTTTACAGCTAATTACCTACATTACGTTTTTATCTCCCGTCTACCAAGTAATAATATAAGATCTCCTCTTTAAACTCCTCAGGGCTTACCTCCATTCTCACCACCACTGTCGGCTCCACTTACTGCCGACCCATAGTATCTCACTCCTCCACTTAATATAACCTACATAGTGTTTAATTAGCACATTTTCAATCCTAACCCCACTATGGTCCGTCATTCTTAAGCCAGTGACTCACTCTGTTCTGGGTTAGTGACGTGGTAGAGGCTAAGAAAAGACCAGTAAAGTAATAAGCAGACGTAATGCAGAGCTACAGGTGCTAATTTAGCTGTGTTATTAGTTTACGCCGCCTTAATTTACCTCTTTATTTATGCCATAGTTAATGAAAGTAGCCACCCACACAACTAATGTAACACTAGGCTGTAGCCTTTTATAATACTATTAGTGGTTCTGCTTTTCGGCGTGTTCACGCCTGCAAGTGTGAGACTTTCACTAACAGGGGGTAGCAATTATAGCCGCCTAAGCCGCCCTGGAATACTAGTGGCTCCAGGGCCTGGCTGGCCTAAGGGCAGTTTGTTATTTAGGTATAAAAGTTCGGCTTCCGCAGGTTATTTAGGGGAATTAAGGACCTTCTAACTAAAGAAGATTATTAGTTAAATTAAATAAACTGAACTACGCCTTTCCTCTTAAGCTTTACAGCGCTCTCCATTCCACACCTTAGGGCCTACCCCTTATACTATGTTACACTCTCCCTGCACCTTTTAAAAAGAAGTCTAATCTTTTCTCCCATCATTTTCACCACTACCTTTATATCTTAGTAATAACACTAATCCCTGCTTATTTTACCAGTAGAGGTGATTATTATAATTATTAATTATCTCCCACTTTAATATATAAGATGCCTTATAACCACCTGTAAGACTCTTTACTTTTTCACTAACTTACAGTCCAGATTATATACAGTAAGTGGCATTACTAATCTTACACTGTGGGATTAAAATACTTAACGTTTATACCATCTTTAGAAATCAAAAGGCGGCTTCAAGCTGCTACATCCTTATCCTCCCCTTAATAAGGGTAAAAAGGCACCTAACTAAGCTCTTATCCCTTTAATTAAATTAGTTATTACACACCTTAATATAATTATAAGTGGTTAAGGAGGTTTAATAAGATACAATAACAGCAGGTTATTTAAGAACCACTAGTAATACAAAAACAGTATTTTCTCCTTTTAAATCCAGTGCTAGAAAAGGCTAACACCGTTAAAATCACGACTAGAAGGATAATCTCTACTTATTATCGTTTAAATTAGCAATAAGGAGGAGGTTTAAGACATGCCTTTAATCCCTCCCTTAAAGTTAGGGATAACACCTTCCTATCTTAAACTTAAACTTACAGTTATACTTTATAAGCTTTAGATTCCTAACACATTATCTGTTATAAGTAAGAGTGTATATATAGTCTAGGTCTTTCCATAAACACACTATATAAGCTATTATAATAAAGAGCCCACTTATTACATTATGGAGTTTTCGTCACCCAGCTCTAGGAAGCTCCCATGTGCTGTAAAGTGTATACCCCTAACGTTATTAAATCAGTTAGATAAGTTACTTAATATTAAGGTATCTTTCAGAGGGTCCTACGTACGTATAAAGGAAGTGTTTTATAAAAACTTTAAAATTAAAATTATTTATAACCTGTTAAATAATAAGATGATATTAAAATACTGTAATTCTTATTATAGGTTCCTATACTAGATGTACACACCTTTAATATTTTAGTAAAGTAATCTTAAGTTTAATCTTAAACAGTGCCTTTAAGGGGGTAAATACTTATATAACTGGGGATAGGCGAAACCTAAACAGTAGAAGTATTATCTTAAGGTTGTTAAAGTGCTTATTAGGTGCTTAGTCACCCCTGACCCTTAAAGAGGGTGGGGTTTTAATAATTAATTAATAATAACTGCTGGTTTTAAGTGTTTAGTGCTAATAAGTCTAACTTTATTCTACCTTACCCCCCTTATAACTCCTATGATTACTAGATACTTAAATATAGCTTGTCAGTTCCATAACCACCTTATTAACATTATTACTAAGGTGATAAAAGACAGGGTGATGGCCTAAGTTAAACTGCAGGCTGGTCTGTTCCACATCGTCTCGCTAATAAGCTGTAAGGCTGTTAATAAACTTAATCTTAAACCAGGTTTACTTACCTCTGTAAGTGTTAAACCCACCACTATTATCATTAAACTTCCCAAACACTAAGCACTTAAAAGAACTAATTAAAGAAGATCACCCTTATTACACTAACCGTAATTACGCTCACCCTGGCCGGCTGTGCCTCCACGCCTAAGCCCGCCACCAAATCATCCACAGCCACTAACACCCTTAAAGGCTCAATTACCGTCTTTATAACAGCGTCACTAAAGGCTACCTTCACTAACCTTATAGTGTAGTTTAAAGAGGAGCACCCTAGAATAACAGTTAAGTTTAGCTTCGCTGGCTCCTCTAACCTTATAACATAGATCATTAAGGGCGCCCCTGCCGACGTCTTTACTTCAGTTAACACATAAAATATAATAAAGGTGGTGGATGCAGCACTAAATAAGGGTAACCTGGTTAACTCTGTAATTAACGTTCTTAAAATCGTTATTTTACTTAAAAACTAGCCAGTATTAAGAACTTTACCAACCTGGCAGGCTTTAACATTAAGCTTGTCATCTATACGTTAACCGTGCCGTATAGTGTTATAACTGTTATAGTTAAGACCACCTTAGGTATTAACCTCACCCCTATAAGTGAAGAGTCCGCCGTGACTGATATGCTTAGGTAAAGCTAACGCTGGTGATACAGTTAAGGGTGAGGATTAGGCTAATAATTAACAGGTCGTTAATGCTAGTAAGAGTTATACTAAGGATTATAACGTTATTAGTTATATTACTAGTGAAGACACAGTTAAGGTTAAGGTAATTAACTGTATTAATAACGCTAGTTAAGAACTTAGGGTGAGTATTAACCTAAGGTGGAGTCTGGCAGGGTATACTTGCAGTCGCTTTTTTATATCTCCCTATAAGAGCGTCCTTAGAGAGTTACTAGGGTTTTAATAATATTAAGACTTAAGTATTAAGTAGATTACAAGGGCTATTTATCGTACGCACTTTAACCAGGCAAGGGATATATCCCAGGTGAATTCCCTTAGGGTGACGACAGTATCGGCACTATACTACAGGTCACTGGCAGTAAGCATACAGTACGCTTCTAGCTTACACCGTTCCTTGGTATTATAAGCGTCGTGGCTAAGGTTACGTTTAGTATACTTATTAGTCCATTAACTTAAATTACACAGTTCCTTATTCCTATTAGTATAAGCCTTAATCTTAACAAAGCTGTGCAGAACTGCATACACGCTATAATTACACTACTACAGGCCCACTTTAGTATAGATACCGCCCACACCTACACCTACCTAAGCGTTACTACTAATCTTACAGGTGGTTAACCTTATAAAGGGTGTAAACGTGCGTATCTGGGTGGCAGACTTTAAATAAGTGTAAGCTTTAAAATGAGCACTAAAGTTCTTATTAACCTTTTTAAAGCCTTTTAGCAGTATAAAACTGTGCTAATCGTTAATAACCTCACCTTACCTAACTATTCACCCCCAGCCTTAAAACGCTATAAGTAACGCAGGCGGCATCCTAATTAGGTATAATATAATTAATGGGTTTTATAAGGGACGTAGTGAGGCCTTAAAGTTATAATCATTAACGTTATCGTATAAGAGATTAATATAAATACCGTAAATAGTCATTACGGTTATAACTCCTATTAGTAGAGGGTGCAGGCAGCAGACCTAGCTCTGGCAGTGTTATAACAGTAATTAAAGGGTGGAGGTTATATATATGAGCCTACCCACTCCCATTATAAACATAATAATATAGTAGGTTATTAGCACACCACTTATTGCAGGTGTTAACACCTTAGAACTCACTTATAAAACAGTTACTGTGAAAGACCTATTAAGGTTATTAGATTCACAGTAGGCAGGGGAGTACCTAGCTATCTTACTAAAGTAACGCCTGTAAACACCACACCTGTAGTTACAGCCCTGTTTATAAGCAGTGTAAATGTCACTAGCATTATATAGATTAACATGTTTACTTACAGTATTGTTAAGAAGAACTTATATTATAGAAACTTAAACGGCGCTGTTATTAGCGTAATTCCTAATAGATTATTAAGTGGACTTATATTAACAGTCACCCCCAGCTAGGTTATAATTAGGCTTAGTATTAACACTAGTAGTTTACTATATATACCCGCTTTATACCAGGGCTTCTAGGATCTACGTATAACTTACAGCGTGTTAAATGTTAACGGGTTATTACCACTTACACCCAGTTTTAATACAGTTAGCTGGCTCACTTATAAGGTGTGGCTAATACGTGTTATAATAACCACGTTACTTAACCTTAAGCAGTACTGCCCTTAATAAACCGTTTCGCCGTATTATCCACCCTTACCGCCTAAGTATAACCCAGCATGTAGTTAGCCTTTAACACAGCCGTCTTAAGATTTAATAATACAGGGCTTATTAACGATCTGGTTAACTTTAATTAAAGTAATATCGATACGCTATTTAAGACATTCCATATAATACAGGGTGTTAAAGCGTGGGTAACCCATAACGTGTGGATTAACATATAAGGGCTGGTAAGGCCACCTTTACTGCTTTTATTACAAGATACCTAAGGAGTTAGTAATATAGGATAAGGCTTAAGTTAGTAATGGATTAAAGGAGGTTATAAGATGTTAGTAATGTTTATTTAAGGTGGTCACTTAAATATAAGGGTGTGGCTTAATAGAAACATTATCTTTAGGAAGGAATGGTGTGCCTTAGCTATGTTATATTAAAGTAGTGAGGAGTCTAAGAGGGGAAGGGTCTTAATAAGTCGCCAACCTTAATAACGATGTGTTAATAACTTTTATATAATATCTGTAAGTTTACGTTTCTTCTTAATTAACTTTTTTAACTGTGAAAATATCTTAAGAGCGATCTTTATCTTATTATAATGTGTTACAGACGTGTATTAAGCCTTATCCTTAATTAAGAAACCTTAAGTTAACTAAAACACTTATAATGGGTTTTAACTATGTTAACTATATTATTTATCCTAGGCAGGCTAGGGACTGTAACTAAATTAACCTAAAGTAAGACTGAACTTAATGTTAGGAAAAGGCTTAACAGTAGGGTGTAAACTTAGCTAAGGGGTCCCTTAAATTAACTGGGACATGTTATAATAAATGTCTTTTTTAATTAATTTATAAAGATTTACTAAGATCTTATATATATTAATTACACCTTTAATAACCCGCTTCACCTAGGTTAATAATTAAGAGATTAGTTAAGAGAATAGATTTTAAGAGAACGGGTTTAGGGGTAATGGGGGGAGGGGGTGTTTAGATAAGCTAGCCTAAGATGACTTAATAGTAAGTGGGTGAAAAAGTGGGGTAAAACCTGACGGTTAGGGACGATTAAGAGCTGTATTCTAAATGTTAATACGCTTTACTATATGTAATGTTTTTACCTCCTAAGATTATACGGTAAGCCTGCCCTATAACTGTTAATACATTCCTGTTATAAATTGATTATAATAAAATGGAAACAACTGGTTAAAATAATATAGAATTTAATATCAAATTAGACTTAATATAAAACATTACCACCTAACAGTTATTAACTATAAACGCTAATCAGCCGCTACTAGTTAGCAAACTTAATATATATAAGATCTTTAAATAACAGCTTAATTACACGTTTCTTTATAATTACAGTTAAAAACCGCTAATATTTAGTAATAAAACCATTTAATAGTCTTAAAATCTTACCTTTACCGACAGGTATATGGCTTTTTTATTAATTTTGTGTTTATTTAACCATAACGCTTTACACCCTCTCCCCCCTTATTCCCATCACTACACCCCCACTTTATAACGCAGCCCCCTATATATAATACCCCTTAACCTATATTTATACAGACTAATATTTAAGTCTTAACACCTTAATATAGTTAAGACCCCCGTACCTAATTTTAACATTACCTTTAAGACTCCTCTAACTTCACTTAGGTGAGTTACGCCATTTAAGGCACTGTTATAAGATAATCTACAGCTATGCGTAACGAACAGATTAATTTACTTATTAAGCTGGTTTTACGCTATCTTAGGTTAGTTAGAAATCGCTTAAAATAGATGTGAAAATGAAGCAAAACGTTAAAACTGGTGCGAATAACATCTGTTACACAGTCGGTGCTGGCCTTTATCCATTAATAACCCCTATATTATATCAGTTTTCGCCCTAAAACCTGGAATCTAATGTATTTCGATAGGTTTTAACTTTCTAACCCATTTGTGACGATTAAAATAACCTGCGTAACGTCAAGCTTAAGGGGCTTCTGTTCTAACAGTTACACTGGCTAAACTTAATATTCCTTAGGTTTTTCTTCATTCTAACACTTATGTTTTTCTTTACATTATAATAGTGTGTGAATACGTAATGATAAGATTTAATGGATTTGTAAAGCTTAGTCTGTACTTTCTAATAATATCTTTAAATTAATAAACATCGTAAAGCGTAGTTAGCCATTAATGAAATAACACCTTTAAGTTGACTTTTACTAAGCTATTTTACAATTTATTCACTTATCTGTTAATAATACCCTCTTAGTGTTATAGTTTCGTTATCGCTTTATCCCCTTTTATGTCACTTTAATTACCCCGCTTCCAGATAAAGTACCATCCCTAGACGGTTTACACTCACGGAGCTTAAAAACCCGAAGGAGAGCATCTACGTTACGTAAGCATTGCAGGCGTCTTAGTTATTTAAACCACATCTTTATAATGGAGCTGTCTAATGGTAACAGATATCTATTTACAGTGCTGATACTAATAAAGGTCACAGCGTGGAAAGATAAGGTCTTTAATCTGCCTTACGTTAAGCCTGTTCGCTTTATAATTGTCAGTTTACCTGTTATTTAGCCGTTACATCTCTACGTCGTCCGGCTTAAGGACCCCGGCGGCGACGGTGACAACAGCACTAAGTCTATTTAAGTGACATAATAGGTGAAATGGCTTTAAGTTTAATAGATAAGGTTAGTCTACACAGTAATACTTCAGTCTTTACGTATGCTTAATTAAGACTCTTCCCTCTACTCTCTTGCTTACTGTCGTTATGATATATATATGTGTATTAGCATTTAAAACTCACTAACATATCTTTTACACCCTTTACCTATACAGTAATATGTAAGTACTGCCTATAACATACAGCTCTAGTTAGGAACTCCTAGGAACCCAGACCTGCTGTTTACACTTTGAACTCTCCTTATAGTTACTTATGTGATTTACGCTGCTAACAGTTACTTTATATTAACAGTTTCCACCATTCCTAATAGGGGTAATAGTTATTAATATCTAACTTATTTTAACTTAATAATAATATAACACTGATTTTATAAATCCCTAGGGGACTAGAATGTTACTCTAGCATCTTACAGACAGCCTAGCACTTATGCTGATTCTTACACCTATCTTAATAAGTAAAATGTTACAATCTGTAGACCTAAGGCGGAAATCCTCTGTTAGGGAGGTTTAGTTAAACGTGGTAAGGGTATATAGTAACTCCTAGGGAAGATAGTAAAGGTAAGCCCTAAGTAAGGCTTAAAATCTAAGCAGGGTCTTCCACTAAGGTATTTAATTATAAATGTAGATCTATCTTAATTCCACCCTCTTTTCTTGATAATATACTTAACGATACTGATATTATAAAAATTTAGAAGTTAGTAGTTATAATTAAGAGTAGAACACACTCTTTTCCAATATTACACCTGACATTAGCGGTGAATGTAACACTAGTTAAAACACCTTAACATAGTTCCCACTTAAACTAATCAGCTTTTAGTTTTACACCTTTAACAGCGCTGTAACACTCTAACTGCAGCGATTAAGAAGACCATTTACCATAGCCTGGACTTTCTAAGGAAGGAGCCATATACGGTACTTTAGCCTTTAAGCAGAAAGGAGCCGGCATCTTTTTAATTTATATAGTGATAATAGGGCTGTTTAGTTAAACTGTTACTGTCTATCAGGATCCTCCAGTTCTTTTAGGTTAATTACCGGGATCCTGAGAACCTGGAGGCCAGTTCTGTAATACCTGATAATCCAGGACTTGTAAAGTACCCTAAGTAAGAATAATTATTAGCCTAAAGTGCGAATAAAGTCCATTAAACCTTACCTACCTAAGTGTTATACAGGGTTTTAAGTTCTTAAATAACTGTTTAAACTTAGCATCTAAATCTTTATTATCGCTATTCTTTTCATTATGGTATACGGTCTCGTTTATGTAATTTATTATAAGAAAGATGGAACGAAAAGTCCTGTTATTTTCTATTTCCATAAGAGAGGTTTTAAGACTTTATATCTAAATTAGGTGTGAGTCCTAAAGCCTGGATTCTGCGTTATACAGCCTAGCCACCTTATTATAACCTAAAGCCAGGATTAAGGCGCACTTTTTCTTATAATGTAAAACAGGTTTTAAATAAATTTATAACAACTTATTAACATCATTATACTTACCTATAATAAATTAATAGTGTATAGAGTAATGTTAGCTGAATTAAGTCTCTAGGGACATGATTCTGTAGTGGTAAATCCTTAGAAGAAGCTTTTTTACAGTGTAAGGCTTAATTTAACACCTAATATCCCATTTATCTTTTTTAAACCTTAAAATGACTCTGGTAAAGTCTAAAATCCTAATTATTAAGCCAAGCTGACTGTACAAGGCACTTCACGGAATGCAGAAATGTATCGATAAAAAACTTTAAATTTATTAAACTATTAAGCTTTTACAGTAGGAATATAAAAGATAATATTAACTTATCTAGTTTTTTATCCTAAAGTATATAATAATTTAAGGTAAATGCCCTGTAAATTATATACACCTCTTTTTCATTTCTCTACGGTCCTTATTTTTATCCTAGGGGACTTTATAGTTATTTAAAATCGACCGTTTAGGAGCAGAGCTGGAATAAGCATACTTACACAGGTATATTAACTATAGGTTAAAGACTTACTAAGAGTCTAGGTTTAAAGTGGGACTTAATAACTTATAAATAGACTCCTCCTTCTTTACATCCTAACTTCCGTTACTCTGTTTATCTTCCTCTAACTTACAGCCTCCCTTATCTTCCCCTAACTTATAGTCTCCCTTATTATCCCCTAGCTTACAATCTCCCTTATTATCCTCCACATACCTTACAGTCTCTAGGTCAGCTTATTACTTAAACTCCACACTCTGAATGGGGGAGTCCTTATAATTAGGTAAATCGTTTCCATTATCGTATCTAACTGTTGTAATATTATTATTAAGGGGCACGATAACTTATCTCTTAATACATACTTAAATTCCATTTACCCCTTGGAACGGGCCTAATAGGCCTATGTTTAATCTCTTGGGGATAACGGACAGGTAAGTGTGAAGCGCCTGTGAGAAGTTGGAAGGCCGAGCTTACTAGCCGACTGTATTAAAGCGTTCCTTTTTAGTAATAATAGCAGCCCAGGCCTGCTGGGTTGATATAAGCTGTTGCTGAACCGTATAGAAGTAGTCTAATCTGTGACTAAGCTGTACCTAACAGTCTGCTACTATAATTAAGGCGTTATCGTTTAATTACCTTTTTATAAACGTCACTTCTTTTTTAAAAAGAAGGTACCTTTTAGGGCCGTTTAATAAATACGCATTTACACAGTTATTATTATAATTAAGAATCTCCTATGTAGGATCTATATTGTTAGTGCTGGTGATTAATTAGTAGTTTTCAGATTAATATTTAAATACTTAGGCAACTTTATAACGGGTGTAGGCATTTAATATAAGCTTCCCTTATTATACTTCCCACTAAAAACCATAATAAAGGCTACAGGTTGCCGTAATCCGGGACGGTGGGCTACACATTATGTAAGCTTCCCTTACCATATTTTACACTGGAAACCATAAGAACGGCCGCAGTTTGCCGCAGTTTGGGATGGTGTGCTATTTACGGCCAGGGTAGGGGCTGCCTTGGTTTTAAAAGACGGTAGAAGTTAAGGTGAGGGTTAAACCATTTTAGGTGACTGTATTTATTTCTGTAAAGATATAACTGATTACTGTAAATGTAATCTCCTAAGTGATGTGGATTACATGGACATTAACGATAAGAGGCTATTAGCCTCACCCCCACCTTAAGACAGAATAAGCGAGGAAATAGTATTATAACAGTCTAGTGCTGTTTGCTTACCTTATTTAAATGTAATTAATCCTGTTAATTCTCTGGTAACTACTCTTTTAAGGTAAAATGCCATACTCTTCTTTACAGTAAATAGTCAGAATGCTTATACCTGCTAGGCGTCACTCTTTAAGGAGACTAGGCTCTCACCTAGCATAAACAGCTTTAATCCTGCTATTATTACTAGCTTTTAAAGGTTAGATAATATTATAATAAGTAAAGAAAGTTCACTTATTATATTTAGGTTTACGTATATTCGGCTGATATAACTCTTTAATACTGTTAAGGAGATAATTAACTCCAGTAGGTAATAAGGCTTAATCCACTAAGCTACTAGTTACTAAAATGCCAGCATTGCTCTAGATATCTATATGTCTACGCAGGAAGGTTATATAAGTTCCGGTCATTAACGCCAGCTGCTAGAGAGGAAGCGGACTAGGTAGTGATGGCGTCAGTTAACCGGGCCCTTACTGTTATTTCTCCTGGTTTATTTAGATAAAACTAAACAAGTCGTGTATGTTACCCTTACGTATCCCCTAATAAAAACATATATTAATAAATAAAAAGGAAAAACTACTTATTATTTAGTAATAAGAAGCTATAAAAGGTGGCTACATATATATAAAAACATACGCCAGAAAGCCTAATTAAAAGCTGTGTTAACATAACAGATGATTAGTTATTAGAAAGTGATAATAGAGCTTATAATAAGGCTTTTAATATGGTGCTAGTAACTGTAAGTTAATTAGGCTAACAATATAATAATTACCACAGCATTAAGTCTACGTCACTTATCACTTAATTTTATATAATATAGGCTTTATTACCTGCGGCTGGTGTATATATATATCTAGTAAGCTTAATAATAATAATAAAATAATTATAAGTTTAATAAACAGTAATAAGCCAGTTACACTTACATTAAGAAGTTAGCTCTGGTATACTAACACCAACTAGTAACCCTAAAACAGCCGTTATAGTCCTTAACCCACCCTTACTAACAGGTGTGGCTTGAGCTTTAATTTGCGGAGCTTTAATATAATATAACTGCTTTATCCTTCTTACAAGCTCTATATACTCTTAAATCCACTTATTTAACTTAAAATCACTGTTAATCTCCCTTAAACTATTAGCTTATAAGTCTGTCTTATTACCCCTAAACTGTCATAACGCCAGCTAAGCCACCAGTGGTCCCAGGATACCAGGAAACACTTTAAGGTATTTAACTAGGATAACATTCTTTCCCTTTCTAAACCTAAAATTAACATCTTTCTACAGGATCTTACTAAATAAATACAGCGGCTAATAAACACTATTTCCATTGAGAATTATAACTACCTTAAGCCTAGTAAGGGGTGGGTATTATATACTAGTGGAGTAAAGCGCTGGTTAGCACTAATTACACACGTCTGTGTATATATGTAAATGCTTAGGACAGAGTGGACTTACTAATTATTAAGGTAAAGTGTAAGTTTAGGGTGTTAACTAGGTGTAAACTGGCCACCAGGTAGAAATGGCGGCCTATAAAACTCGTCCTCCTTTAAAAACGCCCAGCCTGGGTTTTCTAGGGCTAGTTGCTCTGGCTAACACTTATTTTCTCTTAATCCGTTAAAATGTTTATCTTTAGGGAGACTATCCTAATCTTTAAAAGTAAATATAATATAAGCCGTATTAACGGAGACTGTTATAATAACGGCTTTTAAGGGGAGGGGGGTTTATTATTAGCTGTAGATATGGGAAAGGGGGTAAGTGAAGAAGTTATATGTACTTATGATACCATCCCGTCCCTTATTTATGTTAGAAACTGGATTTCTAATGGTCTTAACGTACTTTATATTAATAAAGGGTGTAGCCCCTTTAGTTATCTTAGCGTTATAGATTTTGCAAAAGTTTCTCTAGATCTGGCTGGCACCTTCGTTCTTATACCACTTAAAAAAGCGGACTTATTAGACTATAGGCGGGTTTTGTTTCAGAGCCTCCACATCACCAGGCTAAAAGGCCGCTGGAGGCTATTTATTATAGTTATAACCCTTAGTTGCCTGATTACCGTTTGAATTAGTTAGAAAGACGGTTTAGGGAATAAAGCTATTAGCCCACGGCCATTAGTGTTAAGCTGTTTAAGCTTATACTGTAATAGTGGTATTACCCTAGCCGTTAGTAGCTGAACCTTTAAATCTGTTATTATTAACTCGGTCTCCGGTATTCTACGTTTTATGACAGGTCCAGCAGATTATATTATAATTAGTAGTATAGACTCTTATTACGGATTTAAATGTAACTTAAAATCTAATATTATGAAATTATCCTTTAAAGGGGTCAGTTTACTAATAGTGATAACAGGCCTGTAAGTACTTCTTAGGGTATTTTATAGGGATCTCCTTTTTATATAATCTAATTATACCAGCTGTCCTTATAATGTAAAGAGTGCCATACTTCCAGTTGATTATGTCTTTATTAAATCCAGTTATAACCAGACTGTTAAAATCAGCACGTTTTGCTTTCATATTATAAGTTAAGGTGCCAGAACAGGTGTTATTATAACTAATTGGAGTGGGGGGAGTTATATATTAAAGGGTATCTAGCCCTGTTACAGGTATTATGGGTTTGTTTAGGGAGTTGGGATTATTAGGTTTTAGCTAAGAGGGTGGATCGGCTTTAAAAGGCTTAAAGATCTTAAAAGGATTAATTAATGGGGTATTAGGTAAGGGATTAATCTTTAGAATGTCTGGTTTAGGAGCACTGATAACTGGGAGTGGGTTTAGAGGGGGTTTTACAACTTTAGGCGGATTTGGAACTTAAGGATCCACCTTAGGGGGTATAATTAGAGGTAGAGGGTTATCCTTTAGGGGCCCGGGTTTAGTACCCTTTACTGGAGGCGGTTTAACCTTTAGAGGATGAAACTTAAGTGGTGGATTAGATTTTAGCTTAGGTTTTACACATTATACCTTATTTTTTCTTAAATATTTATTACTTATACCCATAGAGTCAGGGGTAGTAATAAGCCCAGCGAATATATTAAGTAAGTCGAAGTTAAAGTTAGGAATATTATATGTTAGTTTAATCCAGTTATTAAAAAAGGAGGCAGCATCTAAGCCGTTTTCTGTAAAAGTCTTAACACCTTGAACAGCTGCTCTAGCTGTATTCCTAAGAGCTTTAACTGGGACAGCTGATATTCTAACCTGGATAATCACATTAAATGCTAAGAGTATAAAGAGATAAATTACTTTATTAAGCTTACTAAGCCTATTAATAACTATATTTATTATTTCCTTAATAATGCCTAGATTACAGACATATTATCTAGGGGTGAATTCCTTACTATCTTTATCTTAATAAACGATTAACTTATAAAGTTCCCCATATGGGATACCTAGGCCAGTGCACTGTTTAGCACGCTTATAATTAGTGTAAGTGTATGATAACAGGGGTTACACATACATTAACGGTGTCTGGGTTTATGCCTGGGTTCTATGTTAGGCATTAAGCCTTACATGGTGCTAATATGGCCTTACGGTTTTAGTCTTTAATATAGTAAAGACAGAGGCCTTAGGGTGTATATATAACAATTACGTCTTTAATGCTAAGGGGACCACGACGGTGAAGATGTGTTAACGCTGTTAAACCTACCTTTATAAAGGGGAAGAAAAGAGTGAGTAAGGTAATAACTGTAAGAAACATGGTAATAAAAAGTAAATAGAAACTGGAAAGAGGAATAAAGGAAATAATGGGAAAAAACGATATAAATCAGATGAATTAGCTTATTTTTTAAATCTGTAGTATTTTAGTGATATGGGAGAAAGAAAGAAAACACTATTTTAAGCCCTATTTAGGGATAAGCTGGAAAATAAATGGATAAATGGCTTTAAAAGCCAGGCTGGCTGCTTTTAAATGCTCCTTCCACACATCACACTTACCCCCTAACCCTACCTAACCTGTAACACCACCTTTAATATCTACCCTTATATTAAACACCCTGGAACTCTAGGGGCTAACGTTAGAAAACATAGTGAAACCACCATAGTGAACCCGCCATAGTGAAATCACTATAGCGAAAGTATTATAAAAGCCGGGATTATGGCCAGCGTTAAGATAGTGGAATAGGGGCCAGGGTTGTGGCTAACATTAAGATGGTACAGGAGCCAGGATTGTGGCTAACGTTAGGTAAACACAGCGAACCCACTATAACGAAATCATCACAGTGAAATCACTATAGTGAAATTATTATAAAAGCTGGGATTATAGTTAACGCCAGGATGTTAATAGGGGCTAGGGTTATGGCTAACATTAAGATAATACAGGAGCCAGGATTATGGCTAACGTTAAAAAAACGCGAACCTATTATAACGAAATTATTATAATGAAATTATTAAAAAGCCACTCTTTATATCTATTTTAAGGCTTATTATCACTTATGCTAAATTAAAGCCATTAATAAAACTTTACTAACTTTATAAAGTTAAGTTAACTTCCTACCTTATACTTCTTAATATACTACTTAATAACACTATAATAATAAACACTGTTAATAATTATTTAATAACTGTTAATAATTACGTTTAATCTCATTCTTTTAAAAACCTTAAAGTTTTAACAAACTTTAAGCTATCTCTCTTATAACCTTTATTAACTTTATAACTCCACTAACTTAACTCTAACTTAAAAGATAAAGGTAACCTTCTTCCTATCTCTTATAGTAACCCTCACCCTCACTTACACCAGTTACATTCCTACAGGTTCTAGCTGTGGCGCCGTACCTGGTACACCTAGCAGAATCCCCAGCTCACCACCTGTTACCTCCCCTCCCGAAGCCTTCCTTCTTGTAAGACCACCTCCCTAGTTAATTAGAGATTTAGAACTTACAGTAACCCTCCTCTTTAATATTAACGGGAATAAAGCCCTTATTAACTTTCAAATCCCTATTCTTAATACCCACACTGTTAACAAATTTATAATAGGACTGGCTATTAATAATGTTAAGGGGTTACAGGTAGGATAGGACGCTAGTGAGGTTACTTACCAGGTGTAAGATATAGAAGGGAATGTGATTAGGGAGCAGTTTAATAAGATGTAGGTTAAGCTTAATAGGGGGGTGTAGGTGTTTATAGGGAGTGTTAGTTACTTTTAAGATAAGTGGAGGGTAAGCTAATAGGGAGTAAGTGTTTAGCTACCTACTAATCGCTTTTATACTTAGTTACATTTAAAGTATTATACTCGTTCCCGTTTTAACTAAGATATAAAAACTAAAGTAATACTATTATATAAAGATATTAAAAGCTATAAAACGACAGTATTATTTAAACTTATAATATAATACTTTTATATAAAGATTAATGTGATGGACTGGAAGGAAAATTACCTGTCTTCTTATTTAAGGCTGCCTACTCTGCTTTAAAGTTACTTATATTTACCGTATTTGACTAACTGACACAGAAGTGTAACGTAAGATAGGTAAGTTAAATAGGACTTATCTTGGAGGAGGGTGGCAAAATATCCTGTAACTTAAGGTCTTAGAATTATTTTTAAGATTTTCAATATAAGTGTTTACGTATAATCCTGGCTCCTATACCACAATCTTAATGTTAGCCACAATCCTGGCTTCTATACCACC
>Ga0247781_1000196_pt1 | contig 18019 bp, 5 predicted proteins | sample UWRJL184509B5_FD_179922 | JGI IMG/M metagenome (GOLD analysis project Ga0247781, IMG submission 179922) | Plant litter microbial communities from Arlington Agricultural Research Station in Wisconsin, United States - UWRJ-L184-509B-5 | ecosystem: Environmental > Terrestrial > Plant litter >...
AAATTTTAATTATAATATGAAGTTTTAATTGTTAGCAAAAGATTTGTTAATAAATATAAATAACTTTATTATCCTAAAGTTTAAAAAAATATAAGTAAATTTTTAATCTAAGTTTTTTATTTGCTAGTTAATTTATTTATTTAAAATTTTAATATCCTTTTTGGTCAGTTTTTAATATTATATAGTAATTAATAGATTATAATATTTTTTTAATTGACAAATTGTAATAATGTAAATACTATAGGCCTATTATTTAATATATTTTTGCTTTATATTAGGGGATTTAGAATTAATAAGTTTCAGCTTTTTCTTTTAATTTTTTTATTTAATATAAATTAATCTATTTTTTAATATAATTATTTTTTTATTAAAGATGAGGGGTTTTTTTTCGAAGAGGAATTGTTTTGGTTTTGCTTAAAATGCAACTTTTTTGAGTTTTTCTTCTTCCTTTTTGGAGAATTTGGTCTGTATTCCCATATACCCAAACCCCTTATTGTTATTGGGCTTTGAGATCAACAAATATGGGTTGTATATTGACGTCCCTATCTCGAAGGGTCCGGTATAATGCCCGTAATAGGTTGCCTACTAGTAGGTATTGGATTTAGTAATGCCATATAATAGCCTAATTATATATAAGATAATGTTTTTTGGGTATAAATTCTTTAGTGTATCCGGCAAGTATACAAAAATCGCTCGAATAAGTAGTCTATTTATTTAAATATACGCTTGTATAATATTATGGAGCTAAAGGAGAAATTTCTTTGTAAGAAAAAAAGGTGCTAATGCGAAGATTAGGTGTTAGTTTGTTTTTTAGATAATTAGTAATTAGGTAAATATTATTGCTTTTTTTTTATTATTAAAACTATATATAATAAAGTAGGATTTTTTATAAAGGGTATTAGTTGTTTTCCCTTTTACTTTATTTACAATATATAATTTGAAGATTTTATTTTCCTATATTGTTGTAGTTTTTATGAATTTGAATATACTTTATATTATAAAGTTTTCGATTTTAGTATATATTGATTTTTCGAATAGTATATTAAATATTATAATTTTTTTTATTATATGTAGTTTTTATATTAATAAAACATTTGCTTTTTTTTTTATTAATAGAAAGATTTCGGCTTTAAATATTGTATTGTTTTTAAATTTGTATATATTTGTACCTAATAAAGGGTTTTTCTAAAGTTATTTTCTCCTTTTTTTTATAAATGGTAATAGATTTTCGGTATTTATATCCTCTTTTTCCTTTTATATTTTTGCCAATTCTAACTATACTATAATTAGTAGAATTTTTTCGGGGATTTCTAAAGCGTATTTTAAAAAAAGTATAAAAATAAAGTCGATGTAATATAATTTTACAACCGTCGACTTAAAAACTTAGGGTCTTTAGTTTCCTATAATTATAATATCTTTTCCCTATACCAAAATAAATATATATAGGCTAATTTATCCTCCTTTTTCCCAACTTTTTTTTTTTTTATATTATATGCATATTAGTAATTGGAGTAGTAGGTATAATATATTGGCTATATCCGGGCTATTATAGGTTGTAAATACTTTTTTTACTTTTTTAGTTGTATTAATTTTACAAATTGTATCCATTACTTTTTCAATAGCTTTAGCCTATTATTATAATTTTAGGGATAGGGCGGACTAATTAGTTATTTATAAGTATATTCCAAATATTAGGAATATTAGTATAATATTATTAAATCTAATAATATTGTTTATTATTTTAATTACTATTTAGAGTATAGTTTTTTAGCTAATATTAGGGACTTTAGTGCAAATGATTTTGTATATATACTAAAAAATTGTATAATAGTATTCGATTTTGCTAATATTATTGTAAATTTTAATAAATACTTTTTTAATTAATATTAATATTCTATTTGCCAAATAATAGAACTTTTTTAATATAAATTACTTTCTAATATTTATAATTACCTAATTTAATAGTTTTTAATAAATATTAATTTAGTAAAAGCAAAATACCTCCTATATTTAGATTATTAATATTTTTTTTAAAAACCTTTTTATATTAAAAGAAATTGCCAAATTAACTATATATAATATTAATTTACTTTTTAAATATATAATATTTATAAAAATCTTATAGTTAAATTTGTAATTATTATAAAATATAAATTTGAATTATTTTGAGTATATTTTGTTAAATTAATATTAATAGTATACTTTAATTAGCTTTTCGAATATTAAATAACTTATTTTATATTTAGTGGCTTTTAATACCTAATAAAAGCAATTAACTAACAAATAACCAAACCTACAATATAGCTTTTATAATTCTATTTTTATAAAAAAACTATAAGCGAAAATCTCCTTTAATAATAATAATAGTTAGAAATAGCCCTATTTCCTAATTACCAAAATTTTGAAACTTCCCTATATTAGGTAGTTCTCGAAGTTGTTATATATAATCCTCAATTTGTTTATATTTATTAGGTATAGTAGAAACGGGGTCTTTATAGGTATAATGTAAAATATTATAAAACTAAAAAGCGTTTATACTTATATTATATTAATCGAAATAATTCTATTTTTATTACTAAAATAGATTTTAATTTCCCTAATTTTAAATATATTTGATACAATATAGGGTAATTTTTATTAAAAAACCCTAAACTATAATATATTTACTATTGAATATTCTATAATACTAATATTAGGAAAAATATTTTGGAAAAATCTTAAAAAATATCAATTATTGAAAAAAAAGGCCAATACTAGAATATTATTAATTGCTTTTGTTTTTATATAGGGGTTTTCTTTTATAAAAAAGTATTATATTATATTATTAATAAAAAATTTAAAGATTTTTTAATATTTGAGGGATTTTGTTACTATTATAAAAAAGGTATTACTAATATTTGTATTTCTATTATTTTTTTCCTTATTTCCAAAATATATATTAAAAAAATCGTCGGATTTTTTATTAATATTTTTTAACTTTTTATACTATATTAGGAACTAATTATAATTTTTTATTAAAAAATTTCGAATATTATAGTAGTTTTTATATTAGTTGAATGCCTTGTAGTGTTTGTTAATTAAGTATTTAATTAACTAATATCCTTTTTTATTATATATATAATACTTATAATCTTTTTTATAATAATATAGTCCTTTATTTTAGCTATTATTATATCTTTTTAGTTTTTAATTTCTAAATTTGGAATTTCGGCTATTATTATTGTATTTTTAATTTATCCAAAATTAATCTACTACTTGCTTTACTATTTCTACTATATTAATTGCAAATTAGAATTAATTATATATATTCTCGAATATATTAATTAGGTTGTAAAAATACAATATATATTCAAAAATTCTATTATATATATTTAAAAATTGTATATATAGTATTTTTTTGCTATTATTAATAATTAGTAAAATACATTAGATTTTGTATAATATATTAATAAAGATTTCCAAATATTCGAATTTAAGCTTTTTTCTATTTACTATAATAATTTTAGCGAAAATCATTTTACATTATATTATAGTATAAATATTTATTTACTTTAAAATATCAAAATACTTTTTTATATAAACTACTAAAATATAAAAATCTCAAAATATATTAATATTAATAAATTAATTATAATAGTATTTTAAAACTTTCCCCTTTAATATTATTGAAAATACCCTTTTAAATAACTTTTCCAAAATATATATATATTTATATATATTTTTAAATATAAAAAACTTTTATTCTATTATATTATAAAATTTCCTATTATATTTTATATTTTTATTTATATATAATTTAGTAAAATCTATTATTTGTCTTATAATAAGTAAAATGTATTTTGCAAATTGTAAATTAGGGCCTCTTTTTAGGGAGTCCAGTATTTAATTGCGCGGAAAATTTCCTAGTAGTTTTCGCAAAAAATTTCAAAATCCGGAATTAAAACTATTTAAAAAATCATCTAAAGGGTTTTTATAACTATTATTAATGCTAATATATATTTAGTACTTTTAATATTTTCGGCCGTATATAAGCGCCTTAGGGTAATAATTTAGAATATATTTGTTAATTCTTTTTAAAATTTCTATATTCGGGTATATATATAGTATATTTATTCTATATTCTAAAGCGCAATTACTATTAAATATTTTTCTAAATTTAGAAAAAATATCAATAGTTGGTTTTAAAGTTTATAATTTTGTTAAATACTTTATATATATTATATTAGTTTTACAATATTTTTCGCATATAGTAAATTCGGCTTTTAGTTTTTTAATTTATTTTGCATTTTCGTATTACTTTATTTGCAAAAAGGGGGCTTTTTTGTATTTAGTTTATACAAAAAATGCCTATTTTTATAAAGCCTTTTTTTCAATATTATTAAATTTAGTAGTTAGGTTTTCTACTTTATTATAGGCTAATATAACTACATTGTAAATATTCTTTATAAATATTTTTATTTTATTTTTCATTTTCCTTCTATTTTTTTTTAATATTATTTTTATATTATTTAAATAATAAGAATAGAAATTTTAAAAAAAAGTCGGGCTTATATTATTTATAATAGCTATAATATTATTAAATATTAAATACTTTAGTATTAAAATAGCTTATTTTAGAATTTAAAGGGCTTTTAATATAGGCTTAAAAGGTTTAAATATGAAAGTAAATTCTAGAATTGCCTTAGGGATTTTCAATTCGAATTTAAATTTTTCAAGTAATTTTGGAAATATTTCCGAATATTTTTTTATTTTCTAATATTAACTATAATCTAATGTAAATATTGTATTTTAAATTAATATTTATAATTTGTAAATTATAGAATTTGTTAAAAAGTATTATAAATTAACTTTTAATAGCAATAATAATAAGCTTTTAGCAAATTCCTCCTATATAAAGCCCTTTTTTAATTTGCTTAAAATAATAATAAATTTTTAAATAAGCTTATTTATTTTTTAAATATTATTTACTAAAAACTATTTAATTTTCAATTTAAAAAAAAAATAGTAGAATTCCAAATTCTTAAATTTTTTTGCAAAAATATCGTTTATATTTTCGTACATTTTAATTTCTACTATCAATTAGAAGTAGAATTTATTATTTATTACTATTTTAGAAAATAATATTTAAAATAATTGTTAATTTATTTTAATATATATTTTTCAATTTATAAAGTAATTTTATAATTAATTGTATATTCCCAATAAAACAAAATACTAGATATATTCTAATATTTTAAATTTTCGGATATATATTTTCCAAAATACAAGTCCTTCAAGTCTTTACTCGTCCTAATATACTATTATAATACTAATATATATTATTATTTGGATTAAAATGGTTTAAACAATATCCAAATTTTAGAAGAATATCAGATTTCCCTAGTTTTTTTTCATCAATTTTACTAAACCCAAAAGGGACTAGTAAATTAGGCTAGATACTATTAAAAGTGGCGTAAAATTTGCGGGAATATTTTGAAGAAAATGTTAAAAAAAAACGCGCATTTTTATTCTATAGTATAAAAAACAGTAAATTATAGCTGGCTTTTTAATTGGGCTTTATTGTACTAAGTTTTAATAAAATTGCTAAACTTACAAAATATAGGAGGTTTATTATAAATATAAGCCTCTTTTTTCTTCTATAATATTAAAGTAAATTGTTAATATTATAAAAGGCGATTTTTAATTTTATAATATTTTATAATTATTATTATTAAAAATTTTAAAAAAATCTAGTATAAGCTTGTTATTTTCGAACTTTTTTTCATTATTATTTACTATATTAAATAATATTTAGAATTTTTTTGGGTTTTTAAAGTTGCAAAAAGGAATTTATAAATAAAAATCTCATAATTAAAATAGTAATTTTAATAAAAAAAAAGAAAAAATACCAAAAAGTTTTGCTTTTAATAAAATAAAATAAAAATTTTACTTTATATAAACAAAATAGTATAGTTTTTAAAATTTCAAATATAAAAAAATACATATACAAAATTAATACTTTGCAATACTTATATTAATAAAGTAATATTCGTATTAATTGAATAATTGTTGGATTTTGAAAAATACCTTTTTCCCTTTTTTTCTTTTTCTTCTACTAAAACCTTATATATAAAAAAATACAAGCGCTTTTTATAACTTAATATATAAAAAAATATTGGCGTTATTTTCTTTATAATTCTAAAACTTTATATATAAAAAAATACAAGCGCTTTTATAACCTAATGTGTAAAAAAGCACTAGCATTACAATTCCTTATTAATCTACGCTTTTTCAAGTGTAAATTACCCAATATATAATAGTACTAATTAGTATTAGAATACAATTGGGTTGAACAATTTAATAGTCAAAATTACAATATATAAGGCCTACTTGCAGTAGGCGCGTAATATAGTATTGTAGTTAATTAGTTGCTAGTTGTTATTGAAAGCTAGGCCGGCCAACAGCATATACTATTAGCCATAAATATATCTAATAGCCTAGCATATAGGCCACTATATGACTTATACTCCCTATCTAAACTATAGACTAGATGGTTCTATAGACAAGTAGCTGGAGCCACTTATTCCCACAGGCGTTTTGCCTATGGTTGTTTCTACAATATTATTTTAAAAGGTTTTTTTATTACCAAATTTATTATTAAAATTTTCGTTATTATTAAATTTATTATTAAAATCTTTACTATTAATAAACTTATTTCTAAAAATTTCGTTATTATTAAAAGAATTGGCAATAATATTAGTAAATTAGCAGAGCTTTTTCCAATATTTTTCAAAATATTTAACATACTTGTATAGCAGATAATACAATATAGCAGATAATATACTTTCTACCCTACTACCACCTTTTACCTTTACTACCACTTTTCTTTATTAATTAAAATATAATTGGCTTTAAAAAAAGCTAATTTTATTTTTGCTATTTAATTTTTCGAAAAAGACCCTAAATTTTCTATACAAATTGCAATTTGTATTTATTAAATTTCTAAAATAATTTTCTAATACCAATATACTAGTAAACTATTATAATATAATATTTTAATTAATTTAAAAAAATTGACTAATTTAGAAAAAAGTATACTTTTTAAATATATTTTTAACCTAAATTCGCATAAATTTTAGCCCCAATTTTACAATATATAAATTATAGCCAATTACTTTTTTATATTATATAATATATTAGACATTAGCCCCTAATAAACAAAGTATTATATACAATAATACTACAAATTTACTATATATTTTAAATATTAAATTAATTATTAAAAAGCCAAATATAAAAATCTAGTAATTATTAGAAAGTAGTTTATATTTGTATAAAATATAATTGCAAAATATAGTATTTAAAAAAAGGATATTTACAATTTTAATAAAATTGAATTTCTAATAGGTATATTTTTATATATAAAAATCGTTATATTTTCAAAAACATATAGTAAATTTTATATAAAATAACCTAGTAATTGGGAATATATTTTAATAATTATAATAATAAATTCGAATAGTTAAATAATATTATTATATTTAATTGTAAAAAACCAATATTATTATTTTTTTTTAATATATTAATAGCAAATTTCCAAAAAATTAAAAAATTTATATAAGTATAAATAATTAGACTATAAATAAAATTAGTTTAAAATAACTAATATATTTTAAATAAATTACCAAATTTTATATAATTAGTATATATTAGCTTCTAATTTTTAATAATTATAATTTCTACTATATAGACGAATTTAAAAATTACTATAAAGTAAATAATATTATTATATTTTATATATTTTTTTATTTTTTTTATTAATTTTAGCTTTTTAATATAGGCTATTTTAATATATTAAAAAACTTATATAATTAAGCAATTAAATAAATAATGTAAATATAAATTACCTATATTATAAAAAACAACTTTTTTTTTATATTTAAAAAAGCATATAATAATTCTATAATTATATAAAATACCTAAATTAACTTCTAAATAACTAATTTTATTTTTTTTAATTTTAATAAAATATTTTTTTATTTAAATTTTGTACTTTAAATACTAATATTCTAAAACTCCCATTTTAAAATAGTTTCTATTTAGATTAAGTAAATATTAAATAATTTAATTAAAATTGCTTTATAAATTATATTAATTAAAAATAGAATTATATATTATTGTTAAAATATGGCTGGATTAGTGCCCTACTACTGCAGACTACAGGCTTACTAGCCTGTGTGGCTGTCAGGGGGCTTACACCAGCCCTGCCAAGGTTGCATACCCATCTTATGCGCTGTATACTATACTTACGGCTATGCAGGGCCCTGCATAGCCTACTATATACTGTATTACAGTACATAAACCCTAAATCAGAGCCTCGGAAGCTAGTATTGGCTCAGGAACCTTATAGTAGTACAATACGCTATAAGTTCCACTACAAAAACTAAATAGTGGATTTCTACTCCACTAAGCAGGTTTTAGGCTTTGTAGGCGCCAGTATACAATATTACGTGATTTTGCGTACTATAGTAGGTGGATACAGGCCATAGAAGTGCCCAAAGTCGGAATTATACTTATATATAGGCATTTCCTCCTCTATATTCTAGTCTTTTTCTCTTTTTCTTTAAACAAATTAACAAACAGTATTCAACTTTATAAACTATAGTATATTAGTTTACTATAACCCTTTATAATTTTTGATTTTACAATATATAGCCACTATTTCCTACCCTCTTTCTTCCCTTAGCCTTACAGCTACTATATTCTAGTACAATGACGGTCCCACACCTTCTACTACGCCAAGCCTATAATACACAAATACTATAATATTCTTTTAAACCCTACTTCAAGCCTATTAGAGTTTGCAATTTAATAGGTTATAAGCCCAAAATTACTATAATATTTGGGGATTTTCACTACATTTTCTTTATACTATACCATTTAGGACCCTTTTAAGCCTACATTCTAGGCCTAATTTTCGACTTTAATACTACAATACACTATATCTACGGAAAACATCCTAATAGAAGGCTCTAACGAGCCCTCTATACCCCCTGCCCCTTTTATTACTAATTTATAGGCTTAATTAGTTGCTTTAGCTACCGAATTATAAAAGGTTATTCAATTTAACAATCAGCTATAAATGTAAATCCAATTCCCAAAAAAACTACCTACAAAGACTTTTAAAAAAGCTGAAAAACTTATAGCAGTTTTAGCTAATATTAGCACTTACACTACTAAAAAACTGGCCAAATAGTTACTACACATCTCTAAAAAAGATCGACTTTTAGGCCCAGACAACTTCCAATAGTAGTTTTAGGCTATTATAATCCAATTTACTGCCCTTCAATTTAACAACTTTATTATAGACCCTATTGAAATTACTACTAAATTTATTAAACTATAAAAAGCTATAGTACTTCTAACCCTATATAATACGCTAAAACCAGACCCCCTAGCTACTATAGTTTACAAAAACGACCTTGGAATCGTCTTTATATACCTAAATACCCAATATTCTTTTATACAATTTACTTTATATACTAAATTATATAAGGAATTTTACCGGATTTAGTATAATAGTAGTACTAGCTTAGTAGACTTTAATATTAAATTCAACACCTTAGCTAATTATTTTAGAAATTTAGGCTCTATTATAAAAAAAATCGACCAACTAAACCTCTATTTCGACATTATAAAACTACATTTTCCCTAATAGGCCGAATATTTTAGAATAATATTTTACTACAATTAGTAAACTAATACTATAAATATTACTATATTTAAATATAGCTTTTTGTATTTCTAAAAAGACTTATTTACTAAAGCCTAAAACACTATTTCTAGTATTTACAACCAATTTACAACCTTCTAAACTACTTATAAGAAAAAGCAATAGAAAAATTAAAAGCCTAACAAGCCTAAAAATAAGGCCAAATTTAAGTAAAAAGGCAAATCCAAAACTAAAAAGCCTAAAAAAGCCAAAAAAGCCTTTATAATAGACTATAATTTCGAAATAGGCGATATTTACAATAATATATTTATTAAAAATAGCAATTCGAAAGTCAAAGTTGCCTTCTATATTACTACAACCAAACCCTAGCTATTCGATATAAACTCTACAATATATATTTGTACTAATAAAAGCCTATTTTACAAACTAAATACCAAAACCAATTTAGCTAACCTTTATATAAACAGTAATTTAATACGGCTATAGGGCATTGGAATAATCAAAGTCTTTTTCTTTACTAGCTATAAAGATAATAAAGCACTATATAATGAAATCGACTTTCTAAAAATATTATATATTCCTAATTTCCTATTAAATATAGTAAATAGAATTCAATTTTATAACTTTAAAAGTACTTTTATTAAATAGAAGTTTTTTTCTACTTTATAAAAACTATTAATACTATTTGATTATTTAAATATAGGCTTCTTTTTTATAGCAAAAGACAGCCCAAAATCCCTATATATATATTTAACTACTTTTGCCCAATCGTAGTAGTGCCATATTTCAACTCTACAACCTATAACGGCTATTCTAAAACCTATATAAGCTTTAAAAGGGGTTAAAACCCCTAAAAAATCAAACTTTGGCCCTTTAGACTTTAATTAGAACAATATTAAGCCTTCTAAGCCCTTTAGACTTTCTAGATTTTTTAAAAAACCCACTAAAGTTTTAATTAAAGCCGCCATTCTCTAGCATATCCGTCTAAACTATATTAGCCTAAATTTTTTAAAAAAAACTACCCTAATTACTAAAAGTATGCCTAATTTTCAAAAAATTTAATCTAAATACCTTGTATATAAAAGCTATAATATAACTAAAATCTTATACAAATTTTCCAAAAAGCCTATAATCAATTTAACTAATATATTTGGTTATATTGAAAATAATATAGTAATTATAAACCCTATACTATTTAACAATAAACCCTATAGGCTAATATTAGTAGATTGAAAAATTCGATTTTGCATATTATGGCTTTTGAAATCCAAAGACGAAACTACTATAGAAGCTAAATTAGTAATTAAAAACTTATATAATACCTTTTAATACTATTTAGCTGAGTTTTACTATAATAGAGGTATTAAAATGCTAAAATTATAGCCTTATTTAAAAAAAAAAGGCGTTATTTTCAACACTTTATTCCCCTATACCTACTATTAAAATAGGCTTTTAAAATACTCTATATAAATAATTTTAGAATATTTACAGGCTATTTTTGTAACTATAAAATTCATACTATTATTTTGGGGCTATATTATAAACTTTATAGTCGAATTTATTAACTATATAACCAATACTACTAAAAAGCTTACCCCCTATTAGCTTTTCCACAATAAACTCGTTCCTTTTTAGGCACTAAATATCCTTAATTTCGAAAACTATAAAGCTATAAGCGCTACTTATATAGTATTTATAGCCCCTAAAGATCGAATTTAGAATAATAAACTAGCACCTAAAAACACCTTTGGCAAACTTTTGGCCGTATTAGGCTACAAAACATACCTAGTTTAGCTAGGCTATTAGAAAATTGTCAAAATACTATTTATTATATTGTACGAAAATACTATAATCCATTTTAAAGTACCTAAAAACACTTTAAAAACCTTAAAACTGCCTACTTATATTATTGAAAATACTAAACCTATTCCTAAACTAATAGCCTCACTACCTATACCTACTACTTTCCAGCCTCTTCTACCTACTATTATAGAGCCTATAGAACCTATAGTCCTAATTTCACCCCCTATTTTTGAAATTCTATTCAAATAATTGCCCCTTAAATAATTTAAGGAATTCAAAATAGTAAATAACGGGCCTATAGACCCTATAAATACCTCTAAATTAGTAACTTTACTAGTTATTAAGGCTACTAAAGCCTAAGAAGCTAATATAATTAAAATTAAAAGAACTAAATGTTTTAAAAATTTAGACCCTTTTATTTTTAAAAAAGTCCTAAAGTATATAGATAATAATTAGTAGTTTTAGTCGATTTTTAAAAAACTTTTATAACTTTTAAAAACTTATATTTTCTATTTTATTAGCCAAAATTACACTATAAAAAAGCTTATTAATATTTGTTAAATTCTAAAAAAAAAAACCAATATTAAACGCCTAATAACCAAATACAAAACTAGGCTTATAACTAAAAGCTTTTAGTAAGTCCCTAAAATTAATTTTATAAAAATTTATGCAGCCACTTTTATACTACCTACTTGGCAAATTCTATTAGTTTTAGCTATTATATTAGACTTAGAAATTGAACAAATCGACTTTGTAAGGGCATTTTTGAATTCTAGTTTTAACAAAAACATCTATATCAAACTTCCTAATAGCCTATACAAGTTCAACTTTAATAATTAAACTATTGTAAAGCTACTATAAGCATATAGCTAAAATTCTAATAAAAAATAAATCATATTATTAAAGAAGTTTTTATATAATCTAAAATAGGCCCCCTATTTTTGACAATAAAAGGTTTTAAAACTTTTGAAAATTTATAATTATAAAGTTTTAATTTCTAATGTAGCTACTTATTATAGCAAAAAAAAGTAAATCTTTATTATAAACTATATTAACGACTATTTACTTATAAACACTAATATTTCTAAAATTAATATATTAAAACAATAGTTGGCTAATACCTATAATATAGAAGATTTTAGTTCTACTAAATTCTTTTTAAATATATAAATTGAAAAAAATAAAACTAAAAAGCTCTTTTAAATCTACTAAATTGCCTATATTAAAACGGCTATTAAATACTTTAATATAAATACTATAGAGCCTAAAATACCCCTATTTCTAAGATTTATAAACTTTAAATTTATATCCAAATTCGTCAATACTATTAAAAAACACCTATATTAGCAACTTGTAGGTATTATTATATATACTATAATTTAGACTAGAGTTGATATAGCTTTTACTATTTAGTAGTTTTTTTAGTAACTTTAAAGCCCTATTTTAGCATATATAAATACAATTAAAAAAATTCTAAGTTATTTAAAAACTACTAATCTAACTATACCCTATAGTAGATAGTATACTAACTTATACCCTATTGGCTTTATCGATTTAGACTTTGTAGGCTATAAAATAATAGTCAAATCCATTTACAGCTACCTTTTTCAGGTAGTTGGTAGTCTAATAAGTTAGAAGTTTAAGCAAACTACTATAATAGCCTTTTTTATACTAGAAGCCAAATTTATAAATTTAGTAGAAGGTAATAAGGAGGTTCTATAATTTTAAAGGTTGTACGAAGAGATTAGTAGGCCTATTTTAGGGCCTATTCTACTCAAAGGCGACAATTAAGGCACTATAAATACTACTTATAGTGCTAAACACTATAGTTATATTAAATATACCTTTATTAAATTCTATAGTATTAAAGAAAGTATATTAGCGGGTAATATTTTAGTAGATTATATTTTTATTACTAAAATGCCCGTTAATAGCCTAATTAAGGCCCTCGCCCCTACTATATTCTAGCAGTTTATTAAAATGCTAAATCTCTTTAAGCCTATAGAGCCTACAACTACTATAAAGTATTAAAGGCTATAAAGAGGGTGTTAAAATATGGCTAGATTAGTACCCTACTATTGTAGACTATAGGCTTACTAGTTTGTGTGGCTATTAGGGGGCTTATACCAGCTTTATTAAGGTTGTATACCCATTTTATACGCTATATGCTATGCTTATGGCTATGTAGGGCCCTATATAGTCTACTATATATTATATTATAGTATATAAACCCTAAATTAGAGCTTCAGAAGCTAGTATTAGCTCAGGAACTTTATAGTAGTGCAATATACTATAAGTTCCACTATAAAGACTAAATAGTGGATTTCTACTCTACTAAGCAGGTTTTAGGCTTTGTAGGCGCCAGTACACAATATTACGTGATTTTGCGTACTATAGTGGGTAGATACAAACCATAGAGGTGCCTAAAGTCGGAATTACACTTATATATAGGCACTTCCTCTTTTATATTCTAGTCTTTTTTTCTTTTTCTTTAAATAAATCAACAAATAGTATTCAACTTTATAAACTATAGTACATTAGTTCACTATAACCTTTTATAACTTTTGATTTTACAGTATATAGCCACTATTTCCTACCTTCTTTCTTCCCTTAGCCTTACGGCTACTATATTCTAGTACAATAACGGTCCCACACCTTCTACTACGCCAAGCCTATAATGCACAGATACTATAGTATTCTTCTAGGCCCTACTTCGAGCCTATTAGAGTTTGCAGTTCAACAATTATTAAAATAATTTTTTAATAAATATTTATAATTATTTGGATATTTTAATAAAAAGTACAACTAAAATTATGCAAAAAATGGTTTTAATAGAATAAAAAATTCTTAATTTTTATATAATAAATAAGCTATTTAGTAAATATTAAAAGGTTAAGAAAATATATATAAAATAAAGAAAATTATTTTTGTAATAAAAAGCCGAATAAATTTAAAAAAAAGAGGGGTTTTGTAGTTAAAGTAAATGGCAATATGTATAAAAGAAGAGATTGTATAGAAGGGGCTAAATCGTGTATTTGGTATTGTAAAAATTGCAATATAATTAAATATAATGTACAAATTTATCAAGTAATTTGGAAGATTTCTAAAAATGAGGATTTTGTATAGTTTAGATTGATTAATAGTATTAGTAAAGTAGTAGTAAAAATAAAAGGTAATAGTAAAGTAGAAAGTGCGTTATCTACTATATTATATTATCTACTATGCAAATACGTTAATAATATTATAATTTATATATTAAATAAATTTTTAATATATTATATTAAAATACTAATTGTTAAATATTATATAAAATTGGAAATTGCTATTAATAATGAAAATTTTAAAAATTTAGACTTTATATTTTCCAAAACATTTGTTTAATTATTTAGTAAAATAATTATAAAAGATTAATTGGAAAATAAATATAGTAGTTTTTTCCAAAATTATAATAATTTTAATAATAAATAATAATTAAAAGTAATTAATTTTATATCTAATATTAATATTAATATAATTTTTTTATTTTTTATTATTTAATATTAATAATTAGTAATTTAAAAAATATACTATATATAAATTTAAAGCTTATATTCTTAATTTATATTAGAATATATAATAAAAGTTTAAAAATTATTATATTTACTAAATGTTTTTTTCTTAATTATTTTATATTTATTATAAATATTATTAATATTAATAAAAGATTTAAAAATTTTAATTTCAAATTAGTATAAATATTTACTACAATTTAATATTTTTAATATAAAATTTGTTAAAATAACATTTATATTTTATATTTTATTAACAATAATAAATTCAATAGTAAACGAAATTTAGCAATTTCGGATATTCTTAATAAATACTATTTACAAACTTTAAATACTATATTTTATTATTATTTATACTCTAATATATAAATATTTTAAAAAAACAATTATTTATATATTTTCCAAATTTGTAATTATATTTCCTAATTAATTTAGAAAGTAAATAATTAATACAATTGTACCAATAATATACTTTCAAATAAGTACTATTATTAGTCTTTTTATAAATATATATTATAAAAATTCTAAACTAATATTTTTTTGCAAATTCAAATATCGCTTTATAATATTCGTCGTTTTTATTAAAATACTAAATTCCTAAAAAAATAAAATTATTATTAAAAACCTTTTATTCTTTATTTAAATTAAAAAATACAACGGAATTCCAAATTTTTAAATTAATATTCAAATACTTTAACAATTAAAAAACTATATTCAATAATCTAAAATACGCAAATATAGTAAATTGGTAAATTGTTATTATTAAATAAGTAATTGTTATTATTAAGTAAGTAGTTGTTATTTTTGTTATTATTAAAATACACTCAGGAATTTAGCTAGGGCTGGGCGTATATTAGTTTGTAATTGGCATATAGCAGAGTGTATTGTAGTTTACTATTAATTAAAGCCATTTTACCGCTTAAACAGCGCACAATTATTGCCAATTGTTAAAGGTTATATATAAGGCGGATGTACAGCCTATAGGTGGATGTATTAAAAACTATAGGTAACTGTACTAATTCTCTTTCTTAATCGGGGTTTCCTAGAAATCCACCACTTGTAAGAAAAGACCTTCGGTTCATTATATATACTTGTACGTTTCTGGTAGAAATAATCGATATCCAAGTTAGATATTGAATATGACAACATCACCACCCCCCCGACGTTCCTGGACAACATGCCTAGGCAACTAGTTTCCTTGCCGATCTCTTCAACTGGCGAGCCAGATTTGATGAGTTTTTGAACAGTTTCCCCCAGCCATTGTACTTCCGGCGAGTAAGGTGAGGGTATATGGTTTCCCAGCCCAAACTTGAGTTTGCCAACATATCTCAATTCGAGAGGGACGCTATTTGCCAGATTGAATGATACGAATACCTCGGCGTGCTTCTTAGAGGTAACGGTGAGCATGTAATGTGGCTGGCTAGTCCCCAATGGATGATAATTGACGATAGCCACACTGCTGACAGCGGCTCCGTGAGACAAGATATTCCGGGCCTGTTCTTCAACAACCGGGCCATACCTTTTCGTCAAGCCTTCGAGCCAGACCTCAGCTCCAAGTCTCCCCTCGTTTATGTAGTTCAAGGCAAAATCCAACAATTTGCGGTCACGGGTTCGATAAAGAACACCGTAAACCAAGTCAAATTTCCTATAATAAAGGTCTTCAAGCCTGAACCCCGGAAAGACGAAGGTCGAGTCGAGGACTTGGCCAAATACCAGAAATGAAGCGGTATTTCGGATGACTTCGTCATCGCTTGCTTGGTAACATGGGTAGAATTGTTCTGGGTCGCAAGCATCTTCCGACATGCCGAGCAAAGCGTAAATCTTATCTCTGGGCATCAAAGCATTGCTATTTTTGAACTTTTGGAGGAGAGAGTGCAGGCTATGAGCTGAATTCCACCAGGTACTGCTGCGATATCGTGGCATGATCTCCAAGACTGCTTGAACGTGCGAGCTAACCTCCAAGCCGGACAGCAAAGGCATGAGGGCAAAGGTTCGTGCAGGGCAAGAGTTCGGTCCACACATGATGGTGGCCCTTCTGGCTTTGGCAACTTCCTGGAGAATCCAGACCCTGCTCCACCAGTCTCTTGCCAAGAGGTCTCGGAGAGCCCGAACCAGACACTCGTCGGATCTGAAATCATTTGAATTCTTCTCGATGAACTGTTCGCACCAACTCATCCAGGTGGCTGTGGTGCCTCCAATAGCCTAGGCTCTGTTTGCGGAATGGTCGATGAGGGATACCAAGCCAAATAAATGTTCAATGTCATGGCTGCTCGGGCCCAGCCAGATGAGAACCTCGTCTGCGGACTTGTAAATGTCTCCCATCTGCATGACTTGATGCCCTCTCTCCTTGTCGTCTTCCTGATTGATGCAAATAGCATCAGCCCAGAGGTATGCATCCCGGTTCGGTGATCGTATCTGCTTCAATGCCTCGTACAAGTTCTCTCCCACTCGAAACTCGGAGCTGTCGCGGCCGTTTATGATGAGCCGGGGGCTTGTGTATGTCGTGCCTGGTTCGAACTGGCTCCAGCGATATGAAATGGCTTGGTATTCTGGCACATCGTCTAGGCTAACTTCAACGAGTTCGCAAATGATGTCGTTCGATTCGGATTCCTCTTCTTTGTTGATTCGGAGGAGCCGAATGCAGTTCGAACTAGGCTCAAGAGGCGAGTACAAGTTGGTTGCAGCCATGTTGTGCTGAGATGAGGCTTGACACGTTCGAATTTAAGCGTTGTCACTGAGTCGGAACTGTCGTTCTTTGAACCAATAAGTTGATGGCCAAGAGTTTGGTCGAGAGCTGCTAGAGGAATGGATCTCTGATGGTAAACAACTCGACTTTTCGAGGAAGCAGCTTCCTGATATGACATTACCGTCAACAAATTCTGGATGGAGGGCGGGGTAAGGCATAATTGCTGACCGTCTTTTGGTGCCCGGCGTGGTCATAGGTTATCATTGGCTC
>Ga0247781_1000197_pt1 | contig 18012 bp, 2 predicted proteins | sample UWRJL184509B5_FD_179922 | JGI IMG/M metagenome (GOLD analysis project Ga0247781, IMG submission 179922) | Plant litter microbial communities from Arlington Agricultural Research Station in Wisconsin, United States - UWRJ-L184-509B-5 | ecosystem: Environmental > Terrestrial > Plant litter >...
GTTTTGTCTCTTGTCGAACTGCAGCGGCAGTTCTTGGCGCTCAGGCGCGCAGGCGCCTTACCGCTCCAGGCTAGGCTGGAGCGTAGGAGCCTTTCGTCATGTGCTCTCCTTACACACAGGGAGCTCTCTTTTGTATTTAGTCTGGGAGCTTCACTCCCACCCTTTCTACCTAATCAAGTCACTTTGCAACTACACTTCCGCTGCTCTAATAAGCTCTGTACCCTTAGTGAAACGTTCCACAGTTATAAGCCCGGCTTTATCCAAGTAAGCAAAGTGTAGAATAAAGTACTTAAGACGCTCACAAGCAGCGCCCTCTGTAAAACCTTCAATAATACGCAAAATCCTTTCTAATCCGATAAATCTAAACCTATTCGCTAATCTACAGATCTAGCTTATTATAACTAAAGAGACTACACTTTATAACAGTATCCCAGCTAACAGTTAAAAGCTTAAAAGCTTATAAGACTAACTTAATTAGATCAAGACCCTTAAATACTATATAATAAACTACGGGATCTGGGACCTAATTAATCTAGTTACTCCCAACGTAGCGAATCCATATATTAAGCCGAGAATTACAATAATCTATAAACTTATAAGCAAACGATAGGAAATAACGATTACGATCTATCACCTAAACATTACGTTTTAAAAGAAAATACCTAAAGCTTTAAAAGACGCTGCGAATAAGCTAAATCTTAAAACAGTTACGGTAAAAGAGGTTAGGGATAAATACGATTATTTAATGGTTACAGCTGCTGCTTACATTACTGTTATAACCAAAACGATTAAAGTATACTAGCATATTTAAAACTGGGTCGACTGTACGGTTAATAAAAGCTTTAGGGCATTAGCAATATAGTAGATAATCTAAAACAGCAGATTTATAATTTAAAGGTTTATACGTTTCTTAAAAGAATACCTTAAGCTTAGCTAAACCTTATTAACCTCCCTAATATATTAAGAATACTAAATAGTTATAAAATAAGTTAAAAGCGCTAACGTGTTAAAAGAGTAATAAATAAAGGATTAAAAGGCGGCCTATTATAAAGTAAAAGGTCTTAATATTACGGAGATTAAAGGCCTTTTAGCCATTAAGGATTAGCTTAAGGCTATTTAGGTATGTATAACGCCTATATAAGCCGGTTTAAAGCTTATTAAGCTGGTGGAATAAAAAGTCTAAAGGCTCTTAATGAAAGGAGTTATATATTACGTTAAACTTATCTTAACACTTATTAACGAAGCGAAATTCTTAATTAAAGGAGGTAATTAACTAAGTGGTGTGTTTTACACTAACTATAAAAGCCTTAATTTTAAAGTATTAGAGAAGCTTAAATAAAGCTTTAAAAAGGATTACCCCTATAGAGAAAAGTACTTTTAATTACCCGCTTATTATTATACTTTACACTTAACAGTTACTAAATTAATTCCTATATACGTTATTAAACGCGCTAAATAGTTAATATTTAAAGTTAAGGAGAAGGTTAAAGTGTAATTCGTTAGCTTTAAGTAGTTTAAGGTTTATAAAACCTGTTAAGAGAAGTAGAGAGCTGCTTTAGCTGCTTTAAGTAAAGATGGCTTAACTGCTCTAACGTTCCTAAGATCCATTAACGCTATAGTAATCAGTGCTTAAATAATGGAAATAATCACTAAGGTAATAAGGCAGTTCGTTACCATTAGATTTATTAAGTACTTACTTTCTAATAACACCTTAGTTAACAATTATAAAGTAATATATTTTATTAATTGTAAATCGCTATTAATTAAGGGGAGCTTCTAATAAACTAAAGTTAGAGATTACGTTTAAGTGAGGACTAGTTTATTCTTAATTATTAGGTATAGTAAGCGTATAATCTCTAAGGTACTTATAAGCTTTATAAGGGCTGATACTGAAGATCTAATACTTAATGAAGTTGTTATAATAGAAGGATCTTATGTTAATATTATCTTAAAAGCTCTAATTATTAAAGTAAGAGCTTAATATTATGGTTTTAACTATACACTTCGTTATGGCAATATGGAAAAGAATGTAATGCTAAGGAAGTTAAAGTGTTAATATAATTTAGTGTTCCTTTAATATACTTCTATTATTACTTACTTAAGCTTCTTTATACTTATTACTGTAAGTGTTATAAATAGGATATTAATAATTATAATGATATAAGGAGTAAAGTATTTACATTAATGGCTGTACCTGTAAGAGGATATAGAGAGCTTTTAACACGCTTGTATAAGTTACTTAAGATTAAATACTTTAAGGAAACTTATTAAGTAAGTATGTAACGTAGCGATTATAAGTATGAAGATTATTAACTGTAAATATTATACGCTTATACACTTATATTAAGTTATTTTAAAGTGTTACTTTAAAAGATTCTCTTACCACCTGTTCCTGTAAGTTAGTTAGGATCTTTTCTACTTTAATAAAGTATAAAATAGATTAATTTACTTACTTATAGTTAAGGATAAATATAGCGGTAAGCTTTTCTGCTACGTACTGTAGGATAAGAAAGGGCTAGAAATGTTTAGAACTATTAAAAACTTTATAAATTAGGTAAAGTAACAGTTTAGGCTTACTATATATATTATACGCTAAGATTAAAAGACTTTTATAATTATAATTAAAAGATATACGTTATATTAGCTCTAAGTGATTAAAGAGGGTATTAAGATTAAAGTTACTCTGTTACATATATATAAGCTAAACGGTAAGAGTAAGTGTGTAAGTTAAAAGCTGATCGTAAAGGTTATTAAGATAAGAGAGGGAGTAAACTTTCTTAAATTGATCTAACTTAAAAGCTTATGTGTAGTTACTTACCAGTATAATATAAGCTTTAGCTGCTGAAACGATTAATTATCACTTAACGAGAAGTTTATAAAATGGTTTTATTAGTACTTTTAATAATACATTCCGTTAGGTAAGCTTAATAGGAGCCTAGCTGATAATTACTACCTAGACTAAAGTGGGATTTACACTTACAGCTATTAAACTTATATTCTTAATAAGAGGTAAGAGGTAAAGTAAGATAAATTTAATTTTAAGATTAAACCTTAAGGGTATATTAAGTATTTAATTAGTTACGTTACCTTTAATATCTACTGCATTTAATACCTGTAACTGAAAATAGTATTTATAATACGTAACGTAATGTTTAATAAGAAGCTCTTTTATAAGAAGGAAGTTAAGGAAGTAAAGGTATTACTAATATAAGTTACTTAGTAGCTACTTAGCTTTATTAATATTAAGTAATAAGTATAGGACGTTATATCTGTACTTAAGTTTCTTACTAACGTTTTAAACTTAAACGCTACACTTAAACCTAATAATAACGAAACTCTAACTAAATTTAAAGACGAAGATGCTCCTAAGGGTTAAAACTTAGGGGTAAGTGCGCTTAAAGACAGTGTAACGCTCTTTCAGATTAAGGATAAGCTTACAGGGCTTAAATAAAGCTCTGTAAGCTCTAAATAAGGACTTTTAACCCTAAAGTAAACATTAAAGGCTGAATTACAGTTAGAAACTTAAGGTATACTAACTTACTTAATTAGTAAAAGTAGCGTAAGATCACTAACAGGTAATCCTTCACTAATAGGTAAACTATTATTATTAATAAGTGATAAGCTTAAAGAAACTAAAGAGCTCTTTAAGTAAGGGTTTAAATAATAAGAAACTTTAAAACAGTAAGATAAAGCTTTTACTAATAATATAAAATTACGTATAACTCTTAAGAAAAACAGTTACTTATAAAAGGACAGTAACGATAAGATATCTATAACCTTTAAGTATAAAGCTTTAAAGGAGTATAAAGATACTTTATTAAAAGATTTAACTAAAGATATTATTATAATAATAGAGTTAAAAGTATTAAAAACACGTAATATACACTTACAAATTAACTACCCTCTTATAATAAGATAAAGTAAAAGACTTTAAAGGCAGCTAGCTCCTCTTAAAACGCCTAAGTTGGTAATTTACATGTTTACTATTTAAATTTATAGTAGAGAAAGAATTAACTACCTAGTTTTTAATAAAAGCTTTACAGGCTTCTTTATAACGTTTTTACTTAATTAATAAATGGTGATTAAAAAAGGGAGTATTATTTGTAACGGCTTGCCCACCTCCGGAAGGTGCGGCACATACCTGCCATTTCCGACACCTGCCAAGTCTGGAAAATCTCGGCTGCGCTGCACCCCGCTGCGCTCGCGGCCTATAAAGCAAGCCCTATCGCCCAATGTACCTCTAAGTCCCTCCATATGTCACTCTTCTGCCCCCACCGTCTCCTTTTCGCTAAGCCCCAGCTAATAACTCGGCCCTAACCAGGCTTATCGCTGTGAATTTCATCGTTTAAATACTAATACACATGTTATTAAAACCTCCAGCGCGTTACGGTTTATGCTCTCCAGTTTAACAAGTTCTTCGCTAACTCTTTAAACGTACTTAAAACAGTTACCAGGAAGCGTTGTAAACTAAAGCGCATCGTCTTTAAACAGGTAAGCTCTAGCTTACACCTATTAAGGCAGCTACGCGTAAATGGACCTATATTTAAAAAAGCTGGTTCGGCACTACTAAACCCTTAGCGTCGGAGTTAAAGCCGCTAGAATTAGGAGTAGCCCATATACCGACACACTTATAACCTCAGCCGAATAGAGTCCGTTAGGCTTACTCCTTCGTGACAGGAACGCATTACTGGAGGCTACGTTACGGTTTGGAAGGAATAGATAGTAGATACACTTTCCAGATCTAGTATAAGGAGCTATGTTGAGATGCACAAGGGGTGGAAGCATTGGAAAGAAGTGTTGGTTGAAGGTGATGAATTATTTCTATCTTCAAGAGCAGAAGCCGTGTTATTATAGCCGTGAGGGTGGCCAGTGCACGGAGTGCATTGGCCACGCTCGCTTCTGTGAAGCAAGGTTGGCTGACTGAATACGAGGTTTGGCAGTGGAGTCTGGCGTTCTTGGCTGTGCAGATCCACGGATCCAGCCGCTCCGCGGCTGCGTGGATCCAGCCACACTATTCTAGCCACACTGGCCGGGTTAGGGTTGTGAAAACCCAACACCCCCCCGTAGTCTAACGTCTTTATTATAAAGGCTTGAACTAGCTCTTATTATTAAAGGAAAAAAGTAAAACCTTTATTATAGAGGAAAAAATAAACCTCTTCATGGTGTTTATTAGAGGAAAAATTTATTATTTATTGTAAAAACCTCTTTATTTAATTATTATTCAGAGGAAAAATTATTATTATTTATAGTAAAACCTTTGTATTCGAAGGAAAATCTTTATAGTTAGATAAAAAACCTTCTTATTTTTCTACCCTCCCCGGGCTGATATTTTTCAAGCCCGATTTTATTACGCCATATATTAAGTATAGGGCCGGTTATTGGTTTTGTTAAGGGGTCTGCTAGTTGTTCTTTCGTATTTATATATAATATTCTTATTTTGTTATTTTCAACTAGTTCTCTTATATAGTGGTATTTTATATCAATATGCTTAGTTCTTTTATGGAATTCTGCATTATGACCGAGCTTTATAGCACCTGTGTTATCTTCCATTATAACGGGTATATTTGTTGGTATTTTTAATTGTAATGAATTATTTAATTCATTTATAATATTCTGTAGATATATTGTTTCTTTGCTACATTCTGTTATAGCCATATATTCAGCCTCTGTGCTTAAGAGCGCTACTGATTTCTGAAGTGTAACTCCCCAGCTTATTAGATTATTACCAAGGGTAGTTATATATCCAGTAGTTGATCTTCGACTATCAAGGCAGTTGCCCCAGTCTGAATCACTATAGGCTTTTATTATAAGATTATGGTTATTTATACCAGTATAGGTTATTCCTAAATCAGGATATTTATTTAGATATGCGAATATATTATCTACTGCTTGGAAGTGTAGAATTCCAGGGTTGGAGCAGTATCTTGCACAGTATTGAACTGCAAAAGCTATATCAGGTCTTGTTTTTAAAGCTATATATAACAACGACCCTATATATTGTTAGTATAGTGTTATTTCTTCCTACAAAGCTTTCTGATTATTACCTTGTAATTTATTAGCTGGAAGCGGGTTATTTTTTGGATATAAGTTATTTTTATTATATTTTTCTAATATATTTCTAGTATAGTTATTTGGTGCATATGTAGCTTATTATTTTTATAATCTATCGAGATATTTATTCCCAGGAATGTATTTATTTCACCTAGTGCTTGTAGTTTTATATCGTCCTTAGCTTTATTTATTTGGGCAATTATATTATCAGCCTTAGGACCACTTATTATTATATCGTCAACGTGACATAATATTAGGCACTGTATAGTTGGATTTATAAAGGCACCTTCATCGTAGTTAAATACAACGAATCCCAACTTATTTAATATCTTTGATAGATGTTTATACCACAGCCTTGGAGCTTGTTTTAAGCCGTACAGCGCTTTACGCAGCTGACAGACTTTATTATTATTATTATTATAAAAACCAGTAAGTAGTTGTACGTATATTTCTTGATCGATATCTGCATGCACGAAGGCATTTTTTACATCATATTGTAATATAGGCCATTTATTTGATATAGCTATTACGAATAGTATTCGGTATGTTTCTGGCCTACATACTGTAGAAAAGGTTTCTAAATAGTCTAGAAATTCAACCTGGTTGAATCCTTAAACTACCCATCTTGATTTATATTTTATAGTTGTCAAACTGCAGCAGCAGTTCTTGGCGCTCAGGCGCGCAGGCGCCTTACCGCTCCAGGCTTGCCTGGAGCGCAGGGGCCTTGGATCATGTGCTCTCCCCACATACAGGGAGCTTCTATTTATATATAAATGGGGAGTGCTTCACACTCCCCTTTTCTACTAAATCAAGTCACTTTGTAACTGCACTTCCGCTGCTCCTAAGCCCCTCGTTCCTCAGCCAAAACGTTCTACAGTTATAAGCCCGGCTCTGTCTAACTAAGTAAAGTGTGGAACTAATTAATTAAGACGCTTACAAGTAGCGCCCTTTATAAAACCCTTTTACTAATCCTTTAAGTTACCTATTATAGTAGAAGAAAGCGCCCTTTACTAGAGTATTCCAGCTAACAGTTAGAAGCTTAAGAGTGTGTAAGAGTGGCCCTCCTGGTTTAAGACTCTTAAATACCACGTGATAAACTGAGGGATCTGGCACCTTATTAATCTTACTACTCCTAACACAGTTAATCTGTACATTAAGCTAATTATTTTAATAATTTATAAGCTTATTAGTAAGCGTTAAGAGAAGGTGATTAAATTATATATCTTTACTTATAAATATTAGGAGTTAACGGCCCTATCTTTAAGGACGGTTAAGGATAAGTTAAAGCTTATTATAATTATATAATAAGATATTAAAGAGGAATATAAGTATTTAGTAAATAAAGTTACTACTTTTATTACAATTACTGTTAAAATTATTAACTTATATTAATATATCTAAAATTAGGTTAATTGTACAGTTAATAAAAGCCTTAAGGAATTAACTATATAGAAGATAATTTAAAACAGTGGATATACAGTTTAAGTGTTTATACACTTCCTTTAATAATAACTTAAGCTTAATAAGATAAGCCTTACCTCCTAGATCCATTAGGAATATCGTGTAGTAATAAAACAGGCTAAGAATATTAATGTGTTAAAGGAGTAATAGATTAAAGATTAGGAAACTGTGACGACCCTGCAGGCCGTCACTTGGGCCGGAGCGGCCTGACGAATCCCCCGCATAAGGAACAGTGCAGGAAGACAGTACGCACGGTACTGTGTACTGGGCCAGGGGTGTAAAGACCCGAAGCCCCTACGACTAACCAGCAGCTGCTCAGTCTTAGCAGGAGTGCTCACCTACTGAGCATTCGTGAGACCTCTAAGTAGGAGGTGCTTAGTGGCAAAATGCTTAGTCTCCTACTAAGTAGCAGACCACTAAGTAAGGTATAAAGTACCTTTTAGTTAATTAGTATAAATAGCCATGGTTATGCCCATAACCACTGTGAGGGACTCTAGTTCCTTACGTTAATATTTAATTATTCATTTATATCCTACTGTTTAGATTCACCTTTATATATTATAGTGATAGCGACTTATAGTGACATTAAACCCCCTGTTTAAAAGTATTAACTTAATAAGCTGTCTTTAAAACGCCCCTTACCTGTTAGCGTCCTGCTATACGTTCTGTCTTAACCTGCACTAGTCCTCTTAAAGCCTATATTAAGTGTAGGTTATAATATGATATTAATGTCCCAGTTTTAAACACTGTTTGTTAAACTCCCAGATACCACCCCTCTCCCACTAACATATTAACCTCTAGAAAAGGTAAGGAGATTAAGGAGGTATAAGCTTAACCTTAACTCCTTATTATTAATAAGTTAGTTGCACGCCTTAAAAACTTAAACCTTAATTAGTAGGGACTAGTTAAGGAACTTAATGAAGCCTTCCCTAGAGATATTAAGAGCTGTATTAGTCTTATTAAAAAACTTTAAGCCTGACTTAACGCTATTAAGCTGGAGAATAACGACCTTAAAGGCTTATAAAAGAAATAAGTAAAGCTCCTTTTACCGTTATATTTTAAGGGAGACTTTACACAGCTAGAGTCCTAAATAGCCTAACTTTAGAGTTATGTCACCTATTATAATAAGCAGTTCTTTAAAGAAGAAGGAAAGGTTAGGTTTATTAAAGCCTTACTGGATAGAGTAACCGCTCGCTAATATAAACCTTATATAAAGATAATTAATAACCTCTTTATAAACAGAGTATAAAAGGAAGCCCTTAAGATTTAAGCCCTTTTTAATAACTTTAACGTGTTTATTAACTAACTTTAGATTAAGTTTAGAGAACTAGACACCTTAAGGCGGGCTAAGTAACACCTTATAGCTTTAAGGCAGACGTCCTTAGTCTTTAAATTCTCCACACGCTTTAAATTAGAAGTAGTAAAGACTAAACTTAGTTAAGAGGTTTTAATAATGCTGTTCTAGAGTGGCCTGAAGGAACACGTCACTGGAGACCTTTACTAAGAAGACTAACTAGACCATTTATAAAAACTGGTTAAAATGGCTATTAAGGCTGATAATTAGTATTATAATCACTATTATAAGAAGAACTTTTAAAAGGAATAAACCCCTTATTAGTTAAGTAAACTTAAAAAAGGGAATTAGTTAATTGTAATAGGCCACCACCCCAGGTTAATAGATATTAATATAGTAAACTGCCAGAACTAACTTAATTATAATAAACCTTAGTGATAATAGTAATAAAAGCAGCCTAGGGACCTGTTACAGGTTTAATACTTTAATTATAATAAGAAAGGATATATAATACGGTAGTGCCTGTTATTAAAGTAAGTTAGTTAAAGACCTATCTTAAAAGAAGGAAAGTATATTAGGTTTAACTTAAGAGACGTTTATATTAGGATAATAGGTAATAAAAAGGATTATACTTAGATAGATAAGTGTAACTTAGGAGATAAGGAAGAAGAAAAGGAACCTTAAGACGTAGTATATCTAGTCTTTAAAGGTGTTTTAAAAGAGTTAGCTATAAAGGTATAGGTTATGGAAGACTAACTTTAAGGTGGAAACTTAAAACTATTAAAGGTGTAGGTTATAGAAGACTGACTTTAGGAAAAGATGTTCCAGTTAGCTATTACAGGCCTTAAAAACCTTACCTTATAAGCTTAAGAATTAAGGAAGTTTAGGAAAGACCCTGATTTAAAAATCACTAAGATGGTAAAAGGAGTTAAAAAACTAGCCCTTTAGGCCACCTAAACGGTGAAGTAAACCTTAGAAGGTGAAAGAGAGTAAGTTAAGAGAATTAAATTAAAGAAACGGAAGTTTTTCTTAACAGTACCCTTTAAGACTTTTAAACACTTTAAATATATTAAGTAAATTAACACCCTTACCTTTTTAAAAGAAGGACAGCTTAGATAACTACCCTATATTAAAGTTAGTGTGCCTTAGACTAGTACCTTAAAGGTCCCCTAAAAAGGTATAAAATAAGTATATTAATAAAGGGTTTAGAAGTTAAAGGAGAAACATTAAAAGTTAGTAGATAAAATAAAGGACTTATAAGTAAAAGGCCTTACTGTAATGTTTAAGGATAAAGTAGTGGAAATTAGGTTAAAATTTTATAATAAAGTTCACTTTACTAATTAACTTAAATATTAACTTATTAAGGAAAACCACTTTATAAAAGAATAAGTTAGGTTATTATTACTTAAGTTTTAAAAAGAGGTTTAAAAGAAATAACGTATATAGAGATAAGTGGAAGAAGAAAAAGAATAAGGCGCCACTTCCCCTGTTCTATACTCCACTACTGTAGCACTTATAATTAGTGTTAACCACCCTAGCTATAAAGACATACTGTGGATTAACTATATATATAATAACTATACTTTTAACTAGTATTATAAACTTAAGGCCCTTTATAACCACTTCCCTAACGTATAAAGACAGGATTACACCGTTATAAAAGTGAAGTTAAAACCAACCTATTACTAAGTTTCCTACTCCCCGGTAAGGGAATTTAATAATAAGTAGAAGGTTATTATAATTAACCAGGCCCCCACCACGTACTAGTAAGGAGGGGTATTTAATAACTACCTAGTTATAATATATTTACTACATCTTAATAGAAAAGCCAGGGAATAATAAAAGCGGGAAGACTATTAACGGATCTAAGAGTAAAAAGATATTACTGTAATTTAAGCCTATAAAGCATATTATTAACTTATTAAGGACTTTAAAAACGTTATACCATTTAAAGTTAATTAGACGTTAAGGTGTGAGAACTTAGGAAAAGTTAACCACCAGGTTTATTAAAGCTGCCTGTTTTTTTAAAAGGAATTAGGAAAAGGCTATAGGCCCTTTAAAAGGGCCAGAAACCAGTAATTCGCTAGTTAGTAAAAACCCTAAGAAAAAGGAGAGGCACTTAAAGGTTAGGTTAAATAAGACCTTAAGGACAAATAATTATTATAACTTAAATATTTAAAAAGTATAAGTATTATTCTGTTAATGTTAATATAACAGATGGAAAAGAGAGGCCATTTAGGGTAAAAACAGTAATTAATAGCGGGAGTGCTTTTAACTTAATATACCCCTTATTAGTTAATTAAAGGAAACTCTTTAATAAAGAGTATAAAAAGGTTATTCTTATTTAAAACGGAGAAGGAGGCCTGTATTAATATAATAACGGTAAAGTCACCTATTACTCGCCACTTTTAATTAAAGTGGATAGGGACGAATAATAAATAAACTTTAACATTACATTAATTACAGGTTATAATATAATCCTAAATTTACCCTGGCTGGAAAAGTATAACCTTATAATTAATTAGAGGAGTGGCCACTTTACCTTTAATAAATCCCCCAGCTGTAATTACCGTTTAAAGAAAGCTAAGAAGGCTTTAAACCACTTTAAAGATATATAAAGCACTTAAAAACACATTAAACCCTTAAAATTAAGCACAGTTTAAATTAGGTTTATTAAAACAGTTAAAGGATTAGAAGGTCTACCGTATTACCTAAATAACGATTTAAAAGGTAAAAAGAAGTAAGAAGTTAATCTATAAATAAGTGAAAAAGTTAACTTATCTAAGGTACCTGTTAAGTACAGGAAGTTCACCCTATTTTAAAAAAAGATACCATAATTACCAGACTATAGATTATAAGACTATAAAATTAAATTAAAGCTAAGAGTAAAGCTTTATAACTTCCAGCCCTATTATTTAAACCCCTAGTAGGCTAAGGCCTTACAGGAGTATGTTAATAAGAACCTGAAAAATGGGTTTATTATAAAGTCCTAGTCCCCAGCAGGGTACTTAATACTGTTCGTCTTAAAAAAGGGAGACAGTAAACTACATATAGTTATTAATTACTAAATGTTAAATAAGGATATAATTAAAAATCGCTACTTATTACCACTTATTACAGAGATGTAAAAACGGATTACTAAGGTAAATTAATTCTTTAGCCTTAATTTCCCTATAGGATTTAACCATATTAAAGTAAAGGAGGAGGATAAGTATAAAACGGCTTTTTAAACTTATAACAGGTATTACCAGTACTGTATTATACTAATGGGATTAATAAACGCCCCCATAACTTTTTAAGGCCTTATTAACAGTATTCTCCACCCTTTCCTTAATAAGTTTATCTTTATATATTTAAATAACGTTTTAATTTATTCTAAAACTTTAAAAAAACACTAAAAATATATATAACAGGTTTTAATAGCTTTTAAAAAGGTAAAGTTAATAATAAACCTAAAGAAAAGCCACTTCTACATTTAAGAACTAAACTATTTAAGGTTTAAAGTAACCCCTAAAAAGCTTAAAATATACCTGGAGAAGATAAAGGCAGTCAGGAACTAACCTACTTTAAAGAACTAAAAAGAGTTACAAGCCTTTATTAACTTTATAAACTTCTATCACTATTTTATTAAATACTTTACAAAAATCGTAAGACCACTCTATAAACTTACAGGTGAGGGAAAGCCATTTAAGTAAACTAATAAATAATAAAAAGCGTTTAAAGACCTTAAACACACCTTTATTACAGTACCAGTTTTAACCCTCCCTGATTTCTTAAAGCCTTTCTAAGTTAAGACTAACTCCTTAAAGTTTATAATTAGTAGAGAACTTAGCTAAATCTAAGATAATAAGAAACGCTACCTAATTACCTTCTTATTAAAAGGAATTTATAACCCAGCCTTATAATACCTAATTTATAATAAGGAACTAATAGCAATTATTTAATATTTTACTAAATGGGCACCGTATTTAAATGGTACGGAAAAGCTAATCTAGGTCTTTTCAGACTATAATAACCTCCAGTACTTCTTAATAAAGGAACTTAACCCACAGTAAATATAATAAGCAAAATTAATAGCCCTATTCCACTTCCAGATCCACCACGTTAAAGGAAAAGATAATAAGCAAACTAATACTTTTAATCGGAGATAGGACCATAAGGATACTAATCTAATCCTAATCCCCATCACTATATTTAATAAAGCCAGGAACGGCATATTAAAGCATACACTATAAGTGTTAGATAACTAGACGCTAAAATAAACTATTAACATTTATATAAACTTATAAATAAAGTATAATATCTATTAATAATAACAGAACTTCTAAGTAAAAAGGTTAACAGAAGGAACTTATAAATATAAGTGCCCTTTAAGAGACTTCTTAAGGCATGTGTAAGACTATAGTAAGGAATACCTAATACACCTAAATTATAATAAAACCGGTTATTAGTTAAAACAGCTATTAGAAGGTGTAAACAGCACGCTTAAATTAGGAGCAAGGCTCTAGTATTAAGAGAAACTATACATTTATAACCTAAATAAGTGAAAAGAGTACGTTTAACAGGTTTATAAATCTTAACTTAAAGGATATATAGGCTAAGTTAAGACCCTTACGTAAGCCTAGTAGGTGTACACCTTCCTGGGAATAAAAAAGTTAGTTAAGGAAGTGGTTAATAATTATAATGTCTATTACTGTAAGTAAAACCAGTACTATAAGCTTTATAGACTTTTTAAACCACTCCCTATATTATAAGTGCTATAAAGTTTAATCTTACTTAACTTTATCACTAGGATCCTAAAATCTAAGGACCTTATTACAGGAGTCACCTATAACCAGATCCTTATAATAGTTAACAGATTAATAAAATAGGCCTACTTTCTACCAACCTTAAAGGATATAACAGTGGAATAACTCACTTATATCTTTAAGAAAAAGGTGGTTTTATAACACCTCTAACTAGATAATATCGTCACAGATTAAAATAAGCTAATTATGTTAAAATTCTAATAAGGGTTAATGTAAAGAATAGGTGTGAAAAGTAAACTTTTAACAGCATTCCACCTATAAATAGATAGTTAAACGGAGTAAATTAATTAAATACTTATAACATATCTCCAGGCTTATATTAACTTTAAATAAGATAATTAGCTTAAACTGTTACTAACAGCACAGATAGCCTATAATATAATACCAGTTAAGTTAACAGGTATATCACCATTCTTCACTAATTACAGTAAGGAGCCTAAGCTCTATTAAGGCCCACCTACAGGCGCCCCCTAAGTTACAGTCTATATAGACTAGATATAAGAGTTATATAACTATCTGTAAGCCGAATTTAAATTTACACGTAAATAAATAAAGAAGTTTACTAATAAACATTAAATTAAGTAATTAATATTTAAAAAAGGACTCTATTATAATAGTAAATAAGTTAAGGGACTGACTTTTCAAAAGGGGGATTACGTTTACCTTTTTTCACAAAACTTACATTTAAAATAACCTAGTAAGAAACTTAACTTTAAAAGGTACAGACCGTTCTAAGTTAAGAAAAAGGTCACCACCTCTAATTATAAACTAAACTTACCTGTTAATATAAAGGTGTGGATTAAGGTTTTTCACATCTTATTTCTAAAACCTGCCTTAAAGGGAGTTCCTTTAGAAAAGAAGATCGAGATCGACGTTAATAAGGATAAGTATAACATTAAGGAAGTTATAAATTTATAAAAGGGAAAGAACACATTTAAGTATTTTATTAAATGGTTAGATTACAGCCTTAAAAGTAACTTATAAGAGTTAGTTAAAAATCTTAAATACCCAGACCTAATTACAGAGTTTTATTAAAAAAATCTAAACTAATTAAAACTAATAATAAGAATTAAAAAAGTAAAATAAGATTTAACATTTAAATTACTATATTAAAGAGTAAGACTATTATAGGATTTAAAGCCTAAAAAGCGGCAGGAAACTCCTTAATAGGTACAGAAGGACATTTATTAAAGCCCTTAACCAGGGTTATAAAAACCTTAAACCTAATAAGGAGGTAAAGCCTTTAAAGCTCCTGATAAGCTTTATATAAAAAATAAATACTGTTAGGAAAAGAAGTTAATAAAAGAAAAGAAGTTAGTAAAAGAAATAAGTATATTATTATTACATTATAAAACTATAGGAGGAAAGAAGCTATAAACTAAGTTAAAAAAAGGACGTTAGCTGTAACGATCCCCTGGAAAAAGAACCAGTAGGTGTTCCTATTAGAAAGCCTCCCCAGTTAAAGGACTTATTAACTTTAAGAGGAATAGCCAGACAGGCCTCCTCTTACTCCTGGAAATAAAGGATCTCTACCTCCTAGCTAAATATAAAAAAAGCTTACTCCTCTATCCTGTAACGCTGGGTTTTAATCCGTTTAAGTTAAGCAGTGGCTTTACAGAGCTCCCAGGTTTTTAACTCTAAGTTCCACACAGTAGCGTCGTGCTTAGTGTTAAGATAGCGCTTTTTAAAAAGAAGCCATTAAAGGAAAGCGTTACTGTAATTAAATGTGTTATATAAAGACGAAGCTCCTATTAGTAAATATTTAAAGTAGCTATTTAATTATGTAATAACGAGATAGGAAAGCGATTTTAAAGAATAACGACTATAAGGTGACATTTGCGATCTAAAAGTTAAAGTAAAGTCTGTAAGGTTACAGTGACGAGAGGTGCTGTTTTTCAAAGTGCGCTTTTACACACGGTTAGCAGGTATAGTTACGTTGAAAAAGAAGGAACGCTTTTACTAGGGTTTTTTATGGAAAAAGAACGTTAAAGAGGGGGAATTGTGTGACGACCCTACAGGCTGTTACTTAAGCCGGAACGGCCTGATAAATCCCCCATATAAGGAATAGTGTAGGAAGACAGTATATACGGTATTACGTACTAGGCCAGGGGTGTAAAGACCCAAAGCCCCTATAATTAACTAGTAGCTGCTTAGTTTTAACAAGAGTGCTTACCTATTAAGCATTTGTGAGACCTCTAAGCAGGAGGTACTTAGTAGTAAAATGCTTAGTCTCCTACTAAGTAGCAGACTACTAAGTAAGGTATAAAGTACCTTTTAGTTAGTTAGTATAGATAGCTATGGTTATGCCTATAACCACCGTAAGGGACTTTAGTTCCTCATGCTAGTATTTAATTATTCATTTATGTTTTACTGTTCAGATTCACCTTTATACATTATAGTGACAGTAACTTACAGTGACATTAAACCCCCCGTCTAGGAGTACTAGCTTAATAAGCCGTCTTCAGAACGCCCCCTACCTGTTAGCGTCCTGCCATACGTTTTATCTTAACCCACACCAGTCCTCTCGAGGCCTGTGTCAGGTGCAGGTTGTAATAGAAACGGCTTATTATAAGGTAAAAGCGTTTAAAATTACGGAAATTTAGGGGCCCTTAACTATTAAGGATTGGCTGAGAACCATTATAGTATGTATAATGCCCTAGTAAGTAAATTAGAAACTCTTTAAACTAGTAGAGTAGGAAACTATAGAACGCTTAATGCTTGGAATCACGGACTATGTTTACATCCTCTCTGTGTAAATCTATAAAGTGAAATACGTTATTAGTAATAATAAGTAAGGTAGAGTCTTTTTTACTAGTAACTGCTTTAAAGCACTTAATAAGATTAATTAAAGCTTTAAGAAAGATTATCCTTATAGAAGAAAACACTTATAAGAGCTTATAAACTGTTAAATCTTACGTTTAGTAATTATTAGATTACTTTTAAACGCTTTTACTTACATTAAGTGTATTAAGATGTTAGGATTTAAGATAAGGGAGAAGATTAAAGTGTAATTTGTAAGTTTTAAATAGTTAAAAGTTCGCTAATCCTGTTAGAAGAAGTAAGGAGCTGTTTTAACCACTTAAGGCTAAGACCACTTAGGTACTTTAAAGTTCTTAAGATCTATTAACGTTGTAGTAATTAACACTTATATAATGGAAGTAATTATTAAGGTAATAGGGTAATTCTTTACTATAAGTTTCACTAAGTACCTACTCTCTAATAGCACCCTGGTTAATAATTACAGAGTAATATATTTTATTAATCGCAAATCGCTCTTAATTAAGGGGAGCTTTTAATGTGTTAAAGTTAAAGATTATGTTTAAATAGGGATTAACTTATTCCTAATCTTTAGATATAGTAAGTAAGTGATCTTAAAAGTGCTTATAAGCTTTAAAGGAACCGATAATAAAGATCTAATGCTTAATAATATAGCTGTTATAAAGGGTTTCCACGTTAATATTGTCTTAAAAGCTCTGATTACTAAAGTTAAAGCTTAGTATTATAAGTTTAACTGCACACTTTATTATAGTAATATAAAAAAGAACGTAATGTTAAAGAAGCTTAAGTGATAGTATAATTTAGTGTTTTTATAATACACTCCTGTTTTCACTTATTTAAGCTTCCTAATACCTTTTACTGTAAGTGTTATAAGTACTGTATTAGTAACTGTGATGAAATAAGGAATAAGGTATATATAGTAATAACTGTACCTTTAAGAAGATATAAAGTACCTTTAATATACTTGGGTAAGGCACTTAGGGTTAGAAGCTCTTAAGAAACTTATTAAATAAGCACGTAATGTTATAATTACAGGTATGAAAATTATTAACTGTGAATATTACACGTTTATATACTTATAATAAGTTGTTTTAAGATGCTGTTCCGAAGGTTTCTCTTATTACCTGTTTTTATGAATTAGTTAGGACCTTTTCTACTTTAAAAGAGTATAAGATAGATTAATTTATTTACTTATAGTTAAGGATAAGTATAGTGGGAAGCTTTTCTGTTATCTATTAAAGGATAAGAAAGGGCTGGAAATGTTTAAAATTATTAAGAGTTTTATAAACTGGGTAAAATGGCAGTTTAGGCTTACTGTGTGTATTATACGTTAAAATTAAAAGACTTTAACGATTATAATTAGGGGATATACGCTGTATTAGCTTTAGGTGATTAAAGAAGGAATTAAAATTGAAGTTACTTTGTTATATATATATAAACTAAACGGTAAGAGTAAGTGTGTAGGTTAAGAGCTGATTATAAAATTTATTAAAATAAGGGAGGGAGTAAACCTTTTTAAATTAATTTAGCTTAAATATATGTAAGTAGCTACTTACTTATACAGGATAAGCCCTAACTAACGAAACGATTAGATATTACCTAATAAGAAGCTTTATAAAT
>Ga0247781_1000198_pt1 | contig 17984 bp, 8 predicted proteins | sample UWRJL184509B5_FD_179922 | JGI IMG/M metagenome (GOLD analysis project Ga0247781, IMG submission 179922) | Plant litter microbial communities from Arlington Agricultural Research Station in Wisconsin, United States - UWRJ-L184-509B-5 | ecosystem: Environmental > Terrestrial > Plant litter >...
AGCTGCGGCACAGCGTCCGATGCTCACCGCGGCCGAGGACCTGCGTGGTTGGGCCGCTGTCTGGCCGAGTTGACCTCGAGGACCAGACGGAAAGCTTGGCGCGCATGATTGCCCCTCCGATCTGGCTGGGCCGTTGGGCGGGAGCAGACGCCCAAGGTATGTACCCTGCAGGTCTGCAGCACTGTGCGCTGCGGAAGGAACAGCGACTTGTCGAGTCGCATGTCCTTGTCCCTTCCACTTGCATCAAATTGAAAGTGCTGGGACCTTCCATTCAACTCGCTTTCTTCCGTGGACCGAATTGCAGGCAAACCCCATCCTGGAGGGGCGGACATTGTAAGGGCTGAGGATGATCAAGATGCGCACCGGCAACCTAGGACGCGGAGCTATGGAGATTTGCGATCCCAATCCTGTCCCCTGACCTCCCATTCCTGAACTCCTCCCAACAGCTGGGGCATTTGACCCATGGCGGCACTCCCGCAGCGGATCAAGACTTTGCCTTGTCTTACAAACTGAGGTACCTTGGAGGACGACGGTCGGATTGGCGTGCTTTTCCCTTTCAGCAATTGATGAGCCAATCAAAAGGCATGGAGTCAGCGGAAGGGGTGGGGTCGCCAGAGCCTGGCGTTCTCAGAACCCCTCGGGCCTAGGTTTTCGGCGTGCAGCCATCGCAGTGTGGCTCGCTTGGAACAACAAGCTTCCTTGGCATTGCTTTGCAGCCAAAAAAAGAGATCCAAGTCATTTGGGTGTCATTGCTATCATAAGAACATGCGCCAGAACTACAAGACTTGAGAAAAGAAACATAGATGACCCCAGAATACGGACAACTACTTGTCGGCATCGTTCTCGAAAGCTTCCTCAAACGCATCGATGTTGTGGGCAGCCTTGACGGTGTAAGTCGGGACACGGCTGTACACGAATGGTACAGACTGCGAGTTGTCGTTGTTCCAGCCCACCAACCTGCCATATATCGTTCCATCTTCCACAGAGCTCTCATAACTGCCCAGAGTATAGTTTGAAGTCGACATTGTGCTATTTTCTCCGCGGGTATTGGAATCCGCGCTATTATTGTATGTCGCGTGGTTCTGTGGTGTCGAGATAGATGATGAACCTGAGGTTGGTGGTGGTGCCGACGGAGCGCTGTTGGAGATAGGAACATCAGCAAGTGTGTTTTCCAACGTGCAAATCCAACCAACTGACCTCTTGCTGCTTCGAGGGGAGGACTGGACTCCTTTCTCGGTGGTCATGATTGCTGACGCTTTTCCAGCTTGAATGAGGTGAAAAAAGCGACGGAGAGGCGTGTTGATTCTGAGTAAAGAGTGGGTAGGTCGGAGTGTAAGACGGTGCTTTACACCTGTTGCGCTGGTTAGGATGTCAAAGGTCCGGGCCAGGGAGTGAGATGACTCGGCAGGAATCTGTTAGAAAGCCTGACAGATTGCAAAAAATAAGAGGAAAATGATTTCGAAGTTTGAACCGCAGCCCCAGCTGAGAAGGAGAGAAACAGAAGACTAGAGAACATACAAATATGTTTAATATCTTTCCGCCAAAATGCAGAGTGAGAAGGGCAGAAGAATGATCGAACAGAGGACCAAGTGCGCCAAGGCCAAGGGAGGCTGTGCAGCACCAAACGAATCAGAGGTCGCTCCATTTGACGTCGCTCAATCTCCCGGTCTTGACTGACAGGGGTGTCGGTAGGTGCTGTGGATCAGCGCAAGGTACCTCCCCGTAGCGCTATAAGCTGCAACGTACTACGTACCTCGCTGCAAACTATATACAATCTCTTTCACATAAGGTAGTCCTAGAAAAAGGTACCCGGTTGTATGGCAAGGTCTCTTCCTAATGCCTTCAGATGTATGTACTTACAGCTACTTGCACCACTTGCCCACTCCTCTTTTTCGCTGGCATCGCTTTTTCTCCTCAGGTATCACGAGGGGGAATTGGCAGCCGGTAGCCTTGTTTCTCGTGTCAGCGACCGGCGATTTCTAGAGTACGTACCAATCAGGTCCATGCATCTCCCAACTCAGGCCGTCCGCATTCGCCCTTTCCTCAGCACAGGCGGACGGAAGTGTGCACTGTAGGCGCAACAACTTGTTGCATCCTGATGCCCTTCGCTCGGTCCACCACGCCGATATAAAAATTGCAGCATTGGCGGTACGGCGGGTGATGGACGAAATTGAGATACACCGACGAAGCAAAATGCACGGAAATAAGGAGCGTTGCGCATGAGTATTTTTCGACAGTCTATTGTTTCGCCAGCAAGTCAAGTGAGATGATCTGCATGTATGTCGTTTTCCCGTCTTCGCCTTGACGCTTCAGGCTTGACTGAACCGATGGAATCGGGCAGGGGTACTGCTGGCTGGATGGCGGTTGTTAGAGCCACACAACTGTTTCCTGAGCCTGGCTTTCGACAAGGGTGCTGTGATACCCTCGCCGAAGAGGCAGCGAGGTCGCATGTAGGGAACCTCTGCGGAAGGGCGGGGTGAGAGACGAGGTCTGAAAATCAGCACCAACGGTGGGGTGTTGCCTGCCTCTCAGCAAATAAGCGCGGGCGGCAATGCTGGACGAGTTGGAGAAAATAGACGCGGCCGATCGCCGCCTGACACCGGACAGGCGGGTCGGATGACCCTGCCTTCCAGGTTTGTCCTCCGTGCCCGTGCTTTGTGGTCAAGATTGCGTGTCAGGCGCCTGTCGCGTTTAACGGCCAATTGTGATGAAGCATACCACTGAAAGAGAGAAATGTAGACGAAGATCCACGCCGCAATGGGAGTTACACAGTTAATGACATGGATAATAATATGGGGTGTGTAAAACAAATGTACCGCCGTCCATGAAAATGCTTTTGCCGCCAGTCTGCTGCCCGGTGGTCTGAGACACACCTCAGCCAGTGCGGGTTTCTGGTGTTGGGGTACGCAACACCACCAACATGGGCTGCAAATGGCCTACGTAGTACATACCTTAGAGCTTGCAGATAAGGCGCGGGCGCTTTGGCAATCGCTGTTCATAAGGCATTCCATTAACAATGGCATTGTCGTCATTCTGCTTTAACAGGGCCTTCCACTAGCAATTGAGCTTGTTGAGTGACCGACAAACTGAAACATAATCAGGGCACTCCATCTGGGAAATGGGCCTCACATCGTTTTTAAGACCAAGGCCGACTGGATGGTTGTCGCAAAATGCGGGAGCGGAGGACGGAAATGGCCTGTGTAGGTAGAGACGGGCATGTACTTGTGTCGTCTCCCACAACCCCATTGCCCCTGGGGCACTCCCTGCAGCACACTTTTGTGGTGCCGTCTCCCATACCCCTCCGTTGCTCCCCTAGCACCCGACCTAGCCGCTTTTGCTGTGCAGGAAATCTGCTCGAATGCGCCTTCAGTACCCCGTCCACATCCACATACGGTGCACATTTGACTCGAGTGCGTAGTGCTCCCACTTGGCTCAGGCTCCCTTCCGTCTCTCTCCTTGGAAATCTCCATCTCTTTTGCCCCCTTTGCACAGCACCAGTACTGGCACACTGGACGCCCCTCGCGGACGGCGAAGCTCTGCAGTGTCTGCTAGAGTGGACAGGTACCTAGGTTTGTGTGAGCAGAGAATTGGAGCCCCGCGTAAGCGTTCAAGGCATCGCCATCGGCTACTTCGTACATGTTGATGGTTGTGTGATCGGAAGAGCATTAAAGCCGTTTTCAAATATCATTGCTATAGACTAGGTAAAATCGCAAATCTAATGGCTAAGTACCTGGTAGGAATTCCCCAGACCATTGCAACCCACGAGACTGCATTCACTTGTCGGCGCTCTTGTCAAATGCACCCTCAAACTCGTCAATGGCACGCGCTGCACGAATGCAGTAAACCGGAATACGGCTATACACGTAGGGCGCTGCAAGAGACAGAGAATTTGCATTCACCAGCCTTCCATATACAGTCCCCTCGTCCATTGAACCTTCACTATTAGGAGTATGATGTTTGTAACTCGGTGTCGCATTGCCATGACGGCTAGTGGAGGTGTTTTTGTTGGTGGTGTTGTTGCGTGGTGGGGAGAGGGAAGATCCAGATGTGGATCCTGGTGTTGGTGGGGATGGGGTGCTGTTGTTGGAGACTACTGTTAGCGGTGCACTTCTTCGCAGCCATGGCCAGATCCAGCTTACTTCATGCCGCTCTCTTTGGATGACTGGGTCTCTTCTTCAGAGTTCATGCTGACAAGCGGGACGGTAGAGATGAGGTTGACAGATGGGAATTTGCTGGTGTGCTACTTAGAATATGGAGTGGGTGAGGGTGATGCTAGGTGCAGAAGAGAAGACAGTGCTTGCGTTGGTATTGCGGACTTTTTGAATTCGACAGTATGCAATAAGGATGAAATGACTTGAGAACAAATAAAAGTACTTGCGAATGTTGGAAACGGAAACTCGCTCATCATTTAGAGGGGGAAAGGCATGGTATATGTAGGTGAGAGTATGTGCGGAAAAGTCGAAGGAGTTGGGTCCGTGGTGTCAGTGGTGTCAGTGGCGTAGTGGTATAAGGAAGGTATTTTTTGCAGACGTTTGGGAAATTAAGCGAGAAGAAGGCGTGGCAGCGAAATGGTACATGCCCTGTGTACTTGGCTTGACAGGTATCATTGGTGGATGGCCCGGGGACAGCGCAAGACACCAACCCGGCAGGGGAGAACCCTAAGCACCTCAGAAGAAAGGGCCGGAGAGCGTCGGTTGAGAAGGGGAACGAGGCAATCGCACGCGGCATTGCACGCACCAAGACACAATCCGGACGGGCGGGCTGGTACGGCCCGCTTGAGTTACAGACTAGGTACCATTTCCCTTCAGCACTAAGGAAGGCAAGGTCTCGAAGCTGGGGCTAATAAACCGGCAACTGCAGAACAGTGCAATGACCCAGTGTTCGTTCATCAGGTAGCTTTTCTAAGTACTGTAGGTAAAATGGCAGAAAGTGTTGTGACGAGAAAATCTTGGGGAGGAAGCGCAGACCAGCTAATGCTAGGATGAGAGGCGCGAGCTTCTAATTCCTCAATTGCTGCAATTCCAGAACAGCTGAAGAGGTACGTGTCAGCACTTTCACGCCTGCCGTCGCGGTGCACCAGACCTGGGGGGAGGGTTGAGGGAAAACTCGCGACAGGGAAGGGAAGGGGTGGAGAAACGGCTCGTGACAGGGGGTGGAAAAATGCCCGCGACAAGGAGGGGGAGGCAGACCAATGGAAACAGGAGCCTCCGCTGCGCTAGCTACAAAGTATGAGAGGGTGAGAAGAAATAGAGTACGTACCTTCTCATGTCAGCGTCGAGGTAACTAACGTAATCCACAGGGTTTCCGGCCACCCTGGCTTTCCGGCCACCGTTGGCCCCACAGAGCAACACCCACTACAAGCCCACTGTAACCGGTGATCTTTCTAGCCACCAACCTTCACGAAACGCTGTAATCAAGGCCAGAAACAGAGGTTTATTTACGCCCAAAAAAATTACAAATAAATTCCGCAAAGCCTGCCACCTGTAAGCGCTCACAACTACGCTTATTTTGGGCTAACAGCTAGACCTGAGACCATGCCTAGAGCTAGGCCTGAAATAAAGCCCACTACAACCCCTATAGCACCCCCTATAGCACCCCCTATATTACAGCTGGTTCAGGTCGGTTCGGTCGGTTCGGTTCGGTACGTTTAGAGCATCGTTTTCGTAAGGTCTGGTGGTTATACCCTGTTAGTAGGAGTGTTTCGGAGCCTTTTTTGCGTGTTGTTGAGGGTGAAGTTATCTTCGGAGGGTCTGGAAAGTGAAAAGAACGAAGATGAGGAGGTTGAAAGAGTGAAAAAGGTGTGAACTCCTCTGGAAAGCAGAAACAGTGGCAAATGACAGTGGCGTGCGCTGCCAGAGCAACTGGTCGCTGTGGCTGCGTATAGTGGCGTTACAGGGGTCCTGAATTGGCCGGAAAGGTGGCCGGGAAGCCTGGGTGGCCGGAAACCCGGTGGATTACGTTATATATCTATCTGCTTTTAACTGTAACTAGCATTAAATTAATTAGAATAAGTCCACCTTTAAGTACCAGTTTTATAAAAGATTAAAGGATAACATTAAAGATAAGCTTTGTAAGAAAGATTAATACGCATTTAACTTTAATTAATACGCTGTTAAAGTTATTATTACTAATAATTAGCTGTTTAAATAAAGATCGGAGAAAAAAGGCTAATGTTAATATAATACTTCTCTTGTAATTAACGGAAAGAATATATTAAAGCCCTTTTAAGTTAACTATAGGCACTAAAGTATAGCTTACAGCATTTACCCTAAAGTAATAGATATTAGTATAGTGAATCGCTAAAACTAGCTTAACTATAAAGAGCTCTAATAGCGGCGGTAACAGAAGCTATTGAAGGACATATCTTAAGTCTAACGCTTTAATTATAATAAAAAAACCATATAGATAATAAAAGATAGCCTAGCCTTAAGATGCTGTATTCATAATAACGAACTGATAGCGATCATTTAATACTTCACTAGGTAAGCACTATATCTAAGCGGAATAGAGGAACCAGTCTAAGTCTTTTTAGACTATAATAACCTCTAATACTTCTTAATATAAGGGCTTAACATTTAATAAATACACTGGTTTTTTAAATCAATTATATTAAAAGAAAGGATAACAGATAAGCTAACGCCTTTAATTAGAGATAAGATTATATAGACGTCAATTAGGCCTGAATCCCAGTTTTTATATTTATAACAGCTAAAATTCGTATACTGGAATATACACTTTCAGTATTAAACGATTAAACCCTAAAATACACTATTAATATTACGCAGTTACTTATACTTTAAATAATACTTCAATCGACAACGAGATCAACCCTAAAAAACTGTTTAGACAACAGATTTAGAATCAGCGACCTAAACTGCCTCGCGCAGTGATGGCGTACCGATCGCGTACCGAAGGCGCAGCTGTTAATAGCGATAAATTCTCTTTTAAAGGCGAAAACGTCTATGTGACGACCTTGCAGGGTCGGCTCCTGGGCTGGCGCGGCCTGACGAATTCCCCGCAGACTGAGCAGTGCGGAACGGCCGTACGCACGGCACTACGCACTGGGCTAGGGGTGCAAAGACCCGAAGCCCTTACGACTAATTAGAAGGTGCTCTGTTGCTTTAGCTGCTCTGTCACAGAGCAAAAGAGCTGATAGAGCAGGTTGCTCTGACTGCTTTGCCGCTAAGCTAGAGAGTAAACAGAGTAAGGTACAAAGTACTTCTCGTTTAGTTAGTATAGATAGCTATGGTTGTGCTTATAATTACCGTGAGGGACTTTAGTTTCTTACGTTAGTATTTAATTGTTTATTTATGTCCTACTGTTTAGACTTACCTTTATGTATTATAGTGATAATAACCTACAGTAATATTAAACTCCTGTTTAGGAGTGTTAGCTTAATAAGCTGTCTTTGGAACGTCTTTTACCTGTTGGTGTCCTGTTATACGTTCTGTCTTAACCTGCGTTAGTCCTCTCGAGGCCTGTGTCGGGTGTAGGTTGTAATACGATATTAGTGTTACAGTTCTGAACGCTGTTTGTTAAACTCCTAGATATTAATATGTCGACCTTTAGAAAAGGTAAGGAGTTTAAGGAAGCGTAAACTTAGCCTTGGCTCTTTACTGTTAATGAGTTAGCTGCTTGTCTTGAAGAGTTAAACCTTAATTAGTAAGGACTGGTTAAGGAACTTAATGAAGTTTTCCCTGGAGATATTAAAAGCTGTATTGGTTTTATTAAGAAACTTTAGGCTTGACTTAACGCTGTTGAGCTGGAGAATAACGACCTTAGGGGCTTATAGAAGAAACGAGTAAAGTTTCCCCTACCTTTGCGCTTTAAAGGAGACTCTGCGTAGCTGGAGTTTTGGATAGCTTAGCTTTAGAGTTATATTACTTATTACGATAAGCAGTTCTTTGAAAAAGAAGGAAAGGTTAGGTTTGCTAGAGCTCTGTTAGACGGAGTGGCAGCCTAGTGGTATAAATCTTACGTGAAAACGATTAACGACCTCTTTGTGGATAGAGTACGTAAGGAAGTTCTGGAGATTTGGGCCCTTTTTGACGACTTTGATGTTTTTATTAACTAATTCCGGATAGAGTTTAGAGAGTTAGATACCTTTAGGTGGGCTGAATAACGCTTTATGGTGTTGAGGCAGATGTCTTTAGTCTTTGAGTTCTTTATACGCTTTAAGTTAGAAGTAGTAAAAATTAAGCATGGTTAAGAGGCTTTGGTAATGCTGTCCTGGAGCGGCTTGAAGGAATATGTTATAGGAGACCTTTACTGAGAAGACTGATTAGACTGTCTTTAGGAACTAGTTGAGATGGTTATTAAGGCTGATAATCGGTATTATAATTATTATTATTGAAAGAACTTCTGGAAAGAACGGACTCCTTATTAGCTAAGTAAACTTAGCAAGGGGAATTAGTCGACTGTGACAGGCTATTACCTTGGATTAATGGATATTAGTATGGTAAACTGTTAGAATTGGTTTAACTGCGATAAGCTTTAATGGTAATAGCAGTAAAAGCTGTTTAAGGACCTATCTTAGGTCTAGTGCTTTAACTGTGGAAAGAAAGGCTATATGGTACGATAGTGCTTTTTATTAAAGTAAGTTGGTTGGAAGCTGGTTTTAGAAGGAGGGAAATACGTTAAGTTTAACTTAGGAGACGTTTATGTTAGGATAGTTAGTAATGAGGAAGACTGTATTTAGATGGGTAAGTGTGATTTAGGAGATAAGGAAGAAGAAGAACCTTAGGATGTAGTGTATCTAGTCCTTAAGGGAGTCTTAGAAGAGTTAGTTACGGAGGTGTAGGTTGTGGAAGACTAACTTTAAGGTGGAAACTTAGGATAGCTGGAGGTGTAGGTTGTGGAAGACTGACTTTAGGAAAAGATGTTTTAGTTAGCTGTTATAGGCCTTAAAAACCTTACATTGTAAGTTTAGGAATTAAGGAAGTTTAAAAAAGACCCTAACTTAGATTTTACTAGGATGGTGGAAGGAGTTGAAGAACTAGCTCTTTAGGCTACTTAAGTAGTAAAGTAGAAAATTCAGTATGATATGATAAAATGCATTAAAAACGAATTGTATGTTATAACTATTATTAAACTTAATAAGCTTACAATTTCAGCTCAAGACCAGCTTGAATTAGAATATATTTGTTATCTTTTCATTATTGTTATTATTATTATTTGCTAATTTATTAATAGGCTGAGTGGTACGAAGCGTTTATTAGCGCTATAAAAGCCGGAATTGCTAAGCTGAAGAAATACCTTCCACGAAAACTTACATACGAACGGCTTAAACGACTTCAACTATATGTGTTTGCTATATTTCTGGATCCACGATATAAAACTACACAATTTCAAAGTGGTAGTATTCTACACTTTACTGAAAGAACAGAACAAGAGGTGTGTAGGCTTATAAAAGAAAAATACCAACTGTAAGTTTGTTACTTTATTAGTTTATTATTTTATTATTATACTAATTATTCTTCAGTGTTCAAGATGAAATGAACATCAATAACGCTAATTCTCCGGCTGAGAATATCTATGACGAGTCTAACAATGAAGATGAATTTTATATTCAGCCAAACGAAGAAGAACAGTATAATGCCTATTTACATAAGCCTGTGGCTAATAAAAAGGTATTTATTTCATTTAATAATATTATTATCGTTTTTATTATTATACTAATTACGTTTATTAGGTTAATCCTTTACAATACTAGAAATCAGCTGCTTATATATTTCTGGTATTAAGTCTTATGGCTAGGCGATACTTGGCCATTCCAGCTACTTCAGCTCTAGTAGAGCGCGTGTTTTCTATTAGAGGAAATATTATTACTGAAAGCCAGAATCGATTGGATCCTGAAACTATTAAAAAACAGTATTATTAAAGAGTTGGAAAATACAAAAATTAAAGGAGTTGGAAGATAATTTTCAGAGCTCTGCAATAATAGAAGTAGAAAAAAATGAATAGATGGATTAGGTTTATAATTCATTAATTACCCTTTCTACTAAATTAGTTTTTTATGACATAGATTAAACTTTTACTATTTATTATCAACTGATTTTTATTTTTATTTAGCAATTAAAGTCTTTATTATAAGTAAAACTTGCAATGGACCTACTTTTTTCTTTGACCAATTAGTCTAACTAGACTATACTAAGAATAATTTAGTCTAGTCTTAGTCAAGGCACTGACTAGACTAGACTAGTCTTAGTCAACGCCTTGAATACACTAGGCTAGTCTTAGTCAACGTCTTGACTAGACTATTAGTTGACTAATACCAACTCTGTATTAGCTATTCTAACATTATAAGTTACAAAAGACACTACACCTAACAGACCCTAAATAACTATCACCTACACTAAGAAGATAAAAGAACTTAACGAACATTTATTTTCTACACTAAAAGTAGACCTCTCGAAACTTAAAGACCTCGACTGGAAAGCAGGCTTCTTCTTAAAGATTATACTAATAGACTGGAAGGTAAAGGACTTAGACGTGAAAGAGGTTATTTAGAGAGTAAGCACCTTAAAGCGTTAAGATTAAATAGGATCTCTAACAGCCTTCTAAAGGCTTATAATAAAGATAGAAGACTGTCAGCTATCTTAGTAAAGATTATAGAAATAAGCTTCAACTTTAGCTATTACCTAAAGTGTTAATATACCGCACACGTTATAATATTGTTAAAACTAAGGAAATCGATTAATAATAAGAAACACGTTAAAGCATACCGCCTTATAACCCTGCTAGACGTAACAGGGAAGATCGTTAAAGCTATCTTAATAGAGAGGATCTTTACTGTAATGGAAACAGCCTATGTACTTCCTAACCTCCATTTTAGATTTAGAAAGAAAAAAGCGACAGATATAGCTATTTAAGTTATTATTAATAACGCTTACACAGTATAGTTACGTAAAGTCTGTACTTTATTACTGTAATTAGACATTACTAAAACGTTTAATAAAGTGGATTAGAACTAGCTATTTACTACACTAAGAGACTTAAGGTTTAAAAGAAAGCTTATCCTTTAACTAATTAGCTATATATACAGGAGAACAGCCCAGTTACTATTTAATAACAGGCTATTAACACCGTAAGACATTAATATTAATATACTGTAAGATCCTTAAAGCTACATATAAGATCTGTAAAGAATAAGTAAAGGAAAAGGAGATAACGTTTAACTTAAAGAAGAGTAAGCTTATTTACTTTGTATAAGTAAGGTACCTATAAACTAAAAGAGTAAAAATTCTAGGAGAAGACTATTTAAGATTAATATTAGTAAAGTTAGCTAGGTTTTTTAGAGTCTAGCTTAATAGAAAGCTTAACTAGAAAGCTTATTTAAAAGAGGATTATTAGAAAAATGGAAACTTAAACCCTTACACTAACTTAACTTATAAGGAAAACGTAAAAAGTATAAGCTATCTACGCTTAAGAAATTTATATTAAAGTTATTAAAAGTGTCTTTACTTACAGAGTAAATATATAATATACGTTAACGAAGTTAAGAGGACTAGTGAGAAAGATAGTTAAAAAGCTGGAAACTACTTAAATACAGTATTTATAAATTGTACTTAATATATATAAAGTAACCCTAATAAAGAACTTAAAGTTGAAAGTTTAAATCTTACTACTTAATATCTACTTAAAGTAATAAATAATAAAAGTTAAGTAACGGCTTAAACGTATAGAGATTACAGAGCTCTTATGTAACACTAATAAAAGATAACTAAATAAGTGAAATAAAGATAGGGTATAACAGTATATACCCTTTTAATAAATAACAGTTTAACGAAAACCGTATAGATAAAAGACTAGCTAAAGCTCACACCGAGAAAAGTAGAAAACCTAAACTAAGAGAAGTAAATAAACTATAACCTTAACATCTTTACCTTTCGTAACTGGAAGGAAACACAATGAAAAAAGAGGTATAAGGCGCTCATGTGCTGTAATTACATTATTACTGTAATAGACATATATAATCTTAATAAGAGCAAAATACTACTTTAACTTTACTAAGAACTTATAAAAGCTTAAAGCTTTATCTTTACACAGGTTAAAACGGAGAAAATTAACCTAAACGCTTTCTTTTATTAACGAAAAGTCCCTAAGGTAATGTTACCTTACTACTAATACAGTATCGCTCTAGAAACAGTAATATACATAATCTTAAAGTGCCTAAAGTATAATAAAAGTAGCTTATATAACATTTAACTTTATAACTAGTAAAACATAAAAGTAAAGCTCTTATACCTAATAAGCGTAACGATTATTATTAACTGAATTATAAAAATTAAAAGGCTAGAAAAATACAGCTTAATTAAGATACTTATCGATAACGGGAGAGGCTTAAATAGACTGTTACGAGACCGTATTAACCTTAATAATATATAAGGTAACATAGTAAAGACCTAACCTAGAAGATAAGACAGCGAATAATACTAAAGGATAACTATATAATTAAAGACCTGAACCGTAAATATACCGTAAACGCACTGTAAACATATTATCAATAACCCCTACATTATTATGCACTAATTAAACGCAATTACTATTACTAACTTAAAGACCATTAAGAGGAGGACAGTTCTAGTCCTAAGTGTTATTAATAATAACTTATAATAATAATTAATAATAAATAAACTGTAGACAGACTGTAATTAACGTATACTTACGTCTTAACTAACTTACTACTAAGTAATAGTTAAATAACGTTAAATAAAGTCTAAACGCGTCTTAAAACACTAAACTTAAACAGGTAGAGTAATATTGACCTGTAGGTTACCTGTAAGAGTAGTAGGTAAAGGCACCTAAGCAGCTTAAGCTAACATTACGGGACCGTTACTAAGACTATTATAAATTATAATGGATAAACCTAAGTTAAAGGAAGTAAGAGGGACGTTTTAACTGTAGCTTAAACGCTTAGCAGCTTATTATTTAACTATCCTAACACTAAGGTGGAGAGATAGCTAGACCTGTTAGACCGTATCGAACTGATTGATTAACTATCGTACCGTTAATAACCTGTATACGATTTAACGGAAGAAATTACTTATATCTCGGTAAGCTAGAGTAACAGTTAGCTTATAAGACGTACAGATTACCATAATGATAACATAATACCCTAAGGTGTGGGTAAAGCCTAGACCTTAAACAGTTTAGCAGACAATACATGGAATGTAAACGATATAAGAACTTACTATACGAAAACAATTACTATAACCGTCATTATATTTTTAATAATAAGCTAAATCTACAATTAGTAAGTAAGCGCCCTGTAAACAGTAAAAGCAATTATTAACTCCAAATAGAATAGTACTTATAATAGTCTAAAGAGGAGTCCAGATAGATTCAGTTATTTAATAAGTTAATATAAGCCAGGCAAGGTAACTTATTAACATTATTACTAACAACACGTTAGTAACATAATAAAGAGAGGATAACGCGGATATTTAACAAGGTATTAATAAAGCAGTTACAAGCGGCAGTAGTAAGAGGTTTATAACCAAAACCGCCAGAGTTACATTTATAAAAGCTTAAAATAGATATAATAATAGCAGAAGTAAGCAAATAAGAGTATAAAGAGGCAATTATAAAGCATGTAAAGCTTGAAGCTTAAGAGGAGGAAGTTAGTAGTTAAGGAAGAAAAGTTTTAGAGGAAGGTTAAAGAGGAAGGAAGAATTTATAAAAGTTAAAGAGTGGAGCCGTAAGAACCGTAAAGGCCAGCTAACCTTAATAAAAAGGTTAGATGGAAGCTATAAGGCCACTAAAGGAGGTATACAGAGGTTAGCCGGCTACGCTAGCAATCCTGGATGGAAGGAACGAAGCGATAACGGCCTAAAAGAAGTAAGTTAATAAAGCGCAGAACTGAAAGTTATAACAAATAAAGAACCACGAACTGGTAATAGCTAGAACAGTGTGAAGACCAGATTAAAAGGGGGAGACATTACAGAGTTACCCTTAAGCCATTAACGCCTCAGTCCCAGTTAAACGCTAGGAAACTGCCTTAAGCTGAAGGGGTCTCCCTTTTTACCCCAGACGAAAAAGGAGGTAACGTAAGACTTCTAAGCCATCACGGTTAAGGAGTGTAAGTGTAATAAAACTGAGAATAACCCGCTTACGCCCCTATCTTACTTGTAACATACGTTAGTATAAGGCACTAACTTTATAACCTGTTACTGAGTTTGGTAGTCGAGACTAAACCATATGTATTTCAGTAAGATAAATAGAAGAGTAGGCGGGGTGGAAACGCCCCGACTATGCCCTGATAGTAGATAGTTAGCAGTAGAGGGACCGCTTACCCTCACAGGCCGAGCTTTCAGCTCCTACAGTATAAGACAAATAATAGTTATAAGGAGCTATTTTACTTATTAATATAATAATATACAGGGTTGGTAAACAGGGCTGGTAAACGGGGTAAAATAGAAACACTAATAACAGGATAGTATAATAATAGGATTGGCGTTTTTAACACCTAGACAGAACTTTCAACATAGATATCTATACCTATTTTATAATTACAGCGGCTTCAGAAGTTAAAGAACCGTCAACTTACGTTTATAGGAATACTAATAATAAGAAGTATAATAAAATACTCTTAAGCTTAGTAGAGTGGATAACACCTAAACACTTAGAAAGAGTATTTAAAGTACTTGTTTAGCTTATTATTCGAGTATAAAGCGAGTATTATACCAATATTAATAAAGCGTTATTATTTGTTTATTTGAATTTTCAATAAATTAGAAACCTTAACTAAAGGATTTAAGGCTTTATCTATAGAAAAGCTTAACATAGTAAGTTTATTATCATTATTCTTTATTATTATTTGTTATTTACTAATATTTTAATAGGTAGAATTGTATAAAGCATTCATTAACATTATCCCAGCTGGAATTGATAAGCTATGGAAATACTATCTACGAAAGCTTTTGGCTCGAAGGCTGGAAGAATTAAAACTCTGGATATTAGCTACATATCTAGATCCACGATATAAAACAACAAAATTCTAAACAAGTGGTGTTTGTTACATTGATAGTTAAACCAAGCCAGCCATTCGTGAGCTTGTAAAAGCTGAATTCTTATGGTAGGTAAATTTTCATACTGTTTATTATTCTTTATTATTCTTTATTATTCTTTATTATTCTTTATTATTCTTTATTATTCTTTATTATTCTTTATTATTCTTTATTATTCTTTATTATTTTTATTATTCTTTATTATTCTTATTCTCTTTTATTCATTTTACCATTCTTTATATTACTACTCTCTTTTGCTTTTTTTTATAATATATTACAGATATATTAATTATTATAAACGTATAGTGTTGAAGAAGAATTAAACCTTAATAACGCAAATGCCCCAGCTGAAAATATCTACGACGGACCAAATGGTAAAGATGAATTCTACGTTCAACCAGATCAAGAAACAAAATATGCACCTTACTTACAAGAGTTAGTGGCTAGTAGAAAGCCATCTTATCCTATCTTGTAATACTTAACTATTATTATTATTATTATTATTGCATATTTTCTATACGTAGCTTAATCTTTTTAACTTGACTTATATAATTGGGCTTCTCTTATTTACTACTTAGTAACTTTATCTATATATAACTTTAAACTAATTTAAGATAATTATACTGTTTAAGTTATATATAAGAATACTAATTAGGTTTTAACTTTAGTTATTATATTTACAGAAGTTAAAAAACAGTACTTTAAAATGTTTATTAAAAGTGTTAGAAAATAAAGTCCTGAAATAACTGATTTATATCTGTATAAACTTAGAAATGAAATACTAATTCTATTAATAATAACTTAAATTTAAAAGCTAACAGGAAGAACTGGAGTGTATTTAGTGATTACAGGATAGCTTTAAGGGAGGTTGTAATATTTATAGCTTTTATAACATTTATTAGGATTGCTTTTATATAAAAAGGTCTTATATATGTTATAGTAAAACTGAAGACGTAGATCATCAAGTATAATGCCTTTTAGACGTAATAAAAGTCCTTATTATACTGGAAGTAAAGCTATAGTATAAAGAAAAACCATATACTTACAGCTTCAAAATGTAGAAGAGGTACAATTAAGACATTTATAAGTCTTAAATACGGAGATATATATATAGGTAACAGAAAAACTCTACTTTAAAACTCGTAAGTATATACCTTTCTTAAAATAAAAAAGCTGGTTAAAAACATAGTTAATAATTACAACATATTCTACCAAAAGCAGAAGAGACATTATAAACTTTATAGACTTTTTAAGCTACTCCCTATATTATAAGCATTATAGAGTTTTATCTCTCTTAACTTTATTATTAGAATACCTAAGTTTAAGGACTTTATAATAAGTAGTATTTACAATGAGATCTTTATAGTAGTTAGTAAACTATAAAATAGGCTTATTTTCCGCTATCCTTAAAGATAATAATAGTTAAACAGCTTATTTACATCTTTAAAAGAGATAGAGTTTTATAATATTTTTAACTAAATAATATTATTATAGATTAAAAAGAACCTAATTATATTAAACTTCTAGTAAGGGTTAATATAATATACAAGTATAAGGAATAAGCTTTTAACAGCTTTCCATCTATAGATAAATAGCTAAACGGAACAAATTAACTAGATATTTAGAATATACCTTTAAGCTTGTATTAACTTTAAATACAATAATTAGCTTAAATTATTACTAATAATGAAAATAACCTATAGTATAACATTAGTAATGTTTATAAGAGTGTTACCATTTTTTACAAATTACAGTAAGGAGCTGGGGCTCTGTTAGGGCCTCTTAACCGGCACCCTCCTTGTTGTAGTTTAAGTAGACTGGATGTAAGAACTATATAACTACTTAAAAGCAAATTTAAGTTTACTTATGAATAAATAAAGAGATTTGTTAACAATTATTAAGTTAAATAATTAATACTTAAGGAGGGACTTTATTATAAAAGTAAATAAGTTAAGGGAATAACTTTTTAAGAGGAGGATTACGTTTATCTTCTTTCACAAAATCTATATTTAAAACAGCTTAATAAAAAGTTTACCTTTAAACAATACAGATAGTTTTGGATTAAGAAGAAGGTTGTTATCTTTAATGATAAACTTAACTTATCTGTTAACATAAAGATAAGGATTAAGGTCTTTCATATCTCACTTTTAGAACCTGCACTAAAGGGAGTTCTATTAGAAAAGAAGATTAAAATTAATGCTGACAAGGATAAGTTTGAAGTTAAAGAAATTCTAGATTTATGTAAACAAGAACGTTTTAATATCTTATTAAGTTGTTAGATTTCAGCCTTATGAGTTAGTTAATAACCTTTGGGCCTAGACCTAATTAGCGACGTCTACTGGAAAAATCTAAATTAATTATAACTAATAAAAAGTGGAAGATGGTAAAGGCCTATAAAGCCTGTTATAATCTCCTAAGGAAATAAACGAGATTTGAACTTGTTACCTTTAAGCAAAATGCACGATCTCGTTACTATTACACTACTAGTCTGATTATTAAGAATGCTGATTACAAAAGTGCCTTTATATAATAAGTATAGGCTTAATTAGGTCCGGTCTTCTAATTAACCACTTCTCTGATTTTCGTCACTTCTTTAAGGATCTTTTAAATACTTACGTTAGTAATGCTGCTAGTGGTAGTGGTTAGATTAACAGGCGTTTTTAGGACGTTAGCGACGTGTTTACGTATCTGCTCTGTCTTAAAGACGGCTTTAAAGTAAGCTTTTACAGCTTTAAGGACCGCTTTGAACATATACTCTTTAGCTCCCCTACCTATTACAGTATCTTAAAAGTTTTTATAAAGATTTTACTTCTAGTTATTCTTCTGCTTTACCTTTAAAATCGGTCTGTAAGTGTGTTATAATTGCTGTAGCTTAATTAACTTACTTTTCTACTGAAAATTTCCTTGTTGGTTTGAATAGACTATTACGACCTGCACCCGACACAGGCCTCGAGAGGACTGGCGCAGGTTAAGACA
>Ga0247781_1000199_pt1 | contig 17959 bp, 15 predicted proteins | sample UWRJL184509B5_FD_179922 | JGI IMG/M metagenome (GOLD analysis project Ga0247781, IMG submission 179922) | Plant litter microbial communities from Arlington Agricultural Research Station in Wisconsin, United States - UWRJ-L184-509B-5 | ecosystem: Environmental > Terrestrial > Plant litter >...
GTAGTCCAGGACGGTCCCTGCCGGTAGTCCAGGACGGTCCCTGCCGGTAGTCCAGGACGGTCCCTGCCGGTAGTCCAGGACGGTCCCTGCCGGGGGACGGGATGCACCGCGCTGGGGCCGGCGGCCCGTGCGCGGGCTCATAGAGCGGCCGGCCTTTACCCTGGCCGAAGCCGGGTAAGAGCCGGGTCATGCGCAGACTCGTGGTGACTGAGAACATCACCGTCGACGGGATCATCTCGCCGATGGAAAGCTGGTTCGACCCGGCGGCCGAGGACGAGGAACTGGCCGCGGTCAACGCGCGCAACGGCGCGGCGGCCGACGCGTTGGTGCTGGGGCGGGTGACGTACGAGGAGTTCGCCGGTTACTGGCCGCACCAGACCGGCGACGTCTCGGCGTACCTCGACCGGGTCGCGAAATATGTGGTGTCGAGCAGCCTGGACAAGGCGGAGTGGCAGAACACCACGATCCTGCGCGGGACGATCGGCCACGAGCTTGCGGCGCTCAAGGCCGAGGACGGCAAGGACATCGTCGTCACGGGCAGCGCGTCGCTCGTACACTCCCTGATCCCGACCGGACTGGTCGACCTCTACCGGCTCTTCGTCCATCCGGTGGTGCAGGGACAGGGCGTGCGGCTCTTCGACAAGGTGGCGCTGCCGCTGAACCAGGTCGAGGCACGGACGTTCCGGTCGGGGGTCGTCCTGCTCGAATACGCTCAGGGCGGCTCGTGAGGCCTGGTCAGTCGGAGTGGATGGGGCCCCGGGTCGCGGTGAGGCGCGTGCCGGTGCCGCCCCAGCGCAGCGCCACGATCTCGGCCGCGATGCTCACCGCGGTCTCCTCCGGGGTGCGGGCCCCCAGGTCGAGGCCGACCGGTGAGGCGAGGCGCGCGAGTTCGTCGTCGGCCAGGCCCGCTTCCCGCAGGCGTTTGTTGCGGTCGTCGTGCGTGCGCCGCGACCCCATCGCGCCCACATAGGCCACCGGCAGGCGCAAAGCCACTTCCAGCACGGGGACATCGAACTTCGGGTCGTGGGTGAGCACACAGAGGACGGTGCGCTCGTCGACCCGGCCCGCTTCGGCCTCGGCCCGCAGATAGCGGTGCGGCCAGTCGACCACGACCTGGTCGGCGGAGGGGAACCGGCGCGCGGTGGCGAAGACCGGCCGGGCGTCGCAGACCGTCACGTGATAGCCGAGGAACGAGCCGATCCGCGCGGTCGCCGCGGCGTGCTCGGTGGCGCCGAAGACGAGCATGCGCGCAGCCGCCGCGAACGACGTGACCAGCACGTCGAGCCCCACGCCGCGACGCTCCCCCGCCGGCCCGTAGTGCAGGACACCCGTACGTCCCGCGGCGAGCAGCCCGCGCCCGTCATCGGTGACCGCGTCGTCGATGCGATCGCCGCCCAGCGTGCCGTCCCGCCCGTCCGGCGTGATCAGCAGGTGGCGCGCGTCGTCGACCCGGGTCAGCAGCGCGACCGGCCGACCCTCGTCGATCGCCCGGGCCAGCTCCCCGAGCTGCGGGAACGACTCGCGGTCGACCCGCTCGACCAGCAACTCGATGGTGCCGCCGCAGGTCAGCCCGACCTCGAACGCGTCGTCGTCGCTGACCCCGAACCGCGCCGTACGCGCCGAGCCGGTCTCGACGACGTCGCGGCACAGCTCGTAGACGGCCCCCTCGACACACCCGCCGGAGACGCTGCCGACCACTTCACCGTCCGGCCCGACCACCATCGCGGCGCCCGGCTGGCGAGGCGCACTGGACCAGGTGGCCGTGACGGTGGCCAGCCCGACCGGAACACCGGCCGCCCACCAGCCCAGCAGGCGGTCCAGCACGTCACGCATGCGGATTCAGCTCCGGAACGTCGAGGTCCAAGTCGTCGGCCACGTCACCGACCGGAACGACCCGCACCGGGTGGGCGCGCAGATAGTCACGCGCACCGGAGTCCCCGGTCGCGGTCGCGATCACCCCGGCCCAGTGCGCCCGCCCGAGCAGCACGGGATGACCACGCCGCGTGCCGTAGCCACCCATCACCAAAGCGTCGGCATCGGCGCGGGCAGTCACGCGGCGCACGGCCTCCGCGGTAACGCCGGGCATGTCGACCAGCAGCACCACGGCCGCCTCAGCCGGTGAGTCGAGCAAGGCGGTCAGGCCGGCACGCAGCGACGAACCCAGCCCCGAACGCCAATCGTCGTTGACCACGGTGGGCGGCAGATCAGGCGCGGCGGCACGCACGTTGTCGGCTTCCGCCCCGAGCACGACCACGGTCGGTGAGACGCCCGCCTCACGAAGCGTGTCGGCGGCGCGCTGAACCAGCAGGCGGTCGGGGTAGGGGACGAGGGCTTTGGGCATGCCGTAACGGCTGCCCGCTCCCGCCGCGAGCACCAGCCCGCCGGTCACCACACCCATTGACCGAGCCTAGTCCCCACGGCCCCTGCCGTGATCCGCAACAGTCACCGGGTCGAGCGGCCCCCGAAGAACGAAACCGCCTCGGTCAGCCCGAGATCGGTGAGCTGCGGGTCGTAGCGCGGCCCGACGTCCCGCATGAACGCGTGCTCGCCACCGGCGTACACGTGCAGTTCCAGATCGTCCAGCCCGGCCTGGTAGAGCGCGGCCAGGATCTGGACGCGCGCGTCGGCGGGCACGTGCGGGTCGCGCGACCCAAAAATGATCATGAGTTGGCCGCGGATGTCGGCCGCGCGGGCCAGCGAGCCGGCGTGGTCGGCGCCGAGCGCGCCGTTGTGCAGGCCGGTCGGGTAGAAGCAGACGGTGGAGGCGACCCGCTCGTCGAACGCGGCCCGGAACGCCAGATGCCCACCGAGGCAGAAGCCGGCCGCGTGCAGGGTCGTCACGTCGGGGCGCTGCGCCAGGTAGTCGAGCACCGCGATCCGATCCTCGTCGAACTCGGCCGTGGTCATCGAGGCGGCGCCGGCCAGCCCGGCCCGCTTGCCCTCGTCGTCGAACTCCAGCGCCACCCCGGCGAGCTCCCCGCGCGGGTAGATCTCGGGCACGCAGACCAGCAGCCCGGCGGCGGCGAGGCGCCGGCAGGTACGCAGCGTCGACTCGGTGAGCTGGAAGATGTCGCTGTAGAGCAGCACCGCGGGCCGGTTCCCGCCGTCGACCGGGGTGAGCACCTTGGCCCGGATCAGATGGCCCGCACCGGCGATCCGTACCTCTTCCTCCTGCACCTTCATGCCGGGCACCCTACTGCCATGCCGGGCACCCTACTGCCGTGATCCGACGGGACGACGGACCCACGCCCGGAGCGAGCTCGTCGACGCGCACATGGCCGAGCTGACCACGACCGGGCAGGCATCCGGTCCTCGACGTGCTGCGTGAGCGCCTGACGCCACTGAACGTGCCCATCCCCGGCGGTCTGCCGTTCGGCCCGGGCGCTGACCCGATCGGCACCCCGGCGGTGCTGTCCCGGATGGCCGGTCAGGCGACCTTTGGTCGCCGCCCGGTCACGATCGGCACACGGGCCGCGCCCCTCGGGCCTGGCGTCGATACGGTTAGCGCGTGTCTGACATCCCGTGGTGGGGCATCCCGCTCATCGCTGCCGTGTTCGCCCTGGCCGGAGCCGCATCGGTGCAGCTCACGTCTGCTCGCAACGACTATCTGCGCAGCCGTCGGCGGCGCACCCGGAGGTGGTACGAGGAACGCACCACGGCGTACGTGGCTCTGCTCGCCGTCTTCGAGCGTGACTTCTACCGCCTGCGCGCAGCCTCCGACGCGGGCGAGAAGCCGGTCCCGGCGCTGGTCTACCTGGACGAGGTCGCTCCGGCCCTGATGCAGGTCCGCCTGCTCGCCTCCGGCGCGGTGCGCAGCGGCGCTCTGGCGGTCCACGTCCTGCTGCAGAAGCTGCACGGCGAGATGAACCCGGCCGCCGTCGTCGGGGTCGAGCCGCAGATCCACTTCAGCGAGCTGCTCATCCAGGTTCCGCTGGTCATGCAGCAGTTCGAGGCGGCGATTCGCGAGGAATTGCGGATCGAGCCGGCCCCGCCGACGCAGACCACGGTGGCCGATGCCGACGCACACGGCCGCGCCTGGTCGCGGTTGAGGCGACCCGCACGCGTCGCACCCCTGGATGGTCACGCCGACATCCGGCAGGATCTGAGTCGTGACCGATGAGCGCGTTCCCGCCGGGTGACCGGGCTCCTCACCTTCGGGGAGACGATCGGGAAGGCCGATGCCGTGACCCTCAAGCCCTACTCGCTTACCGAGGACGGTGTCCGGCGTTCGGCTGATTGATGACGCTATCTACCGAATATGACCGGCTCGATTCGCGGTTCCCAGGACGGCGAGTGCCTCGGGCGGCAAGGTGACACGTGGCCGATGAACCTGTACCACGGGGGGACACGTGCACCGGAACCGGGCAAAAACCTGCGCCGCCGCTGCCCTGCTGACGCTGCTCGCGGGCACCCCGGCAGCCGCCGTCACGCCGGAGCCGGCACCGGCACGGGCCGCTGACTCGACGCTGCGGACGATCTCCCTCGAGACCGCGATGCGGAGCGCGGCGGTCACGCCGTTCAGCCTGATCGGCGTGACCTGGGCCGACCCGAGCGCACCGGTCGAGGGCGTCGTCGAGGTGCGCACGCGGGCGGTCGGCACCCACCGGTGGTCACCGTGGCAGGCGCTGGAGACCGATGGGCGGGCCCCCGCCGACGAACGCGGCTCGTCCGACCCGCTGTGGGTCGGCCCGTCCGACGGCGTCGAGGCCCGCGTGGCCGGCACGCTCCCGGCCGGGGCGCGGGTGGATCTGATCGACCCTGAGGGTGGTGACGGTGTCCAAGACGCCACCGTACGACCGGAAGGGAGAACCGCGCGGGTGCTGGAAAGGTGGCGGGCCGGGGTGGCGCTGCCGACACGGCCGGTGCCACGCATGGTCACCCGGGCCGACTGGCGGGCGAATGAGGCAATCGTCCGGGCCGTCCCCGAATACACCGGCCCCACGCAGGTCTTCTTCGTGCACCACACCGCCACCGGCAACGGCTACAGCTGTTCGCAGTCCGCGAGCATCGTCCGCGGCATCCAGGCCTACCAGGTACGCAGCCGCGGCTGGGACGACATCGGCTACAACTTCCTGATCGACAAGTGCGGCACCGTCTTCGAGGGCCGCGGCGGCGGTGTCGGCCGCACTGTCCTCGGCGCGCACACGCTCGGCTTCAACGAGGACGCCAGCGCCATCGCCGTGCTCGGCTCCTACGAGGCTCAACGCGTCACCCCCAGGGTCCGCACGGTGATCGCCGCGATAGCCGCCTACAAGCTCGGGGCGTACGGCAGCCCGCCGAACGGCCGCGTCGTGCTCACCTCCGGCGGCGGTGACCGGTTCCCGCTGGGCCGCAGGGTCCCGCTGTACCGGATCTCCGGCCACCGCGACGCCGGCCGCACCGCCTGTCCGGGCGACGCCCTCTACGCGCAGCTCCCGTCGATCCGAGCCCTCGCCGGCGGCACCCCCTCCGGCCTGCGCATCCAGCGGATGGGCGGCGCCACTCGGGCCGCCTCGCTGTTCTTCACCAAGGGCGTCGTCCAGCCGGTCTGGTCCGTGACCACGCCGACCGCTCTGATCAACCGCTTCGAGGTCTGGGCGGACGGCATGCTGCGGACCGCCGCGCCCGGCGGGCACAATTTCACCCAGCTCCGATTGCCCCCGGGCCTGCACACCGTCACCGTTCGCGCCCTGCACCTCTCGGGCCGGTCGACGGCCGTGAGCAGCCGGGTCGTCGTGGACCCGGACGCACCCGTCTTCCACCGCAGGCCCGCCCTGGCCCTGCGCCCCGGCACGGTGACCGGCACCTCGGTCCCGATGCAGCTCGACTGGAACGTCAGCGACTCCGTCGCCCTGAGCTCGGTCGGCCTGACCCGGCCCTCGGCGACCAACCTCGGCACCACGGCCCTTACGCGCAACGTCGGCGCACCGGCGAACCGGCCGGCTGTCTTCACGGTGCGCGCGACCGACCGCGCCGCCAATGTCACGGACGCTTCGGTCACCCGTACGCCGTGGGTCGTCTCGGAGGTCTCCGCCCAGCGCCGCGGCTCGTGGCGTGCCCTGCGCAACACCGGCTATCTCGGCGGCACCGCGGTCGGCGGCAGCACCCGCGGAGCAAGCGCGTCGTGGCGCTTCACCGGCAGCTCGGCCGCGCTCGTGTTCAGCAAGGGCCCGCACGCCGGCCGAGTCGGTATCTCCGTCGACGGCCGGCCGCAGGGCATCGTCGACCTGCACTCAACTGCCATCCAGTCCCGCCAGGTGGTGTGGACAGGCGGCTGGTCGCAGAGTGGTGAGCACACCGTGCGGGTCGTGGTCGAAGGCACGCGCGGCCGGCCGGGAGTGGCGCTCGACGGCCTGATCTATCTGAGATAACTGACAGTAGGTGTCAGCCGCTGGGGGGACGGATCGCTTTCCTGAGGGGATTCGCCACACTGGCAATGCTCAACCCGGAGGCTCACCGGGCGCGGGCCTGTTCGACCAGACCGGTGATCATCCAGTCGGCGATCCCCACCGAAACCACCGTCGCCCCGAGTTCCACGATCGTGCTGACGGTCGCTTAGCGGTTTCGTCGGTAAATGACGGCCTGCCACGGGGCCAGGAGCCAGTCCTTCGGTTCCGTGGGCAGGTTGGTGAGCAGGAGTTCCGCGTCGGACCAGTCGTCGATGAGGTCGGCGCGCACCTCGGCGCCGGAGAAGTTGCCGATCACCAGGAGCTCGGTGTCGCCCAGCGCGCGGGTGAAGGCGTACAGCTGCTCGTGGTGGGGCAGCACCATCGTGAAGTCGCCGTCGACCACCGTGGGCTCGGTGTGGCGCAGCTCGATCAGCTTACGGTAGTAGTGGTAGACCGAGTCGGGGTCGGCGTGCGCCGCGGAGGCGTTGACCTCGGGATAGTTCGGGTTGACGGCGAGCCACGGCGTTCCGGTGGTGAACCCGGCGTGCGCCGAGGAGTTCCACTGCATGGGGGTACGGGCGTTGTCCCGGCCCCGGGCGCGCAGCACCGTCAGCACGTCCTCGGGCGACCGTCCCTCCTGGTCGATCGCCTGGGTGTATTGACCCAGCGCCTCGATGTCGCGGAAGTCGTCGATCGTCCGGAACGGGAAGTTGGTCATTCCCAGCTCTTCGCCCTGATAGACGTAGGGCGTGCCGCGGTGCAGGTGCAGCACGGTGCCGAGCATCTTGGCCGACGCCACCCGATGGGCGGCACTGTCGTCGCCGTAGCGCGAGACCGCCCGCGGCTGGTCGTGGTTGTTCCAGTAGAGACTGTTCCAGCCGACCTCGGCCAGCCCGGCCTGCCACCGGTTGAAGATCGCCTTGAGCCGGGTCAGTTCGAGCGGCACCAGCAGCCACGGGTCGTCACCGCGGTCGGCCCAGACGTGGTCGAACTGAAAGACCATGTCGACCTCGTGCCGGTCCGGGTCGGTGAACTGGATCGCCTCGTCGACCGTCACGCCGGGCATCTCGCCGACGGTCAGCACCGCGTCCCGTCCGGCGAAGACCTGGGCGTGCATCTCCTGGAGGAACTCGTGGACGCGCGGGCCGTTGAGGAAGCCGGCCGAGCCGTCCCCGTAGGCCGAGCCCGCGGTCAGGCGCCCGTCGGGCAGCGGGAGCACCTTGGAGATCATGTTGATGACGTCCATCCGGAAGCCGTCGACGCCCCGGTCGAGCCACCAGTTCATCATCGCGTAGACGGCCGTCCGCACCTCGGGGTTCTCCCAGTTGAGGTCGGGCTGCTTGCGCGAGAACAGGTGCAGGTAGTACTCGCCGGTCTTCTCGTCGTACTCCCAGGCCGGGCCGCCGAACGCGGAGCCCCAGTTGGTCGGCTCGGCGCCGGGCGTGCCGGGTTCCAGGCCCTGCCGGGCGGGCTGCCACCAGTACCAGTCACGCTTGGGGTTGTCCCGGCTCGATCGGCTCTCGAGGAACCACTGATGCTCGTCCGAGGAGTGGTTCACGACCAGATCCATGACCAGTTTCATGCCGCGGGCGTGCACCTCGGTCAGCAACTCGTCGAAGACCTCCAGGTTCCCGAAGACCGGCTCGACGCCCTGGTAGTCACTGATGTCGTAGCCGTTGTCGTCCTGCGGTGAAGGGTAGATCGGCGAGAGCCAGATGACGTCGACGCCAAGGTCGGCCAGATGGTCCAAGTGGTCGATGATGCCGCGCAGGTCGCCCATGCCGTCCCCGTCGGCGTCCGCGAAGCTGCGCGGGTAGATCTGGTAAACAACCGCACTTTTCCACCAGAGATCCGTCATGGGTCTTCTCTAACACGGAACGGACGGTTCCCATGGCTGGGCATACTAACCACGTGGTACCTACCGAAACGCGGCATTTGTCATGAGGATCGCCATGCTGGGACCGATCGCCTGGCGCACGCCCCCGCGCCATTACGGGCCGTGGGAGCTGGTGACCAGCCTGATCACCGAGGGCCTGGTCGAGCGGGGCGTCGACGTGACACTCTTCGCCACCCTCGACTCGATCACCAAGGCCGCCCTGGACGGGGTCGCGCCGAACGGGTACGAGGAGAACGACACTCTCGACGGCCGGGTCTGGGAGGCGCTGCACGTCGGGCACGCCCTGGCCCGCTCCGGCGAGTTCGACCTGATCCACAACCACGTGGACTGGCTGCCGCTGGCCTTCTCGGAGCTGAGCGCGGCCCCGATGGTGACGACGATCCACGGCTTCTCGGGGGCGAACATCCTGCCCGCGTACCGCCGTGGCCGTTCCGCGTACGTCGCGATCTCGGACAGCGACCGCTCCCCCGACCTCGACTACCTCGGGACCGTGCACCACGGGATCGACCTGGACGGGCTGCCGGCCGACCCGGTGGGTGGCCACGATCTGATCCTGTTCGGGCGCATTCATCCGGACAAGGGCACCGACCTGGCGATCGAGATCGCGCGGCGGGCCGGGCGGCGACTGGTGATGTGCGGGATCGTGCAGGACCGGGCGTACTTCGAGGAGCTGATCGAGCCGCGGATCGACGGGGACAAGGTGGTCTACCTGGGCTCGGTCGGCCCGGACAAGCGCGCCGGGATCCTCGGGTCCGGGCTGGCCCTGCTGCACCCGATCCGGTTCGCCGAGCCGTTCGGGCTCTCGGTGGTGGAGTCGATGGCCTGCGGGACGCCGGTCATCGCGTACCGGAAAGGCTCGATGCCCGAAGTGGTCGACGAGGGCGTCACCGGCTTCCTGGTCGAAGACGCGGACGAAGCGGTCATCGCCGTCGACCGGGCCGCGAATCTCGACCGGGCGGCCTGCGCTCAGCGCGCCCGGGAGCGGTTCTCCCGCGACCGCATGGTCGACGATTACCTGGAGATTTACCGAAAAATCGTCAGTTGAATGGTCTTTCTTGTTAACGTCGCAATGGGAATTGCGGGTCAATCCAGGCAATTTCCCTGGACCTCCGCAATGGCGTTTTGCGCGCCCGGCACAGCCCTGTCCGGGTACGCCGCGGCATGCTGCGGGGAGGCTGCCGCAGAGCGAGAAAGGCCACGTTATGCCCGCCACGTACGGTTTCCTCAGCACCTACCCGCCGACCCAATGCGGTTTGGCTACCTTCAATGCGGCACTCGGCACGCAGCTCAACACGAGCGGGCGGTCGGGCGTCGTCCGGCTGTTGTCACGGGACAGCGCCGGCGGCGGAATCGAACCGGACCGCGACGCCCCGCGAAGCGTGCACACCTGGCACATCGACGCCCCGGGGGGCTGGCCGGCCGCGGCGAACGCGCTCAACCGCTTCGACGTAGCGATCCTCCAGCACGAGTACGGCATCTACCCCGGCGACGCCGGCAACGAGGTGCTGCCGCTGCTGCGCGCCCTCCGCGTGCCCTCCATCGTCGTGCTGCACACCGTGCTCAGCTCCCCCGACCCGCTCCAGCGCCAGGTGCTCGAACGAATCGCCGCGACCGCCGACGCCGTGGTGACCATGACCGACACCGCCCGGCAACGACTGCTCGACGGGTACGCCGTCGACCCGCGCAAGATCTCGGTGATCCCGCACGGCGCGGGCCGCCGCGGCACCGGCCCGCGCGAGGACCACGACCGCCCGAACCTGCTGACCTGGGGACTGCTCGGCCCGGGCAAGGGCATCGAGTGGGCGCTGCACGCGCTCGCGCTGCTGGATGACGTACGGCCGGGGCCGGTCTACACCGTCGCCGGGCGCACCCACCCGAAGGTGCTGGAACACTTCGGCGACGCGTACCGCGACTCTCTGAAAGCTCTCGCCGCCTCGCTCGGGGTGACCGACGCCGTGGTCTGGAACGACGCGTACCTCGAGGAGGACGACCTGTCCCGGCTGATCCGCTCGGCCGACGCGGTGGTGCTCCCCTACGACTCCACCGAGCAGGTCACCTCGGGCGTGCTCATCGAGGCGGTCGGCGCCGGCATCCCGGTGGTGGCGACCGAGTTCCCGCACGCCGTCGAACTGCTCGCCGACGGCCCCGGCCTGCTCGTGCCGCATCAGGACGCGGAGGCGATGGCCTTGGCGATCCGGCACGTGCTGGCCGAGCCCGGCCTGACCGGGCGCCTCACCGGACTGACCGGCAGCCCGACGCTGCGCTGGCCCGCGGTGGCCGCCCGGTACCAGGCGCTGGCCACCCGTCTGGTCAGCAACCGCTCGCCGCTGGCCGCCTCGGTCCCGGCCTGAATCCCCTGGAGAGAACCGCATGACCATCGGTCTCCGGCTCGTGCCGCCACCGATCCAACTCGCCGACGCCCCACAGCCCGACTGGAGTCACGTCGCACGGCTCTCCGACGACACCGGACTGCTCGAGCACGCCCGCAACGCGATCGTGCGACGTGAGCACGGCTACTGCGTCGACGATGTGTCGCGCGGGCTGCAGCTGATCTGCCGCGAAACGCGGCCGACCGCTCAACTCGTCGGTCTCGCCGAGCGCTACCTGGCGTTCCTCACCCACGCGCAGGGGCCGGACGGCGGTTTCCGCAACCGGTTCTCCTTCGAACGGCGGTGGGGGGACGAACCGTCGCTGGGCGACTGGTGGGGTCGTGCGCTCTGGGGCCTGGGCACCGCCGCGGCCCGCTCGACCGTGCCGTGGATCCGCCGCGAGGCCCTGAACGCCTTCTCGTTGTCGGCCCGGACCAGGTCACCGTGGCCGCGCGCGATGGCGTTCGCCGGGCTGGGCGCGGCCGAGGTGCTGCGCGCCGACCCGCGCAACCGGGACGCGGCCGACCTGCTCGGCGACGCGGCCACCGTGATCGGCCTACCGCCCACCGCCGCCCCCGACTGGGTCTGGCCCGAGCAGGAGCTGACCTACGCCAACCCCGCGCTCCCCGAGGTGCTGATCTCGGCCGGCGACCTGCTCGGCGACGAGGCGCTGCTGCGGGCCGGGCTCAAGATGCTTGCCTGGCTCTGTCGCGAGCAGGACCACGACGGGCACCTCTCGGTCGTGCCGGTCGGCGGGTGGCGGCCCGGCGTGCCCAAACACCGCTTCGACCAGCAGCCGATCGAGGCCGCCGCGACCGCCGACGCCTGTGTCACCGCGGCCGCGGTGACCGGCGACGAGCGCTGGGACGAGCAGATTTTCCGGGCAGTGGCCTGGTTCCTGGGCGACAACGACGGGCAACAGACAATGTACGACCCCCTAACCGGCGGATGTTATGACGGATTGAAGGCCGAAGGTCCTAATCTGAACCAAGGAGCCGAATCCACCCTCGCGCTGGTCTCGACGTTGCAGCACGCCCGCACGTTGGTGACCCGGAGTGCGACCCGACCGTCAGGCGGCCTAGCGTGACTGCCACCATGAATTCGCAGATCGAGATCGTCCGCCACGACGTCGTCATGCAGCCGGACGCCCGGCGCGTCGTGATCAAACTCTTCGTGCCCGGTGAGGACTCCCAGACCGTCCAGAACAGGACGGGCCGGCTGATCGAGCGCATCCTGCAGCTCGAAGAGGAAGAGATCGGCCGCCTGCTCGACGAGGTGCTGACCCGCTTCGGCGGGCGGCACCACGACCTGCTGGGCACCTTCCAGCACCACTACGACCTGGTGCAGCACCGGGTCCCGGCCGAGATCACGCTGTCACCGGCGTCGCGTTCGCTGATCGGCGCCTACTTCAGCCACGAGTTCGCGGTCGAGGCGGCCGCGCTCTGCAACCCGTCGATGGTGGGGCACCCCGACCAGAGCGGGCTCGAGCCGGACGAACTGCGGGTCGCGATCAGCCTGCGGCAGATCGGCGAGGGGCACATCTCCTCGATCGGGTTCTGCACGGCGGTGCTCGGCCCCGGCGAGAAAATGCGCATGGAGGACCGCTCCGGACCCCTCACGATCGGCCAGCGGGTCGGCGCCACGCACTGGCGGAACCAGCTCTCCGCCGCGTTGATCGACGCCGAGATCGACAACGAGGCCTCCGCGTACGTCGTCTCGACCCTGCCCGAGCGGTTCACCGACACCGAGTTCGAGGACGTGACCTCCCACGTGCCCGGCGAACTGCTGGCCCGGCCGAAGTCGCAGGAAACGATCGACAAGATCCGGCACATCGTCTCCGAGGACTACGCGCTGGAGTTCCCCAGCGCGGTGCCGCTGCACCAACGGGTGATGTGGCCGGCTACCACGGCCGAGAGCAACGGCATGGAGGACGCGCGGTTCGTGCAGGTCACCGACCCGGACGGGCGGCACGTCTATCAGGCGACCTACACGGCGTACGACGGCCGGCAGATCTCCGGTCGGGTGATCTTCACGCGCGACTTGCGGCACTTCGAGGTGACCCGGCTCAGCGGACCGGCGGCCCAGAACAAGGGTATGGCGCTGTTCCCGCGCTATGTGAACGGGCGGAAGATGGCGCTCTGCCGCTCGGACGGCGAGACGCTGGGCCTGGCAGTCCGCGACCACCAACACCGGTGGCAGCCGTCGGTGCCCCTGCTGGCCCCGCACCACGGCTGGGACCTGATCCAGGTCGGCAACTGCGGCTCGCCGATCGAGACCGAGGCCGGCTGGCTGGTGCTGACCCACGGCGTCGGCCCGATGCGGCGCTACGCGATCGGCGCGATGCTGCTCGACCTCGACGACCCGTCGCAGGTCATCGCCGACCTGCCCGAGGGGCTGATCGAACCCGACGAGATCGAACGCGAGGGGTACGTGCCGAACGTGGTCTACTCCTGCGGCGGCCTCGTGCACGAGGGCCGCTTCTGGATGCCTTACGGCGCGAGTGACGTGCGGGTCGGCTTCGCCAGCATCCCGTTGGACACCTTGCTGGCCCGGATGGCGCCGGCTGCCTGAGGCGAAGAGGTTTCGCGGTTCGCGACCAGAAGAATTCGTGATTCGCGACCAGAAGAAGCAGCAGCACTGGACGGAGTGTTAGCTGACTGTTCCGGTAACCGCCCAGATGGTCAGCACGGCCAGGAAGTCACCGCGGGCGCCGGCCTGGTCGACGTGGGCGAACCACTTCTCCCGAACACCGGCGGCGGTCGTCCACGCCCGCTCGGGGACCAGCGGGTTGATCATCGGCAGCACCACCGCGGCCGAGGCCGGGTCACCGAAGAGGCACGTCACCGGGGTCGCGGTCAGCGCGCTCAGTCCCTTGCCGACGAGACGGCGCCGCAGGGTGCGCCCCATGTCGACCTGCCTCGGGGTGAGCCGTCCGTGCATGTCGGCCACCACCGTGCGGGCCAGGCCCGGCGGCACACCGTCGAAGGCGAGCGAGCTCCAGTCGGTGTCGATCAGACAGATCCGCCCGCCGGACCTGGTCACCCGCACCAGCTCGGCGATGGCCAGGTCGGCGTCGTCGACGTGCTGCAGCACCCGCTCGCACCAGACCCCGTCGACGCTGCCGGAGGCCAGGTCGAGCGCCAAGACGTCGCCGGTCGTGTAGTGGACGTTGCTGCCGTCGTGCCGCTCCCCGGCGGCCGCGACGGTCGCGGCCGAGTAGTCGAGCGCGATCACCGCACCGGACGGGCCCACCTCGGCGGCCAGCCGGCGGGCGATCTCACCGGTGCCGGAGCCCGCGTCGAGCACCCGCCAGCCCACCTCGGGCCGGAACGCCTCCATCGCCGTCCGGCGGACCCGCCGGATCTCGGGGTGTCGCCCCATCTCGTCGAGGGCGGCGAGCAGCATCGCGGTCATCTCGCGCGGCTGCCGGTCGAGATCGGCGAAGGGGGTGCGTTCCATCCGCACGGGTTGCTTCATGCCGCAAATGTTGACGCATCAGATGCCTCTCAGTGCGGCGCCGGTCACTCATCCGACAGGTACGGATCAGAGCCCCGGCGTTGTCCACAGCCCGGGACCGCCACTCTCGGCGGAAGCGCGGATGTGGCAGGCTTCCGGGCATGAGTGACGCGGTGAAGTTCGGGCTGGTCGGTTACGGCGCGGGTGGGCGCATCTTCCACGCCCCGCTGATCGCCTCCGCCGCCAACGTCGAGTTCCTCGGCGTCGTCACGACGAACGCGGAGCGCCGCCAGGAGCTCGCCGAGCAGCGCCCCGGCGTCGCCCCCTTCGACTCGATCGCCGCGCTGGCCGCCGCCGGTGCCGAGGCCGTCTCGATCTCGACCCCCGTCACCACGCACGCCGACCTCGCCCTCGAGGCGATCTCCCACGGGCTGCACGTCGTGGTCGACAAGCCGTTCACGCTGACGGCCGACCGCGCCCGCGAGGTGGTCGCCGCCGCGAAGGACCGGGGCGTGCTGCTCAGCGTCTACCAGAACCGGCGCTTCGACTCCGACTTCCGCACCCTGCGGCGCCTCATCGACGACGGTCAGTTCGGCACGGTTCGCCGCTTCGAGTCGCGGTTCGAACGCTGGGCCCCCGAGCGCCGCCCCGGCGCGGCCGGCGGCGGCACCCTGCTCGATTTCGGCTCTCACCTGGTCGACCAGGCACTGATGCTCAACGGCCCGGCCGTCCGGGCCTACGCCGAGGTCCGCGGCAGCGGCGAGCTCGACGACGACTTCTTCCTCGCGCTGCACCACGTCAACGGCGTCGAGTCACACCTCTGGGGCAGCTGGCGCCAGGGCGCCCCCGGCCCGCGCTACCGGGTCGCCGGCACCACCGGCACCTTCGTGGTCGCCGGCGTCGACGGCCAGGAGGACGCTTTGAAGGCCGGCCGGTCCCCCGCCGAACTGGGCGACGAGTGGGGTGTCGAGCCCGAGGAGTCCTGGGGCCGCATCTTCCGCGGCGACGAGGGCACCCCGGTGCGCAGTGAACGCGGCCGCTGGGACCTCTACTACCCGGCCTTCGCCGCCGCGGTGCGCGGCGCGGGCCCCGTCCCGGTCGACCCGGCCGACGTCGTCCGCAACATGACCGTCCTCGACGCCGCCCGCGAGAGCGCCCGAAGCGGCCAGGCCGTCCGCCTCTAGCCTCGGACAGGTGCGCAGGCGGCTCAGGGCGACGTGGCGAACGCGCGCAGGCCGCTCAGGGCGATGACGAGCACCCGGTCACGCTGGTCGGTGTCGACGAACGTTGCTGAGGTGAGGCCGGAGACCAGGCGCAGCATGTCGTCGAAGCTGACGTCGGTGCGCACCTCGCCGGCCGCCTGGGCCCGGACGAAAAGCGGCTCGCCGGCCTCGTAGAGCACGATTCGGCAGTTGCGGAACATCTCCGACTCGCGGTTGAGCGCCTCGACGACCGCGCGTTTCGTGCCCACGTAGGTCACGAACCGGTCGATCCACGCGGAAAGCGCCTCCCACGGCGGCAGGCCGGCGACCGCCAGCGCGACCTCGCGCAGCTGGTCGACCTCGTCGACGTAGACGGCCTCGAAGAGATCCTGGCGGGTCGGGAAGTTGCGGTAGAGCGTGCCGATGCCGACCCCGGCGCGGCGGGCGATGTCTTCCAGGGACGCCTCGGTGCCGTTCTCGGCGAAGGCTTCCCTGGCCGCGACCAGCAGGGCGTCGAAGTTGCGGCGCGCGTCGGCACGCTGCGGGCGGCGGACGGCGACGACGGGCGACGAGTCAGCCACGGAGACCCTCCTCACAGATCGCGGCCTCACGGCATTCCGACTTGCCAACCGGAGGCACCCCTCCACTAATGTGGAGGCATGCCTCGACTTTATCAGAGCTCACCGCGAACCACCTTCGCGGTTCTGGCCGCCGCGGCGGCGGCCTTCTCGCTCATGCAGTCGCTGGTCACGCCGGTCCTCCCGACGATCCAGCAGGATCTGCACACCTCCACCAGCACGATCACCTGGGTGCTCACCGCCTGGCTGCTCTCGGCGTCGGTCGCCACGCCGCTGATGGGCCGGATCGCCGACCTGACCGGCAAGGACCGCGCGCTGCTGGTCGCGCTGGCCGCGATCGCCCTCGGCTGCCTGCTCGCCGCGATCGCCCCCAATGCCACCGTGCTGATCATCGCCCGGATCGTCCAGGGCCTCGGCGGCGCGATCTTCCCCGTCTCGTTCGGCATCGTCCGCGACGAGTTCCCGCCGCAGCGGGTCACCTCCGCGATCGGTGTGCTGGCCGCGGTCATCGCCACCGGTGGCGGCCTCGGCATCGTGCTGGCCGGCCCGATCGTGGGCGCCCTCGACTGGCGCTGGCTGTTCTGGCTCCCGATGATCGCCGTGATCGCCGTCGGCCTGGCCGCCTGGCGCCTCGTGCCCAAGTCGCCGGTGCGCACACCCGGCCGGGTCAACTGGTTCTCCGCCGGCCTGCTCTCGGGCTGGCTGGTCGCCCTGCTGCTGCCGCTGAGCAAGGCCAACGCCTGGGGCTGGACAGCCGGCCGCACGCTGGGCATCTTCGCCGTGGCCGTGGTGCTCTTCGCCGCCTGGCTGGTGACCGAGCTCCGCTCCGCCGAACCGCTGATCGACATGCGGATGATGCGCCTGCCCGCGGTCTGGACCGCCAACCTGGTGGCCCTGCTCTTCGGCGCCGCGATGTTCGGCGTCTTCGCCTTCCTCCCCCAACTCCTGCAGATCCCCCGGTCGACGGGCTTCGGCTTCGGCGCCTCGGTCACCACGGCCGGCCTGCTGATGCTGCCGCTGCTGGCCACGATGGCGATCTTCGGCTCGCTGAGCGGCCCGCTCACCCGCTGGCTGAGCAGCAAGGCCCAGCTCCTGTGGGGCGCCGGGCTGAGCACGCTGGCGACGCTGTCGCTGGCCCTGCGGCACGGCGAGCAGTGGGAGGTGTCGGTCGCGAGCGGCGTCTTCGGCATCGGTCTGGGCCTGGTCTACTCCTCGCTGGTCAACCTGATCGTGCAGAGCGTCCCCCGCCACCAGACCGGCGTGGCGAGCGGCATGAACACCAACATCCGGACGATCGGCGCCTCGATCGGCACCGCGGTCGTCAGCTCGATCATCACCGGCCACCTCGATCCGCAGGGCCTGCCCACGGATTCCGGCTACACCGCGGCCTTCCTGGTGCTCACCGGGGCCGCCGCGGCCGCGTTCCTGGTCGCCCTGCTCGTCCCGGCGGCCCGCAAGGCCACCCGCAAGCGGGAGAGCCGGCCCGAGACGCTGCCCGACCTCTCCCCGGTCGAGGTCTGATCCCCGAGCACCCGGGCCGCCACCGTGGCCCGGGTGATCGGCGGTCGCGAACGCGGTGCGATAAGGGGCGTTATGCCTAGCATCGAGCGGTGAACAACTCGACCGGCACCGCGGTCGCGGCACTGTCCGGGAAAGCGCCCTGGGTCATCCGGCTCGCCGCCTTCGGGCTCTATGCGATGGGGCTCGTCCGCATCGCGAGCGACCCGGAGAGCAACCTCGACAATCTCGTCGTGGTCCGCGCGGTCCGCCACCTCGCCGACGGCATCTCGCCGTACCTGGGTGAACGGTTTCTCTATCCGCCGTCCAGCGTCCCCTTCGCCCTGATCATGGCGCCGCTGCCGGACGCCGCACTCCGCTTGGCCGGTCCGTTCCTCGCGGGTGCGCTGCTGCTCGCGGGCTGGTGGGCCGCGCTGCGCCTGTTCGACCTGCGCCTCGGGTCGTGGGCCGGGGTGCTGCCGGTCGCCGCGGCCGCGTTCTTCGTCCCCGCGACGTCGACCGCCACTCTGGGAAGCTGGAGCGCGCCCGCCGCCGCCGCCCTGCCCATCGCCCTGGTGCTGGCGAAACGGAA
>Ga0247781_1000200_pt1 | contig 17917 bp, 15 predicted proteins | sample UWRJL184509B5_FD_179922 | JGI IMG/M metagenome (GOLD analysis project Ga0247781, IMG submission 179922) | Plant litter microbial communities from Arlington Agricultural Research Station in Wisconsin, United States - UWRJ-L184-509B-5 | ecosystem: Environmental > Terrestrial > Plant litter >...
TCATCTTCGGGCTGGGGTAGGAGGATCCTCCTCAACGGAGGCGAGCTCCCGAGTGGCATCGGACTCCTATACCCTGGCCACCCGTCGCCATGTACAGGGCCTTCGACCTCCAAGTGTGGTGGAGGCTTTCAAAGCAGTGGCCGAGGCCAGGAGGCCGCTCTGGTTGTCTTGCCGTCTGGCTCGTCTCTTGGTTCGGGTTCGGGGCGGAGCCTGGTTTGGTATACCGTGTTGTGATATTCAAGGCCTTCACCCGGAACTCTTTTCTTTCTTCTGTACCATACAGCAATCGATACCGGACTCCGGTGGGGATGGATCGTCAGAGGGTCGAGACTTTATTGGCACCGGTCGAGACTCTCAGCGGCGGGGCTGGTTCTAGGAGAAATAGGGCCGCGGAATTCGTGTTGTGATCGTCGCGGCAGTATACGATGGAGGTCGCAAGTGGGAAATTTGAAGAGCTGGTGATGAATTGACGATGGAATGATGGTAAGACTCTGAACTGTCGCAGGACTTCGAGCACGGAGGGGCAACGATCGGAGGGGCATTTGAGCCGGATTCTCTGCTGGAGGAACAAGCTGTCACTAAACGTCAGTTAGATATCTAGCAGTAGCAGGCTATTTCCAACATACACATGCCTTAGATCGCATGATCATCACCATGGTAGAGCTGATAATACTGGATCGGGTTGAGAGAGTATGGCAAAGAGGTTGTTGGGAACTACCAGCTGCGGTATAGCAGCAAGGACACCGGGTCGAGGGAGGGTCTCCGGTCGAGGCACTAGCCAGCCTGTGCTGATACTTTAGCGTCTCCAAACGGTCGGGACGGCTCTGGGTTGCCGGTGTGCTGGGACTCGAGTCGACAAGAAGAGAAGATTGCTGGGTTTGGGCGCTTGTTGTATTTGAATCGTATCAGGTACCTGGCGAAATGGAATCAAGAAGGCCTTCTATTGGGTGCCTGCCATGTGCCAACCGACAGAGTGGGATATGTCGTTGGCCGGGTATTTCGGGAAGGTGGATCACATTTTGAAATATTGCTCGTTATGAGCTGCGGAAATCACCTGTCCTCCAGACATTGACGGAGTGGTAATTACCTCCTGTTATTTGAATCACATTGCATTTAATTAGTGTGGCAGGTGACCGGCGGGTTAACAGAGGCACCTGCCTACCTACTTAATTGTATTTGACTCCCTTTCCTCTGTCCCCCTGCAACCTCCCACCTGTTCATAAATTCTGCCTGTACCATATTCAAATATTCACCTCGTAGATAAGAGTCTGTTGGAATACTCCGAGATGTTCTGGTCAATCCCTCCTTCCCACAGAGGAGGGTCATACTGACCGAACGAACCGATTAGAATATGGGCTGACCACCACTGGCGGACAAACAGGGAGCCAAGGTCCTGATTTGTCAGCAGGCCGACACTTTGAAGAGGGTGGTGCGGTGCGGAGTCCGCCATATGACACCGAAAGGGATGCCAAGGAAAGCACAGCATGTCAGCCCCGGGTGGGCGAGTCCTACCCCTTCCCAAATTCCGACAGTGCTGCCAAACCCTCAAAACCTTTCACTTTTCAATCTTGACCGGTTTCCGACATGTCACAGAACCTAGCTAGTTGTCAATCAGCTACCAACTCCTGGTAAGTAATTCTCGCCATGTCATCTCCATCCATCTCCCCATCCATTCAATGAAGGACGGCTAACAAACTATTCTGCAACCGAGTAGGCTGTAGCTTTCCCTACCGTTCTGCCGCCCTCACAATAGACATATTTGGACCCAAACTTCGAGTCTTGCAATGTCAAGGAGCACAACTTGGGTGAGTGACTGTCTTCCATGACTCCAGACCTTCCATCCCACCCATCCGCCTACTAACCAGGAGACAAGTGCAAATACCCTTCTCGCCTACTTCCACTACTGTACCAATGGTGTCCGCAGAGCCAGCAGCAGAAGCCGGAGCCGGAGAAGATCCAAACCATTCTCGCAGCGGTGCAAGGACGAAGACCTCAAGACGTGGTCCCTAGGGGCGGAATCGCCTGCTAAACAGACGATGGCCATGATGGCTCCATTCGTTCGGGAAAGTCTCTTGCTTCATCTGCCACCTTGAGCCCAGACCCCGGAGCCGATGGGATGGGCCACTCGTAGCTGAATACGGCCGATTTCTCACCGGGCCCGTCGCATGGGTACGTCCTGGCCCCGGCTCGGCGCGAGCCAGCCAAAACCAACGTTCGTGTCCCTCGGCGAGCCTTTTGACACAGTAACAACACTGACGAATTCAACAGGGCCCCAGCCCATGACATCATCACGCAGTACGTCACCATGCCGGACATGGACGGTGAAACCTTGACCTATGAGCCCTCCACCCCTGGCTCCTTCGCCGCGACAACACCTTCAGCGGAATCGATGGACCTGAACTCGCCAACGATGCGAAGCCGGAGCCTATTCTTATACGTCTACAATGTGCGGGAGGTATCAGTGCCTCCGTATAGAATTCCTCGCGGATGGCCATTGGCCCTGGACTGGCGGTTGCTAAGCCAGCTGTCCGATCCATCTTTTCGACCATTCAACTTGGCACGCTTCTGCTCATCGACGAGACAACCGGCGGACGCTAGTTTTTCGCCAATTTCCTGCCCCGGTTACTGCTCCCAGCCTGTTCACAGAAGCCGCTCGGTCCTGGAAAATTTGAGAACCCGACGGAGGCTAATGACTTCACGGAGAGATTTCGATATCACAACGTGATACAGCGGTGTTTTTCTCCCTCCAGACGCTTTCTTCATCGCATGTGTCTCGGGATTACCGATGATGTTGTCAGTGTTTCGCGGTGGAGATTTTGGTGATGGTGCATATTGTTACATGTATTTCCATTTTGTATACCTTTAACGTACCACTATGTATTATTATCTCCTCGCCGATTCGGGATTGGGTAATTTGCCTTGTTGCTGAGGAGGGATGAGACAGCGACTGGACAGGATGGTCCGCGTTGAGGGGTGCCGGACTGTGGCCGGAAGTTGACGGGTTGGAGTGATGATAGTTGGCAGTGAAACTGAAGTTGGTGGACAATTTTGGATAACCTGGCAAATATAATTTGGGTAATATAAAGTTGTACTATTTGAAGTGTATCAAAATACTCCGTAATATACAAGTAGACGGCCTTTTAATTATTTTATTTACAATAATAACCTTTATACAAAGTTTTTCCAAGTATTTTATTTACTTAAATCGTTAGTACAAATAATAAATACACTATTATTAATGTAATTGCATTTAATAAACTTCTTTATAAGTATATTATTAATATTAGCTTTTTAAATTTTAATAATTTTGGGAGTTACACTTTAAAGTCCGATTTTCGGGTTAAAATGTATAAATAATTGGCTGTTTTTCCGAATTTTTGGGGATGATATTTTCTAAGCGGGGGTTTTTACAAATGTTTTATTAGTAATTGGGGTAGTTCGCTTATAACGGATTATGTCGGTTTATATAAGAGGTATCAATTGCGTTTGTTTTAAGGGCATTAGCCCAGTTAGCATTGGGCTTAGTTGGGTTGTATTGTAGTTTTGTTTGGGTAAATTCTTAGTTGTTATAAAGTTTATTAGATTATTTTTGATTATATTGGTACTAATAAATGCAATGTAAAGTTTAGGAGTTTTGGGCTTGTCCTTTTTCGGCGCTATTTTGTAGATTTAGCTGCTTGTAAAAAGTGTGATTTTTGGTGTAAATATATGAGAAAGAAGTATTATAAGAAATCTAGTCTGTGTTCAGAATAACCAGTTCTAATTAGTTTGCTTGTTCTTGAAAGTAGGTAGTTATTTGGGGTAAGGTTGCCGCGTCTCCGAAGGTTTGGATGGCAGTGTTCCAGACTCAGCCCCAAGTCCTAACTGCACCCCCGCGCAGCGACACGCTGCCAGTTGGAGGGAATGACAACCCGACGAGTTTCTGGCGCGGATTTCCCCCCATTTCTGTCGCATTTTCCCATTTCATCCTCAGGCTCTTTCTCTCTCATTTCGCATCCGCCGCAAACATGGCGTCGCCAACATCCCCGACAGTCACAACTCTAAAGCCTACTGCACCTCGATCTGACCTTGCACGCATTCAAAGTACCCTCTCGAAATTGACTTTCGGCAAATTCCGACCTCACCAATCGAGCCCGCCCTCCGCTTCTGAACCCTTACCGAGCCACCTTCGCTTTCCAGAACAGAACCGTTGATATTATGCGGTATAAGCGAGGCGGAATTGCTTGATAATCTGCTCGATCAGCAAGCGGTGAAAGTGAATTGTAATTATGGAGGTTCACAATATTGGATTGGCTTTAACTAAAAACGAAAGTACCGTACTGATACTCTAACAGCAAAACAAACATTTGTAAAGTATGGGCCATCCTCAATATTCGCCTTGTATTAAATATAAACATTGCTTAGTGTCAGATGCAGCTCATATATAGGATACTATGGGAGAAAGGGGTAAAGGGGCTGCTTGTTTCGATAAGGCTTGCACCTTGTATGTGACCCTTGCATTATGCGTTTTCAGGCTCTCAAGCTGTGAAAAGCAGGGTATGAAATGTTCTTCTTACGTATAAAAGTCACGGACAGGTCCCTTTGAAAGTAGCCTGCCAAGAACCTACAAGCGTCCTCACTGCTTGATAAGCTTTTTAGTGTAGTAGCCAGGCACCGAAGAGAGTACCATTCATGCTCCCAAAGTCTCGGCATTTGACCTTGGCGTTATCAACCAAGGAAGCAAAAACAATAGTCACGAACCTGACAACGTCCAAAAGGGAATTGGTTGCAACACTCTTACTCTGTGCCGGACACGCGCACCCAAAACCATGGGCTGATAGAAGTATGGAAAATATGTATCCAGTTACTCATTACTTACCAAGCCTCGAATAGTCGCGTGAGATTTTTAGCGAGACACGCTTCTGCTGACCAAACGTCGTTCTGGTGGATTGTAGAGCTTATCCACGCCCTGCCATATTAGCTGCATCTGGCTACCTAGTAATCCTGTCCCGGAATGTGGCGTGGTCGACGATAGACGACACGTGCAGCATTACATAAGGTTACTCAGCATCAAGTCCACGATGCATCCGTCTGGGCGTCTTATACTAGCTGCATTGGACCCTTAGCGTCGCATCTTACATCAGGACTAGGCAGACATGGGGTCGGATTCGTGATAGGGCTATGGACTGTGATGTGGGCTCGGGTTCAACCCTGGCAGCCTTGATTTGGAATTCAGACTCGGTTTGATATCGCGGGCTTTGCAATATCTGGCTCAGAACATATCGACGTGAAGAAGACGGTCTAGGGAAAACTGATATAAAGGAAGGCTCATGTCCGCAGAATTCAACACGATCTACTTGACAAGTACAACAACCTCCTCAGATTCAAACACAACCTCCAGTCTCATCACCAACCACAGCTTCCATTCGCCGACATGTTCTCCGCTTCTGTTCTCCTCGGGCTTCTCCTGTCCGGCTCGGTATGATTTACCACCTAGCCCTTCCAGCTAAGCATGACTGACACCGCATGTGAATCACAGGCCATCGCCTCGCCACTCTCGCTGGACAGCCGCACCGTGGCGCCCGATGTGAGCCTTACCGGCCGATCGGCCCCCGAAGTCGGCATCAAGTGGACCGGCTCCATCTTCCCGGGCGAGGAGCCCACTGAGCTCTGGGGCGATGCCCACGTATGTCCTACTCCCGGTATCAGACTTGACACATTTTCTTCTCACTAACCCGCGGCATCAACCCCACAGGAAATCTTGGCCCAAATCCTGGCCATCAACCCGGACTATGTCGCCCCAGTCCCGGAGAACGCGACCGACGTGGCCGCCATCGAGCGCCGCTGGGTCCTGACCTGCCGGGTTATGGCGTCGGGGCAGAAGAATACTGCCAAGGTACGTTGCAGTCTCATGGTTGTTCTCCCTCCCTCAAAGCATATCACTGACAAAACCCCACCCACAACCGCAGAACCGGCTCGCAAAGAACCTCAAGGCAATCGGCGGGCAGTGTACCACCCCCCACGACCAATGCCGCCGCCTCGACAACTGGGACACCACCGCCGCTTATTTGTGCAGTGTAAGTTCCATTATACTTTTCCCCCTCTTCTCATCCCTACCTGGATGGGTAATTACTTAGCTAGGTTCCCAGTCCAGTCCATGCTAACCTAAGGGGTAAAAACAAACAGGAGGACACCAACGGCGCCAGCGTCTCGTGCTACTCGGCCGGGTCCACCCTCGAGGAGATCGCCGACGGGTGCTGCGGAAACGGCAAGCTCTCGGGCCACATCTACCACAGCGACTGGAGCATCTGGGGCGGCTACGGCAACGGTAACCACCCCACCGACCGCCGTCCGACGTACTACCCCTACCCCGGGGGCCAGCCTACCTGCGGTAACTAGGAGGGGGCCGAGGGATGAAGCGGGCCAAGGGGGCAAGGCTATCTAGAGTGCATTTTCTCTGTTGCGAACCAAGCCCCGTTTGGTCGACGGAAGATGGTGGCTACCTAAGAAGTTGATAGTTGGTTTTAGGGGAGGAGGCCTTCAAGTTGGGGGAAGGATAATTACTAGTGATCCTTTACTCCCGTGTTGTTGTTGTTGTCGGGGTATTCTTTTTTCTTCTCGTTTGATTTGTTTCCTAGTAACGCTCATTCTAGAGGCAACTTCCCACTAACTATATGCTCGAAATTAATGTCAAGAGCCATTATATTATACCAGGCTTTCGACAGGGAAAGAAACATTTGTTTCTATAGTGTGCCTCGAAGGCTTTCGTCTCGTCGACGATCTCCATCGCCTTACCTTGTCTACGTGTTATTTATGAAGTGTCGGGGCCGAAATTTCAAGCACTGGGTGATCATCATTACCTTGTTTTGGATTTGGGCTCTGGCTCGATATTCTGCTACGTACTTGATCATTCCCTCATGTCGACGCTATCTAATCTGGCAATGGCCTTATTCACCCGTTGGCATGCGTGTTCTTTATACCTCATCGCCAAGCCAGTGAACGCGAAACATTTGATGTTCAGTAAAACTACCGGTCTACCCTGTACTACCATTTGCAATGATGTTGATATATGGGGGATATGGATGTCCACTGAGGTAGCTGAGATGGAGGTTCGTTCTAGACCCTGTGATTTCTACCTCAAATATTGATCAAAATATCCAAGACGTATCATCCCAACTTGATTAAATGTGTTCACCCAAAGATAGTTTTTGACATACGTGGACAGGATCTCGGTTCGTAGGCAAAAGAAAGCATCATTGAGTGGCGGTAGCGGCGGCTGTCCCGCTTCACAGGAATTGATCGTCATGCTACGTATAAACCGTAACCTTTCAACTACGAGGAACTAGGGTAGGAATTCATTGTGGACAGCCATGAAGTGAAGTATCATATACTTATCTCGATTGTGCTGTGACATCTAGAGGTCCGAGGCCTGTCGAGATCTTCATTTGTCGTGATGGCAAGGAAGCATCAGCCTTGGCACAAATCCATCACCATGCACACAAAACGTGATATCCTCACCAAGAATTTTTCAATCACCGTGGGAGGCTGCACAAGTACTCAAGGGGATAGTGAATGCTATATGTCAGACCGGGAGTGTGGTTGGTTCAGAGAAAGCTGCACAATCCGGGCTTGGATGCACTGCTCCAGAGTCTGGCCAAACCAAGATATCTTCACCAATAATCATCCAGTCACCACAGGAATCTGCACAGACAATAATGTGCATATCACATGCTAGAAGATAGACCAGGAGTGTAGCGAGGACAGGGAAACTTGCTCAATGATGACTTGGAGGCACTATACCGGAGTCCTGCACAAAATGCAAAGCATCATATGATGAAACCTCAAAACGTTCAAGATACCCTGACACGGGCCTACGTGATACAAATACAGTTGCTCAGCCCGGTGAGTGGTGTCAGAAAATGGTAACATGATTAATAATCCTGCTCCCTGGAAAATGTGCACGAAATAAATCCATGTGGGTCCCATCTTTGGGTCTGCAGTATTTAATGTGATCACAAGAGCGTCATTTTCGGCGTGGGCACCTTGACGGCCGCTAGCTTACCGGCTGCCTGCTTCTGATACGTTCTGCTTGACGTCGAAGGAGGAGTCGAGGGGAGGAACAGGCCCGGCCAGCCAGTCAGGAAGCAGGATCAGTCGATTTATTCTGCCCGCGGTCCACCGACACCGAGTTCTTTTGTTTGCTGCAATAAATCAACCTGGCCCGAGCACTCAAGTCGTTCCGCCTTTTTTTCTGCCGGCAGAATCACTGTCCCGCCTTTGCTCAGGTATATATACGCTCTTCCTCTCCCACCTTCCGACTCTTCTCCTCTTCCTTTTTCCTTCTTCTTCAGCGGGCTGGACGCTTCGGGGTCCAGCCCAGGTAGGTGATCGGGGTTTCCTTCCAATGGCACTTCACTAACTTCTGCTTAGGGCCGGGGTGGTAATGAAACCTTCGGGTTTAAGTCCGCCGCACTGGGGCAAGCAGATGAGGGTTTTCCCGAGCTGCCACTGGTGCCCAAGTCTTGCTTGGGAACGCAAGTCAATGCTTTGCATGCCTTAGCATTGTTACAGTCAATGACTATTCCCAACTTTTTGAAAACCCAAGCCGATGCTTATTGCATTGCAACCTTTTTTTTTCGCTGTGCTCACTGCCTTTGGTGGTGACATGGGGAAGAAATTTCCCTTCTTTTGGACTTGGTCGTCATGACGATTGTTCCTCCGCTGTCCTGCTGCTTGACCTCCGTGGCGATCTCTTTGAGATTATCACAAGTTCTTCTCAGTGACACTGTATCTACGTTACTATGTTGACCTCGCTTATGAAGTCACATATTCGCTGCTCCCTGTCATTGATATCTGCAGTCCTGCATCCATTTGAGGCGACGTCATGTGATTTTCTGAGGTCCTCAGAGAACTTGTGCCTGCCTCTTTCAAGCTATAGTTTTGCTGTTGATCACCACAATTGGAAATTGTCACATTGTCATTTTTCCCACCACAGAGCTATCCCCAATCTTACCACTCTCATATTTAGCCCGACAACCATATCTCTTGATTCGCATGGACATTTGACAATGTGCTCGATACTTCAGGCCTGGGGTGGCAGTTCCGGAGGTGGACTCCCGTTCCTCCCCAGTGTTGACTGTTCCAATCTCTCCATTCCTTCAGCTACCGCACGTCATACAATTCAACCTCAGCGGCCGTTCTCCGAGAACCGGTCAACCGGAGACAAAGGTGATCGCTCGCTTGCGCTCCAAGCACTTGATGATATATCGAGGCTACTCTACCAAGTCACCACTGTCAACGTGGACGCATTCTGTCCCATCACCATGTCGGAGAGTCCTAGTCCATGACGGACAACAGCTAGACACACCCAGGGTCGAGTAATTCTGCAAGTACAGGGACAGATTCACACCTTTCGAAGCAATTATTAACACCTCGTCCTTTTAGTGCTGCTTTTCCCCCGCTCCCTAAGCTCCCACCAGCGCGACCGCGTTCTCGAACAATCTTCCTCCTTGATCCGACCGACCGACCGACCGGCACCCCGAGAGGATAAGAATGGCCACAGCACCAAGTCCAACATGTCCTGACCAAGGGTTGCCGATAAACCAACGCCGTTACTCTCTTTTGTGATCGCGATGGTCCCAATCTTTCCTCCTCGATGTTAGCAGACCGAACAATGTCCTTGCTTTAACGGACTATATGCGAACCACGAACGAAACGGCCAACGAGCCCCCTTCTGCGGCGAAGACATCAACAGACTCATTGTGACGGTACAGGGAAACTCTCTCCTCATCCAGATATTTTCCAAAAACATGACGGGATTGGGGTATTGGCGTGCGTTGGGGGGCATATGCTGGACGTGTGGCTATCACAGCAATGGGGAACGCTACCCTACACGGGATGTGTCTGTACCAATGGTAGCTACTCTTGGAGTTGTTGGATAAGGTCCGAGGTCAAGAAGAAGGGATAGTATGAACACAAGGCTAGATCGAGGTGGGAAATAATGCATGTTTCCTATGCCAGACACCTTTATATTGGACGACCTGTGAGCCGTTTTATACTCGATACTGGTTTGCTGATAGTAGTGAGTGGATGGGTACCTGGAAGGTTTAAGATGTGCTAGTTTAGGGGAAGATATTCCGGGCACATAGAGAAAAGGAAGGTAGGGCGATAGCGGGAATCTTGCGCTTGCCAACGCAAGTCCGAATTTATGTTGTTGGTATTGATGGTCTGAGAAAGGCCGTATAAAGCAGAATCATTGGATAGGTGTCTTTTGGGTTGTTGGAAAACCCATCGTGTGGCAACATATGGGATGGGAACGCGGTGCTCAAAATTATATCCGCTTTGTGGGCGCAAATATTGCAGTCTTGGTTCCTTTATCCAGCTCGTTTCTCGTTTTCCAAGTTTACCAGCAGCGCTTCTTGTAATTGTTCAGGGAGGAAGGACATGGATACCAAGGTCTCAGAAAAGTCTCCAACCAGCACATTCATAGTCCTCTCGTGCCACTTGAACAGCAAGACTCTGCTATGCCATAGACCTGCGAAAGCAGAGACAACTTCTACTATGAGGCTGTAACGGAGAAAACATTTTCTACACAGTGGCAAGATATTTTACTGCATTGAAGATGGCCTAATAACAGATTCGTGAAATCCTTGATACCGAAGACGATGGATCGCGTCACTGATATAATGGACAATATTCTTTTCACTCTGAGGCCTATCTTGGCACACACTCACTAGGCACTAACTTAGAGGCAGGTCATAGGCAATTCAGCGGTGACTGTGACAAAGGTTCGTTTATTGTGATTCAGCAAATGCTACAAGGCTAAGTACCAATTCCCGCCGAGAAGCTAGTAGCCACATAGGTATCATTCCATTCCCCCCCTCACTTCGTCCTTGTTCTTCCTTCGTTCGTAGCAAGTCGGCAGTAAGGTTCAGGTCGGAGCACCCAGCCGACCCGAGAGTCTCCTTGGTCGTAATGTCGAAGTTCATGGACTGCTACCCTCCCACGAATGGGCGCTGAAGATGGGAGCGTTGGCTTGTTACGCTCCGAAGAAGTCATCATGGTTGTGATCTCCGCGTCACGTCCCGGGAGGAGAATTAGCCTCCAAGCCTCGTGGTATCCAGGTGGGACAAAGCCGGCGCAATGGCACTTCGACATGATGGGGTTGGCAGTCCATTGATATTCACGTCGACGCTGAAAGTGGAGGCAGTCGCGGCGAGGAAGACGACATGGCGAAGAAGATGGGAAGAATAATGATTTGGAGTGGTCTTTGGCGAGGCTGAAACTTTGCTGGATTGGTCGGAGTTGATGACGAGGTTGGCTGTCCACATCCCGCGAATGTCGTTGGACACCGGCGTCCTGAAGAGAGATATTAGACTGGGTCCAATTTCCTCCGGTGGGATGGACGACCTAATAATCAGGGAGTCCCTCACCATCAAGGAATGCCGGAACCTCATACCCCCGCGAGATTGTCGTTGGGAATTATATCAGTCCATACCAGGCAAATGATCCAGATTACCCATCGAGCCCAACGAGTCAAATCCCATCGGGTCCATCTCGTTGGCGCTGCCTAGCCCACGAAACATAAACATGGACGCAGCCGTGGTGTCGCTGTTCAACATGTATGGTTAGCAAGATGATTGGACTTTCTCCTCGAGCAAATGGGAGATATACCTGCAGTACAACTTTGATGCATCTTTTGTTCAAGGTGTGTATTAACTTGGTTATCATTTTGATATGGAATGGGGAATTCGGGCTGGCTTTGAAAGCACGTTTATCAAGAACATCTGTCCCGCCTGGAGGGTGGATTACTCAGCCACTGGACCTCGGTCATTGCCATCGAGCCACTTACCTGAGGGTGGCAGGACGCCAGGGCTACCTGGAGATCCCGCTGGGGTTATATCGGCAAGAGCAGACAAGAGTGGGGGGGTACTAGGCAGGTATATGCCCACTAATCGGATCACTGTTCGCTCCGTCTAACCTGGGAGCGGCGGGTCCTCGCCCCTCGCTTCCAGAACCATTTGCACTTCCATCTCCTCGCCTGGACAAATCGATGCTCCTTGTTGATTTCTTTTCCTCCGCTTATTGATATGCTTAAGTTCAGCGGGTATTCCTACCTGATCCGAGGTCAACCTTGATAACCAAGTGAATCCCGATGACGTGGTGGATGAGGAGGGGGTGCTCAACATTGCCAACATCGTTACTAGCGGTCAGACAAGAGAGTTCCTCGCCAAGTGTTCTTCTCGGCAGCGATTTTGTCAACCGGACTCCGACCATCCTCGATGACTTTCGGAGGTTCGACAACGACATCATCCCTCTTCGGATGATGGGCATCCCGAAACGGCTTCCTTTCAAGTCCATCCATCTAGGTGTGGGTTGCCATGCTCCAACCACACATCAACGCAATCAAATCTCGGGTGCCACCCAGTGGGCCTGCTCTGTTCACCTACCTCGGTCCGGAAGCGGCACCAACAGAATGTCTTACAACCGAATTCACCAAGAGAATGATGGAAAGTTTGAGGCCATCAAGCCAATGGCCCTGGAGCCTGAGCTGTCATTTAAACTAGAGGTAGGTGGTACGTCCCTTACAGATCTGAGAATCATGGATTTAGGACTAACGAGATGTGTACTCCAGACCAGACGAACCAGCGATAGACCCAACCTTAGTCTCCATCCGAACCCAGGTATCGACCTGAAAAGCCCTCGTTTGCTGAGCCACCCGCACCTTCGAAACAAACCCCATCCTTCGGGTCATCGAGAACGCTCTCTGTCATGCGAAATTTCAAGAAGAAAGAGAAGAAAAGAAAAGGTTCGACGGCACAACACCAACGCCATGAGATCCGTTTTGAAAAGGTCACAAGAAATACCCCTCTGTCGAATGACACAGACGGAGCGGGCCGAAAACATGGGACTGCGTCACGCCGGCCAAGAGGAAAAACCAAGACTTTCAAGTCCACACCACATTCTGGCGAGAAAGTGCCTAAAAGCCCTACAGCGGGTCATCGAGAGCGAGACCAACGAGACGGAGCTCGGCTCTCCGGCGCGGAGACAGTCGTCGATTGCGGCACCCGATATTGAAGTCTCCCGCGGCAAAGGGAGCAGAAGTGGAAGTAGCGATGTGTTGGATCACAAGCCAGATGAACGCAAGTCTGTTGCCAGAGTCACGGCGTTGTGGGTAACGTTCGCGATGGTTTAAAGGGAGTTTTGCAACTTGTTGGATGTCTGATCAAATGTAACTTTATCTATGAAGAGTTGGACAAAAATATCAACTCAATTGTATACCGTTTGCTTTTCCCTGGGGTGAATCCATCATCTCTAAAGATTTCAACATCCTTCCAAGTTTTCCGTCGTCAGGCAAATCCCGGTGAGGGATAAGGGCGGGCATTTTGCAAAAGTCATGGCTATATAACAAGGCCGAATGGGAGCAACGACGTGCTTTATCTTGCCAGTATACTTGAACCTTGTACTATAACGTAGGACTTTGGCTTCACATGACCCCGTTATGTTATTCCTTGGTCTTTCATGGATGCGTAAAGGTAAATACCTAGTGAATGGAAGGAACGGAGATTTCTCACTGCTAGCTGCGGACCTATGTAGCGCTGGAAGAACAGTTGAGAATCAAGGTCCATGTCCCTGTTCTTTAACAAACCTATTATCCCAAATCCGGCACCGATACATCCCAGTAAAGGGGTCAGGTATTATCCTATATGACAATGATAATAATTTAAAAACACTTCACAACATTATTACTTTCACAGTTTCACTATCGTCTCCTCAAAATCGCGGCCGAGCTTTGTTATTTCGACCCAGGTCGAGGTACCCGGACCTGGTGGTTACAGGTATGTATTTCATCTCAATCACTTTGCATTCCGAGCCGCCGAATGAGTACTAACTCACTCTTCGCAGGCACACCTTAGAGTGCTCCCGTTCCGACCTTGTCTGCTTCCCCCAAGAGATAAATATCCCTCTCTTTGATATACCTCCCCAGCTCCGATGTAGGCTCCACGCCAGCCATGTTCGACTTCGCTTCGTGAACGGTCAACCACAAGTGCCCTAGTCCATCGTTGACCTCGTCCTCAGTCAGACTAGGGCTGCCCGAGTCGTCCAAAACATCCGCCACATAACAATACGAGATTTGGTGGAGGTCGTTGCGGTACTCCTCCGTGGTCGCGATGCATCCAACATCCCTGCGAACCTCGATTACAGCCCCTGTCTCTTCCTGCATCTCGCGGATCACGGCGGCCACATGCTCTTCGTTGGGGTCGATGCCACCGCCGGGAAGCTTATAATAGTTGTCGCGCTTGGCGTAGACGATGGCTATTTGCCCTGCAGTGTTGAACGCGATGACACGGACAGCTGATCGGTCGACATAGGATACATTGGATTGCTTTGTCCCAATGAGCCGCGGTGCAGGAAAGGTTGAAGCAGCCATCTCCCTCCGTGGTGGATATTGGATCTGACGACCGATATTTTCTGTGGCAGGTGAAGGACGAACAGCGCGATCACTGGAACAAACGGAAGTGGGAGAGATATAAGGGTGTGTTTTGTCCACTGATGCCTGGCCAAGCTTTGAGGTGTGGTCGCCTCAAAAAACAGGAATGGTCGGGCCAAGACTTCGTGTGTGGTCGGATCAGCCCCCATGTCGACGACCTCCTCCTTCATTGGTCAAGATCTCCGCCAAGCCAACATCAGCCCTGGGCCACCATTCAGGGTTGGGAGATTGCCCGAACCAGCCTGTCGGGTTGTGCTTGTCATCGGGAGGGGCGAGTGAAGTACCTTAGCCTTTCCTGAACCAAGGTTGCGGAAGCAAAGATTCTTTGACAATATCAGATCATCCATGGCTTGTTATGGGACCGCTTCCAGACGCGTACAGGGTGTGTCTGATGTCGCCGACAATAAAGCGGTCCGGCCACAACCTGATTACACATCAGCAACTCCGCCGAGCTCCTCGATACTTGTCGCCATATCTGCAGCACCTCCCCTGACGATCAACAACGGCCAATCGCAAGTACTGAGTTGTCGCATTTAAACTGACCGTCGTGCAAGTCCGGGGGGTTGGCCTCTGCGGGAGATATTGTCGTGCAGGCTCACCATTACTGTATCTCTTGACAAGCTTCACAAATTTACCGAAGAAGTTCGAAGGATGCGGTCACTCATACTTGCAGGGGCCAGTGATTCTTAAACTCTCGGCCGAAAGCGTCAATATCTATCCCAATGAGCTACTGGACCTGATGACACGCCTTACGCACCTGAACAATGATCAACAGATTCAACATCAATCATTGCAGCAACCCTGTAGGTGATGATGGAGTTCATTATATGAGGGTATGATAACTCGGTGACTGTCAGTAAAATGGGGCCGCTTGAGTATGTATCTAGGTAGCTTTATACCCTTTGCACATACTCCTTGACATTACGCTTTTTTTGTTTCATTAAAGCGTGGGAACAGGCCACTCCATGGATACATGGTTACTTGTGAGCGCATGGTCCTGCAAGTGAGAAACTGTTGGTGCTGACAGCACCAACTGCGTTACATTACAATGCCAACGCCCTGTGTCAATGCATACCAAGTTTCTTCCACGAGGTTCAACTATCGCTCGATCTGAGAAAATAGGATGCCCGTGGCTGTATGCCCAATCATTCGGATGCAAAGACTTTGCAGGTATGTTGGCCATATAGGCTGTGAAAGCCTGTCTAGAGAAATACCACAGTATAAATCGGAACGAGGATTGCTTGGACATGGACCAGATCGTAAGCTATCAAAAGTCCGGGGCTGCTATACCAATACCACGGCCTCCCTGTAAATAATATGAATCCACGTTCCCATTGGGCTGTGCCGCCGAGCTACGTATTATGACCGAACCGACTCCATCGACTCTCCGGGCTTCCCGGGCCTAGAGTACCAACAGTCACAGCACATCAACATGCCTACCAAGACTCCGCTATTCCTTGGCGGGCGGGCCGGGGGCCCTAATCTCACTGCCTGTGCTAGGCTACCCTACCTGTGACCCTGTTCACTAGCTTCACATCCAACGCGCGCCAGCCCCTAGTTCTAGGTCAACTTCTCTTGTATATCAAGGCCAGACTTAGCAATCTTGACACCCAGGACTCTTGATGACCATCGCCACGTGCCAACATAATGACTGCCTCGGTGCCACTGCTTGCCGCAGCAGTAGCTGTGCTGCTTCTCTCGATAGGCTACAGCAAGCTGCGATATCTTCGATTCCGCCAATATGCACACTTTGCCCAGCATCCCTCGTCGCTGATCATCGGCCATCTCAAAGTGTTTGGCGAGTTCGTCAAGCGCAACAAGCCCAAAGCCCATGCCGACTTGGCCATGATCGCCATGCATCGGGCCCTGGGCCGGCCACCGCTCATGTTCGTAGACATGCGGCCCATTGCCGACCCCATGGTCGTGGTCGCAAACTACGACATCGCGGAGCAGATCACCAAGTCAACCGATATCTTCCCCACAAGCCCCCCTAAATCGACCCTATCCATGACGCGACTGCGATACTTGACCGGTCCGACGTCGATTCTAGCAAAGCATGTGCGTACACATCCACCCCCCGCTAACTCAAAGGATTGAACACTAGGTTGCTAACCCCTGGTCTGATCTCAGGGCGACGAGTGGAAACTCCTACGCAAGCGTTTCAACCAAGGGTTCTCATCGCAATACCTGACCACTTTCGTGCCCGAGATCCTAGACAAGAGCCTTCTGTTCCTCGACCGCCTAGACGCACGCTGCCGGAGCGGCGAGTCCTTCTCCCTGATGGACTTGACTATGCGATTGACGTTCGATATAATCGGCAAGGTTGTCATGGAGGCCGATCTCGATGCGCAGAGCGAGTCCAACCCGGGCGAGTTGGTTGCCCTGAGTGAGTCTCTCGCAGAGGCCTACAACGGCGACACCCTAAACTTACCCTGGTGGCTCACTCCCGGGAAAGTCCGCCGCCGGTCTGCTCGAGCCGCCAAGATTACCAATCTTCTCAGGGGTATTGTGCATCAGAAGTACGCACAGTTACAATCCTCTGACCACCCCCAAACCACCGAACGGAGCGTCCTATCTCTCAGCCTGCAGGACATTGACACACTAACACCACGGTTGGTGGACGAGACATGCGACCAGCTTCAGACATTTCTATTTGCAGGGCACGATACTACCAGTATCCTGCTATGCTGGGCCCTGTACGAACTATCGCGCACCCCACACGCTTTAGATTCCATCCGGACAGAGCTTGATGACTTCCTCGGCCCGGACGCCTCCCCTGCAAATATCCGAGCCCGCTTGCATGTCAAGTCAAACCAGGACGCGCTCGCCCAACTACCCTACCTTAACGCGGTCATCAAGGAGACACTACGAGTGCACCCACCAGGCGGCTCCGCTCGTTTTATCCCACCCGGGTCTGGCTTCTCTGTACAGCTACCGGGGACGGAAAAGGAGCCCGGGGAACGCGTGGTACTAGACGGACTCTTGGTATACCTCTGCCAGAGCATTATCCATACTGACCCGAAGGTTTTTGGTGAGGATGCTGCGGATTTTCTTCCTGAGAGGTGGCTGGTCAAAGGAAAGGGAAAGGGAAAGCTAATTTCAGGACCTGCGGGTGCGTGGCGGCCGTTTGAGCGCGGCCCACGTAACTGTATAGGGCAGGAACTTGCCAACATTGAGGCACGCATCATTCTGGCATTGGTGGTGAGGCGGTATGACTTTACTAAGATTGGGATTGGTGCTTTGTCCAAGGATAGCAAGACGGGACTGCCGATATTGAACGAGAAGTTGCAGTACAAGGTTGAGGAGGAGATCTTTGTGGTAAGTTTTTGATATGGTTTTCTTTGCAGCTATGTTCGGACAATTCTTTTGGCTAACTGTGTTTGTTACCTGTAGACGAGAATGGTGACCTCTAAGCCCATCGATGGCATGGTGGTGAAGGTCAAGCTA
>Ga0247781_1000201_pt1 | contig 17869 bp, 1 predicted proteins | sample UWRJL184509B5_FD_179922 | JGI IMG/M metagenome (GOLD analysis project Ga0247781, IMG submission 179922) | Plant litter microbial communities from Arlington Agricultural Research Station in Wisconsin, United States - UWRJ-L184-509B-5 | ecosystem: Environmental > Terrestrial > Plant litter >...
GACTGGCGCGGGTTAAGACAGAACGTATAGCAGGACGCTAACAGGTAAGGGGCGTTCCGAAGACGGCTTATTAAGCTAGCACTCCTAGACGGGGGTTTAATGTCACTATAGGTTGCTGTCACTATAATGCACAGAGGTGAGTCTAAACAGTAAGACATAAATGAACAATTAAATACTAGTGTAAGGAACCAGAGTCCCTCACAGTGGTTATAGATATAACCATAACTATCTTATATTAATTAGCCAGAGGTACCTTATACCTTACTTAACGGTTTATTACTTAATAAGGAACTAAGTAATCTGTTATTAAACACTCCTTACTTAAAGGTCTCACAGACACTTAATAAGTAAGCACTCCTACTAAGATTAAACAATTACTAGTTAGTTATAGGGGCTTTAGGTCTTTACACCCCTAGCCTAATGTGTAATACCGTGTGTACTATCTTCCTACATTATTCCTTATATAGGGGATTTATTAGGCTACTCCAGCCTAAGTAACAGCCTATAGGGTCGTCACATAATTCCCCCTCTTTAACGTTCTTTTTCCATAAAGAACCTTAGTAAAAGCGTTCCTTCTTTCTTAACATAACTATACTTACTAACCGTGTGTAAAAATGTATTTTAAAAAACAGCACCTCTTATCACCGTAACCTTATAGACTTTACTTTAACTTTTAAATCGTAAATGTCACCTTATAGTCGTTATTCTTTAAAATCACTTTCCTATCTTATTATTACATAATTAAACAGTTACTTTAAATATTTACTAATAAGAGTTTTGTCTTTATATAATACGTTTAATTATAATAACGTTTTCCTTTAATAGCTCTTTTCTAAAAAACGCTATCTTAACGCTAAGTATAACGTTACTACACGGAATTTAAAGTTAAAAACCTAAGAGCTTTGTAAAGCCGCTACTTAACTTAAACGGATTGAAATTTAACATTATAAGACAGAGGAGTGAGCTTTTTCTATGTTTAGCCAGGAGGTAAAGATCCTCCACTTTTAAGAGCAGAAGGAGGCTTATCTGGCTACTCCTTTTAAGGCTAGTAAGTCCTTTAATTAAAGAGGCTTTTTAATAGGAACACCTGTTAGTTCTTTTTTTAAGGGATTATTACAGCTAATAATCTCTTTTTAACTTAGTTTATAGCTTCTTTCCTCTTACGGTTCTGTAATGTAATGACAGTGTGTTTATTTCTTTTACTAACTTTTCTTTTTTAACGGTGCTTATAAAGGCTTTAAAGGCCTGGCCTCCTTATAGGGTTTAAGGTCCTTTTAACCCTAGTTAAGGTTTCTAATAAATATCCTTCCGTACTTATTAAGGAGTTTCCTGCTACTTCCCAGGCTTTAAGTCCCATAGTAATCTTACTTTTTAATATAGTAATTTAAATGTTAGATCTTATCTTATTTTTCTAATTCTTATCGTTAGTTTTAATCAGTTTAAATTCTTTTAATGGAACTTTGTAATTAGGTTTAGGTATTTAAGGTTCTTAACTAGTTCTTATAAGTTACTCTCAGGGCTATAATCTAACTACTTAACGAGATATTTAAACGTGTTCCTTCCCCTTTATAAATCTATAACTTCCTTAACGTTATACTTTTCTTTATTAATATCGATCTTAATCTTCTTTTCTAGGGGAACTCCCTTTAGGGTGGGTTTTAAAAGTGAGACGTAAAAGACCTTAATCTACACCTTTATACTAGTAGGTAAGTCTAGTTTATAATTAAAGGTAGTGACCTTTTTCTTAATTTAAAACGGTCCGTACCTTTTAAAGTTAAGCTTTTTATTAGGTTATTTTAAATATAGGTTTTATAAAAAAAGGTAAACGTAATCCCCCTTTTAGAGAGTTAGTCCCTTAACTTATTTACTATTATAATAAAGTCCTTCCTTAAATATTAGTTATTTAATTTAATATTTATTAATAAATTTCTTTATTTATTTATATGTAAACTTAAATTCGGCTTATAGGTGGTTATATAGTTCTTATATCTGGTCTGTATAGATTACGGCTTAAGGGGCACTAGTAAGTGGGCCTTAACGGAGCTTAAGCTCCTTATTATAATTTATAAAGAACAGTAACACACCTGTTAACTTAACTGGTATTATATTATAAGCTATTTATACTATTAGTAATAATTTAAGCTAATTATTTTATTTAAAGTTAATGTAAGCTTAAAGATACATTATAAGTATCTGATTAACTTACTCTGTTTAATTATCTGTCTGTAAGTGGAATATTATTAAAAGCTTACTTTTTACACCTATTCTTTATATTAGTCCTTATTAAAATTTTAACATAATCAGCTTATCTTAATCTGTAACGATGTTATCTGGTTAAAGGTGTTATAAAACTACCTCTTTCTTAAAAACATAAGTAAGTTACTCTATTATTATATCCTTTAAGGTTAGTAAAAAGTAAGCCTACTTTATTAATCTGTCAACTATTATAAGGATTTAGTTATAAGTGACTCTTATAATAAGGTCCTTAAACTTTAAAATCCCAGTAATAAAGTTAAGTAAGATGGAGTTTTATAACACTTATAATACAGGGAGTGGTTTAAGAAGCTTATAAGGTTTATAACGTCGATTTTATTTATAGTGGCAGATATTATAGTTATTAACCACTTCCTTAACTAGCTTCTTTATTCTTAAAAAGGTATACACCTGTTAGACTTATATTAAAGTCTTAGCTTAGCTTATGTATCCTTTAAGTTAAGACTTATAAACCTGTTAAATATACTCCTTTCTTTTAATTAGGTTATAAATATACAGTTTCTCTTAATACTATAACCTTACTCCTGGTTTAGGTACGCCGTTTACACCTTTTAACAGCTATTCCAGCTAATAACCGGTTTTATTATAATTTAAATATATTAAACACTCCTTCCTATAATCCTACACATGCCTTAAAAAGTCTCCTAAGGGGCACTTATACTTACAGGTGCCTTCCATTAGCCTTTTTACTTAAAAGTCCTGTTATTACTAATAAATGTTATACTTTATTTATAAGTTTATATAGATGTTAATAGTTTATTTTAATATTTAGTTATCTGACACTTATAACGTGTGCTTTAAAGTACCGTTTCCTGCTTTATTAAATATAGTAACGGGGATTAAGACCAGATTAGCATCCTTATAATCCTATCTCTAATTAAAAGTATCAGCTTATTTATTATCTTTTCCTTTAACGTGGTGGATCTGGAAGTGGAACGGGGCTATTAATTCTGCCCATTATACCTACTGAAAACTAAGCTTTTTTATTAGGAAATATTAGAGGTTATTATAGTTTAAAAAGATTTAAACTAGTTCTTTTATACCGCTTAAATATAATACCCACTTAGTAAAGTATTAAATAATCGCCATTAGTTCCTTATTATAGATTAGATATTGTAAGGCTGGGCTGTGGATTCCTTTTAACAGGAAGGTAATTAGGTGGCGTTTCCTATTATCCTGGACTTAGCTAAATTCCCTACTAATTACAAATTTTAAGGAGTCTGTTTTGACTTAGAAAGGTTTTAAGAAATTAGGGAGGGTTAAAACTAATATTGTGATAAAGGTGTGTTTAAGGTCCTTAAACGCCTTTTATTATCTTTTAATCCACTTAAACGGCTTTCCTTTACCTGTAAGTTTATAAAATAGTCTTACAACTTTCGTAAAATACCTAATAAAATAGTAATAAAAGTTTGTAAAGTTAATAAAGGCTTATAACTCTTTTTAGTTCTTTAGAGTAAGTTAATCCCTAATTACCTCTATCTTCTCCGCTTACATTTTAAGCTTTTTAAAGGTTACTCTAAACCTTAAATAATTTAATTCCTAAACGTGGAAGTGGCTCTTCTTTAAATTTACTATCAGCTTTACCTTTTTAAAAGCTGTTAAAACCTGTTATATATGTTTTTAATATTCTTTTAAAATTTTAAAATAAATTAAAACGTTATTTAAATATATAAAGATAAACTTATTAAGGAAGGGGCGGAGAATACTGTTAATAAGGCCTTAAAAAGTTATAGGGGTGTTTATTAATCTTATTAGTATAATATAGTACTGGTAATACCTGTTACAAGTCTGAAAAGCCGTTTTATGTTCGTCCTTTTCCTTTACTCTAATATAGTTAAATCTTATAGGGAAGTTAAGACTAGAGAACCAGTTAGCCTTAATAATCCGTTCTCACATCTTTATAATAAGTGGTAATAAGTAATGATTTTTAATCGTATCCTCGTTTAACGTTTAGTAATTAATAATTATATATAGTTTACCGTCTCCCTTCTTTAAGACGAACAGTATTAGGTACCCTGTTAGGGACTGGGACTTTATAATAAACCTGTTCTTTAGGTTTTTATTAACGTACTCCCTTAGGGCCTTGGCCTGTTAGGGGTTTAGGTGGTAGGGCTGGAAGCTGTGGAGTTTTACTCCTAGTTTTAGCTTAATTTCGTGGTCTTACAGTTTATAATCTGGTAATTACAGTATCTTTTTTTAAAATAGGGTAAACTTCCTATACTTTATAGGTATTTTAAATAAGTCGACTTCTTCGTTTATCTGTGGATTAGCTTCTTACTTCTTTCCACTTTTTAAATCGTTATTTAAGTAATATAATAAACCTTCTGGTCTTTTAACCATTTTAATAAACTTAATTTAAACTGTACTTAATTCTAAGGGTTTAACGTGCTTTTAAGTGCTTTATACATCTCTAGAGCGGTTTAGTGCCTTCTTAGCTTTCTTTAAATAATGATCACAGCTGGGGGATTTACTAAAAGTAAAGTGGCCACTCCTTTAATTAATTATAGGGTTATACTTTTCTAACTAAGGTAGACTTAGGATTATATTATAACCTGTAACTGGTGTAACGTTAAAGTCCACTTATTATTTATCCTTATCCACTTTAATTAAAAGTGGTAAGTAGTGGGTGACTTTACTATTATTATACTAGTATAGGCCTCCTTCTCTATTTTAAATGGGAATAACTTCTTTATACTCTTTATTAAGGAGTTTCCTTTAATTAACTAGTAAAGGGTGTATTAAGTTAAAAACACTCCCGTTATTAATCACTACTCTTACCTTAAATAGCCTCCCTTTTCCATCTATTATATTAACATTAACGGAATAATACTTATACTCCTTTATCATTTAAGTTATAATAATTATCTATCCTTAAGGTCTTATTTAACTTAACCTTTAAATACCTTTTCTTCTTCTTAAGGTTTTTACTAACTAGTAAGTTACTGGTTTCCAGCCCTTTTAAAGGGCCTGTAACCTTTTCCTAATTCCTTTTAGAAAAACAGGCAGCTCCAGTAAACCTGGCGGTTAACCTTTCTTAAGTTTTTACACCTTAGTGTCCAGTCGATTTTAAACGGTATAATATTCCTAAAGTCCTTAATAAGTTAATAGTACACTCTATAGGCTTAAATTACAGTAATGTCTTTTTACTTTTAAATCTGTTAATAATCTTCCCGCTTCTACCATTCCCTAACTTTTCTGTTAAGATATAATAAACACGTCACAACTAGGCAGTTATTAAATACCCCTCCTTACCAGCACGTAATAAGGGCCTAGTTAACCACAGTAACCTTCCACTTATTATTAAATTCCCTAATTAGGGAGTAGGAGACCTAATAATAAACTAGTTCCAATTTTATCCTTATAATAGTGTAATCTCGTCTTTATATACTAAAAAAGTGGTTATAAAGGGCCTTAAGTCTATAATATTAATTAAAAGTATAGTTATCGTATATATAATTAATCCACAGGATATCTTTATAACTAAAGTGGTTAATATTAACTACAGGTGTTATAATTATAAAGTATAAAACAGGGGAAGTGGCACTTTATTCTTTCTTTTCTTTTACTTACCTTTATATACGTTATTTCTCCTAAACCTCTTCCTAAAACTTAAGTAACAGTAACCTAGCTTATTCTTCCATAAAATAATCTTCTTTAATAAGGCAGTATTTAAGTTAATTAGCGAAATAAACTTAATTATAAAGTTTTAACTTAATTTCCACTACTTTATCTTTAAACGTCACAGTAAGGCCTTTAACTTACAGGTCCTTTATTTCATCTATTAACTCTTAATATTTCTCCTTTAACTCTTAAACCTTCCACTAATATACTTACTTCATACCTTCTTAAGGGACCTTTAAAGTACCAGTCTAAGGCACACCAGCTTTAATACAAGGCAGCTATCTAAACTGTCCTTCCTTTAAAAAGGTAAGGGTGCTAATCCACTTAACGTGCTTAAAGTGTTTAAAAGTCTTAAAGGGTATTATTAAAAAGAACTTTCGTTTCTCTAGTTTAATTCTCTTAATTTATTCTTTTTCACCTTTTAAGGTTTACTTCACCGTTTAGGTAACTTAAAGGGCTAATTCTTTAACTCCTTCCACCATTTTAATAACTTTTAAGTTAAGGTCTTTCCTAAACTTCCTTAATTCTTAAGTTTATAAAGTAAGGTTTTTAAGGCTTATAACAGCTAACTGGAACATCTCTTCCTAAAGTTAATCTTTTATAACCTACACCTTTAATAATTCTAAGTTTCCACCTTAAAGTTAATCTTCCATAACCTACACCTTTATAATTAACTTTTTTAAAACACCCTTAAAGACTAAATACACTATATTTTAAGGTTCTTCTTCTTCTTCCTTATCTCCTAAGTTACACTTACCTATTTAAGTGTAATCTTTTTCATTACCTATTATCCTAATATAGATATCTCTTAAGTTAAACCTAACGTGCTTTCCTCCTTTAAGGACAGGTTTTTAATTAACTTACTTTAATAACAGGTATTACTATATTATATATCCTCTCTTATCATAATTAAAACACTAAACCTGTAATAAGTCCTTAAACTGTTTCTACTATTACTATTATTAAGGTTTATCACAGTTAGGTTAGTTTTAACAGTTTACTATATTAATATCCATTAACCTAAGGTGGTAACCTGTTATAATTAACTAATTCCCCTTCTTAAGTTTACTTAACTAGTAAAGGGTTTGTTCTTTTTAAAAGTTTTTCTAATAATAATAATTATAATACTAATTATCAGCCTTAATAACCATCTTAACCAGTTCTTATAAGTAGTCTAGTTAATCTTTTTAATAAAGGTCTTTAATAACGTGTTCCTTTAAGCCACTTTAAAATAGTATTATTAAAGCCTCCTAGCCGAGTTTAATCTTTACTGTTTCTAATTTAAAGCGTGTGGAGAACTTAAGGACTAAGGATGTCTGCCTTAAGGCTATAAAGCGTTACTTAACCTACCAGGGGGTGTTTAATTCTCTAAACTCAGTCTAGAGTTAATTAATAAACACGTTAAAGTCGTCGAAAAAAGCTTAAGTCTTAAAGGCCTTTTTACACGCTTTATCTATAAAAAGGTCGTTAATTATCTTTATATAAGGTTTATATTAATAAGTGGTTACTATATCTAATAAGGCTCTAGTAAACCTAACCTTTCCTTCTTCTTTAAAGAACTACTTATTATAATAAGTAACATAACTCTAAAGCTAGGTTATTTAAGACTCTAGCTATGTAAAGTCTCCCTTAAAGCGTAAAGGCGGAGGGAGCTTTACTTATTTCTTCTGTAAGCCTTTAAGGTCGTTATTTTCTAACTTAATAATGTTAAGTTAAGCTTAAAGTTTTTTAATAAGACTAATATAGCTTTTAATATCTCTGGGGAAGGCCTTATTAAACTCCTTAACCAGTCCCTACTAGTTAAGGTTTAAGTCTTTAAGGCATGTAGCTAACTTATTAATAATAGGGAGTTGAGGCTAGGCTTACACCTCCTTAATCTCTTTACCTTTTCTAAAGGTTAATATATTAATAAGAGAGAGGTGGTGTCTGGGAGTTTAATAAACAGCGTTTAAAACTAAAATGTTAATATTATATTATAACTTACACTTAATATAGGCCTTAAAAGGACTAGTATAAGTTAAGATAAAATGTATAGCAGGACGCTAACAGGTAAGGGGCGTTTTAAAGACAGCTTATTAAGCTAGCACTTTTAAATAGGGGTTTAATATTATTATAAGTTACTGTCACTATAATATATAAAGGTAAGTTTAAACAGTAGGATATAAATAAATAATTAAATATTAGTGTAAGGAATTAAAGTCCCTTACAGTAATTATAAATATAATTATAACTATCTTATACTAACTAACTAAAAGTACCTTATACCTTACTTAGTGGTTTATTACTTAGTAAGGAATTAAGTAATCTGTTACTAAACACTCCTTACTTAAAGGTCTTATAAACGCTTAATAAGTAAACACTCTTACTAAAACTAAGTAACTGCTAGTTAGTTATAAGGGCTTTAGGTCTTTACACCCCTGGCCTAATATACAGTACTGTGTGTACTGTCTTCCTATATTATTCCTTATATAAGGGATTTATCAGGCCACTCTAACTTAAGTGACAGCCTGTAAGGTTATTACATAATTCCCCCTCTTTAACGTTCTTTTTCCATAAAAAACCCTAATAAAAGCGTTCCTTCTTTCTTAACGTAACTATACCTACTAACCGTATGTAAAAGTACACTTTAAAAAATAACACCTTTTATCACTATAACCTTATAAACTTTACTTTAACTTTTAAATCGTAAATGTCACCTTATAATCGTTATTCTTTAAAATCACTTTCTTATCTTATTACTGTATAATTAAACAGTTACTTTAAATGTTTACTAGTAAGAGCTTTATCTTTATATGACACGTTTAGTTATAGTGACGTTTTCCTTTAACAGCTCTTTTTTAAGAAACGCTGTCTTAATATTAAGCACGACACTGTTATATGGAATTTAGAGTTAAAAACCTAAGAGCTTTATAAAACCGTTATTTAACTTAAACAGATTAAAACTCAGTGCTGTAGGATAAAGGAGTGAGCTTTTTCTACATTTAGCTAAGAGGTAAAGATCCTCCGCTTTTAAAAGTAAGAGGAGGCCTATCTGGCTGCTCCTCTTAAGGCTAGTAAGTCCTTTAACTGGGGAGGCTTTCTAGCAGGAACACCTACTAGTTCTTTTTTTAAGGGATTGTTATAACTAATAACCTTTTCTTAACTTAGTTTGTAACTTCTTTCCTCTTACAGTTCTGTAATGTAACGATAATACGTTTATTTCTTTTACTAACTTTTCTTTTTTAACAGTGCTTATAAAGGCTTTAAAGGCCTAGCCTCCTTATAAGGTTTAAGGTCCTTTTAACCCTAGTTAAGGTTTTTAATAAATATCCTTCTATACCTATTAAGGAGTTTCCTACCGCTTCCCAGGCTTTAAGTCCCACAGTGGTCTTACTCTTTAATATAATAGTTTAAATGTTAAATCTTATCTTATTTTTCTAATTCTTATTATTAACTTTAATTAATTTAGATTCTTTTAATAAAACTTTGTAATTAGGTTTAAGCATTTAAGGTTTTTAATTAGTTCCTATAAGTTACTTTTAAAGCTGTAATCTAACTACTTAATAAGATACTTAAACGTGTTCCTTCCCCTTTGTAAATTTATAACTTCTTTAACGTTATACTCTTCTTTATTAGCGTTAATCTTAATCTTCTTTTTTAAAGGAACTCCCTTTAAGGCAGGTTTTAGAAATAAGACGTGAAAGACCTTAATCTGCACCTTTATACTAATAGGTAGGTTTAATTTATAATTAAAGGTGGTAACCTTTTTCTTAACTTAAAACGGTCTATACCTTTTAAAGTTAAGCTTCTTATTAAGTCGTTTTAAATATAAGTTTTATAAAAAAAGGTAAATATAGTCCCCCTTTTAAAGAGTTAATCCTTTAACTTATTTACCATTATAATAAAGTCCTTCCTTAAACACTAGTTACTTAATTTAATATTTATTAGTAAACTTCTTTATTTATTCACGTGTAAACTTAAGTTTAATTTACAGGTGGTTATGTAATTCTTACATCCAGTCTGTATAAACTACGGCTTAAAGGGTGCTGGTAGGCGGGCCTTAATGGAGTTTAGGCTCCTTACTGTAGTTTATAAAGAATAGTGATATACTTATTAACTTAACTAGCGTTATATTATAAGCTATCTATACTGTTAGTAACAGCTTAAGTTAATTATCTTATTTAAAGTTAACGTAAGCCTAGAGATATATTATAAGTATTTAATTAACTCGCTCTATTTAACTATCCGTCTGTAAGTGGAATGCTGTTAAAAGCTTACTTTTCACACCTATTCTTTATATTAATCCTTACTAGAATTTTAATACGATTAATTTATCTTAATCTGTAACGATATTATCTGGCTAAAAATGTTATAAAATTACCTTTTTTTTAAAAATATAAGTAAGTTACTCTACTATTATGTCCTTTAAGGTTAATAGAAAGTAAGCCCACTTTATTAATCTGTTAACCATTATAAAGATTTAATTATAAGTAACTCTTATAATAAGGTCCCTAGACTTTAAAATCCTAGTGATAAAGTTAAGTAAGATGGAGCTTTATAGCGCCTGTAATACAGGGAGTGGTTTAAAAAGCCCATAAGGCTTATAATATTAATTCTACTTATAATAGTAAATGTTATAATTATTAACCACTTCCTTAATTAGCTTTTTTATTCCCAGGAAGGCATACACCTGTTAGACCTGTGTTAAAGTCTTAGTTTAACTTATATATCCTTTAAGTTAAGACTTATAAACCTGTTAAATATACTCCTTTCTTTTAACTAAGTTGTAAATGTATAGTTTCTTTTAATACTATAACTTTACTTCTAATTTAGGTGTGCTGTTTACACCTTTTAACAGCTGTTCCAGCTGATAACCAGTTTCGTTATAGTTTAAATGTATTAGGCACTTCTTCCCACAGTCTTATATATACCTTAAAAAGTCTCCTAAGGGGCACTTATACTTACAGGTGCCTTCCATTAACCTTTTTACCTAAAAGTCCTGTTATTACTAATAGATATTATACTTTATTTATAAGTTTATATAAACGTTAATAGTTTATTTTAATGTTTAATTATCTGACACTTATAATATGTGTTTTAAAATGCCGTTTCCTACTTTATTAAACATAGTAACAGGGATTAAGACCAGATTAGTATCCTTATAGTCCTATCTCTAACTAAGAGTATCGGCTTATCTATTATCTTTTCCTTTAATATAGTGGATCTGGAAGTGGAACGGGGCTATTAATTCTGCCTATTATGCCTGCCGTGGACTAAGCTCCTTTATTAAGAAGTACTAAAGGTTATTATAATCTGAAAAGACCTAAATTAGTTCTTTTATACTGCTTAAATATAGTATCTATTTAGTAAAACACTAAATAATCACCATTAGTTCCTTATTATAAATTAGATATCACAAGGCTAGGTTATGGATTCCTTTTAACAGGAAGGTAACTAGGTGGCGTTTCCTATTATCCTAAACTTAACTAAGTTCCCCGCCAATTATAAATTCTAAGGAGTTTATTTTAACTTAAAAAGGCTTTAAGAAATTAAGGAGGGTTAAGACTGGCACTGTGATAAAGGTATACTTAAGGTCCTTAAATGCCTTTTACTGTCTTTCAGTCCACTTAAATAGCTTTCTTTCACCTGTGAGTTTATAAAATAGTCTTATAACTTTTATAAAGTACCTAATAAAACAGTAATAAAAGTTTGTAAAGTTAATAAAGGCTTATAACTCTTTTTAATTCTTTAAAGTGGGCTAATCCCTAATTACCTCTATCTTCTCCACTTATATTTTAAGCTTTTTAAAGGTTACTTTAAACCTTAAGTAGTTTAATTCCTAAATATGGAAGTGGCTTTTCTTTAAGTTTACTGTCAGCTTTACCTTTTTAAAAGCTGTCAGAACCTATTATATATATTTCTAATGTTTTTTTAAAGTTTTAAAATAAATTAAAACGTCGTTTAAATATATAAAGATAAACTTATTAAGGAAGGGGCAAAGAATATTATTAATAAGGCCTTAAAAAGTTACAAGGGTGTTTATTAATCCTATTAATATAACACAGTATTAGTAATACCCATTATAAGTCTGAAAAGCCATCTTATATTCGTCCTTTTCCTTTACTTTAATATAGTTAAATTTTATAAGGAAGTTAAGATTAGAGAACTAATTAGCCTTAATAATCTGTTCTCACATCTCTGTAATAAGTGGTAATAGGTAATAATTCTTAATTATATCCTTGTTTAATATTTAATAATTAATAACTATATATAGTTTACCGTCTCCCTTCTTTAAGACGAATAACATTAGGTACCTTATTAGGGACTAGGACTTTATAATAAACCTGTTCTTCAAGTTTTCATTAACGTACTCCCTTAAGGCTTTAACCTATTAGGAGTTTAGGTGGTAAGGTTAGAAGTTATAAAGTTTCACTTTTAGCTTTAACTTAATTTTATAATCCCACAGTTTATAATTTAGTAATTACAGTATCTTTTTTCAAAACAGGGTAAACTTCTTATACTTTACAGGTACCTTAAATAAGTTAACTTTTTCACTTATTTATAGATCGGCTTTTTACTTCTTTCCACCTTTTAAATTATTATTTAGGTAATGTGGTAGACCTTCTAATCCTTTAACTGTCTTAATAAACCTAACTTAAACTATACTTAATTTTAAGGGTTTAATATACTTTTAAATACTTCATGCATCTTTAAAGCGGTTTAATACCTTCTTAGCTTTCTTTAAATAATAATTATAACTGGGGGACTTATTAAAAATAAGGTGGCCACTCCTTTAATTAATTACAGGGTTATACTTTTCCAGCTAAGGTAGACTTAAGATTATATTATAACCTGTAACTGGTGTAATATTAAAGTCTATTTATTATTTATCCCCGTCCACTTTAATTAAAAGTGGTAAATAGTAGGTAACTTTACTATTATTATACTAATACAGGCCTCCTTCTTTATTTTAAATGGGAATAACTTCTTTATACTCTTTATTAAAGAGTTTCCTTTAATTAATTAGTAAAGGGTGTATTAAGTTAGAAGCACTCCCGTTATTAATCACTACTCTTACCCTAAATGGCCTCCCTTTTCCATCTATTATATTAACATTAACAGAATAATACTTATACTCCTTTATTATCTAAGTTATAATAATTATCTGTCCTTAAAGTCTTATTTAACTTAACCTTTAAATACCTCTTCTTCTTCTTAAAGTTTTTATTAACTAGTAAATTACTAGTTTCCAGCCCTTTTAAAAAGCCTGTAACCTTTTCCTAATTCCTTCTGGAAAAACAGGCAGTTTTAGTAAACCTGGCGGTTAACCTTTCCTAGGTTTTTACACCTTAACGTCCAGTTAACTTTAAACAGTATAATGTTCCTAAAATCTTTAATAAGTTAATAATATATTTTATAAGCTTAAATTACAGTAATGTCTTTTTACTCTTAAATCTGTTAATAATCTTCCCGCTTCTACTATTCCCTAGCTTTTCTGTTAAAATATAGTAAATACATTACAATTAAATAGTTATTAAATACCCCTCCTTACCAGTATATAATAAGGGCCTGGTTAATTACAGTAACCTTCCACTTATTACTAAATTCCCTAATTAAAGAGTAAAAGACCTAATAATAAACTAGTTCTAACTTTATCCTTATAATAATATAATCTTATTTTTATATACTAAGGAAATGGTTATAAAAGGCCTTAAGTTTATAATATCAGTTAAAAGTATAATTATTATATATATAATTAATTTATAAGATGTCTTTATAATTAAAGTGGTTAATATTAACTATAAGTGCTATAATTATAAAGTACAGAACAGGGGAAGTAGCACTTTATTCTTTCTCTTCTTCCACTTACCTCTATATATGTTATTTCTCCTAAACCTTTTCTTAAAACTTAGGTAATAATAACCCAGCTTATTCTTCCATAAAATAATCTTCTTTAATAAGGTAATATTTAAACTAATTAGCGAAACAAACTTAATTATAAAGTTTTAACCTAATTTCCACTACTTTATCCTTAAACATCACAGTAAAGCCTTTAACTTACAGGTCCTTTATTTTATCTATTAACTTTTAATATTTCTCCTTTAACTCTTAAACCTTCTATTAATATGCTTATTTTATACCTTCTTAAGGGACTTTTAAAATACCAGTCTAAAGCATACTAGCTTTAATACAGGGTAGTTATCTAAACTATCCTTCCTTTAAAGAGGTAAGGGTATTAATCCACTTAATATGTTTAAAGTGTTTAAGAGTCTTAAAAGGTATTATTAAGAAGAACTTTTATTTCTCTAGTTTAATTCTCTTAATTTATTCTTTTTCACCTTTTAAAGTTTACTTTACTATTTAAGTGGCCTAAAGGGCTAGTTTTTTAACTCCTTCCACCATCTTAATAACTTTTAAGTTAAGGTCCTTTTTAAACTTCCTTAATTCCTAGGCTTATAAGGTAAGGTTTTTAAAGCCTGTAACAGCTAATTAAAACATCTCTTCTTAAAGTCGGTCTTTTATAACTTACACCTTTAATAATTTTAAGTTTCCACCTTAAAGTCAGTTTTCCGTAACTTACACCTTTATAACTAACTCTTTTAAGACACCTTTAAGGATTAGATATACCATATCTTAAGGTTCTTCTTCTTCTTCTTTATCTCTTAAGTTACACTTACTTATCTAAATATAATCCTTTTTATTACCTACTATCCTAATATAAACGTCTCTTAAGTTAAACTTAACGTGTTTTCCTCCTTTAAAGATGGGTTTTTAATTAACTTATTTTAATAACAGGTATTACTATACTATATATCCTCTTTTATTACAGTTAAAGCATTAGACCTGTAATAAGTCTTTAAACTGTTTTTACTGTTATTATTATTAAGGTTTATTACAGTTAAGTTAGTTTTAACAGTTTACTATACTAATATCTATCAGCCTAGGGTAATAACTTATTACGGTTAATTAGTTCCCCTTTTTAAGTTTACTTAGCTGGTAAAGGGTCTGTTCCTTTTAGAAGTTTTTCTAATAATAATAATTATAATACTAATTATCAACCTTAATGGCCATCTTAACTAGTTTTTATAAACAGTCTGGTTAGTCTTCTTAATAAAGGTCTCTAATAACGTATTCCTTTAAGCCACTCTAAAACAGTATTATTAAGGCCTCTTAACTAAGTTTAATCTTTACTACTTTTAATTTAAAATATGTAAAGAACTTAAAAACTAAGGATATCTGCCTTAAGGCTATAAGGCGTTACTTAACCTACTAGGGGGCGTTTAATTCTTTAAACTTAATCTAAAGTTAGTTAATAAACATATTAAAGTTATTAAAAAGAGCTTAAATCTCAGGGGCCTTTTTACACACTCTATTTATAAAGAGGTCGTTAATTATCTTTATATAGGGTTTATACTAGTAAGCGGCTACTCTGTTTAATAGGGCTCTGGTAAACCTAACCTTTCCTTCTTCTTTAAAAAACTACTTATTATAATAAGTGACATAACTTTAAAGCTAGGCTATCTAGGACTCTAGTTACATAGAGTCTCCCTTAAAGCGTAAAAGTAAAGGGAGTTTTACTTATTTCTTTTATAAACCCCTAAGGTTATTATTTTCCAGCTTAATAACGTTAAGTTAGGCTTAAAGTTTTTTAATAAAACTAATATAGCTTTTAATATCTCTAGGGAAGGCCTTATTAAGCTTTTTAACCAGTCCTTACTAATTAAGGTTTAAGTCTTTAAAACATATAACTAACTCGTTAATAATAGGGAGTTAAGGCTAAGCTTACACCTTTTTAATCTCCTTACCTTTTCCAGAGGTTAATATATTAGTAGGAGAGAGGTAGTGTCTAGGAGTTTAATAAACAGCGTTTAGAACTAAGACGTTAATATCGTATTATAACCTACACCTAACACAGGCCTTAAAAGGACTAGTACAGGTTAAGACAGAACGTATGGCAGGACGTTAACAGGTAAGGGGTGTTCTGAAGACGGCTTATTAAGCTAGTATTTTTAAACAGGGGTTTAATATTACTGTAAGTTGTTATTATTATAATACACAGAGGTGAGTCTAAATAGTAAGATATAAATAAATAATTAAATATTAGCGTAAGGAACTAAAGTCCCTTATGGTGGTTATAGACATAATTATAACTATCTTATATTAACTAGCCAGAGGTACCTTATACCTTACTTAACGGTTTATTACTCAGTAAGGAACTAAGCAATCTGTTACTAAGCACTCCTTACTTAAAAGTCTCACAGACGCTTAGTAGGTGAGCACTCCTGCCAAAACTAAGTAACTGCTAGTTAGTTGTAGGGGCTTCGGGTCTTTGCACCCCTGGCCCAGTGCGCAGTACCGTGCGTACTGTCTTCCTACACTGTTCCTTATACGGGGGATTCGTCGGGCCGCTCCGGCCCAAGTGACGGCCTACAGGGTCGTCATATAGACTTAATTAAGTTCTTTACTAATTACAAACTTTAAGAAGTCCGTTTCGACTTAAAAAGGCTTTAAGAAATTAAAGAGGGTTAAGATTAACATTGTAATAAAGGTGTGCTTAAGGTCTTTAAACGCCTTCTATTATCTATTAGTTTATTTAAACGGTTTACTTATCTCTATAAGCTTATACAGTAGTTTTACAATTTTCGTAAAGTACCTAATAAAGTATTAATAAAAGTTTATAAAGCCAATAAAAGCTTATAACTCTGTTTAATTCTTTAAAGTAAGCTAATCTTTAATTACTTCTGTCTTTTCTAACTGTATTTTAAGCTTTCTAGGGGTTACTTTAAACCTTAAATAATTTAACTCTTAAATATAAAAGTAGCTTTTTTCTAAGTTTACTATTAGCTTCACCTTCTTAAAAGCTGTTAAAACCTGCCACACGTGCTTTTAATATTCTTTTAAAGTTTCGGAATAAACCAGAACGTCGTCTAAATATATAAAGATAAACTTATTAAGGAAGGGGTGAAAAACATTATTAATAAGGCTTTAGAAAGTCACAGGGGTATTTATTAATCTTATAAGCATAATATAGTATTAATAATACCTGTTATAAGTCTAGAAGGCCATTTTATACTTATCCTCTTCCTTTACCCTAACGTAGTTAAACCCTATTAGAAAATTAAGGCTAAAGAACTAATTTACTTTCGTAATCTGTTCTTACATTTTTATAATCTCAGTGTCGCGGCCTTCCCCGCCGGGTTAGGCGGCATTAAAGAGGTAATTGGCCCCTATCAGCTCCACATTACTCTTTATGTTATGGTATCCGGCTAGTTTTACACCCTTTTTCTTATTCTCACCTGCATCTCCACTAAAATATACCCACTATTAACATTACTACTTCATACCTCCACCAGGGTGTGGGAGAATGCTAGTTCTGTGACTCATTTAATGACTCATTTACAAGACACCTTATACTGTTTAAAAATTGTAATGCAGCCCTGGGGCAGGAACTGCTGCACCAACTGGACCAAAATTTCTATTAATGCAAGCACACCACTACTTGCATGCCCGCCCGATTGAACCTATACAGCGCACACATTACAAGAATCCAGTTTAGTGGCAGCTTATGATGCGCTTGCGTCTGAGCCAGGGACTGAAATCCTACCATAAATAGATGTTTATACTACACAGCAAGCGCCCTCCTGTCACAGTACGCTGCGCGGCTTAGGCTAGATGTGAGGCAATCACGGTGCAGCTGCTCGACTGCACAACGTTTCCCTTTTGGTGGTGTACTAGCATGGGTGATTGTCTTCGTGCCGTGACACCTCCACTAAGAATTCGAGTAGGTTGAAGCTAAATGAGAGATAGGATGTCATTCCCATTCTAAAATAGATTATGCTTCTATGCAAAGGCTTGGCTGGATAACCATGGGTACGCTGCTCGGTCCTGGCTCACCGCCTTTAGGCAGCAGCATCTGCCTGTCATGCTAGCAGGGAAAGGAATTGGCGGCTGGTGCATAGGAAGCAACGCACATGATAAGCAAGTGAGCAGTTTT
>Ga0247781_1000202_pt1 | contig 17772 bp, 16 predicted proteins | sample UWRJL184509B5_FD_179922 | JGI IMG/M metagenome (GOLD analysis project Ga0247781, IMG submission 179922) | Plant litter microbial communities from Arlington Agricultural Research Station in Wisconsin, United States - UWRJ-L184-509B-5 | ecosystem: Environmental > Terrestrial > Plant litter >...
GCCCAGCATCCCCTCGATGCGGTCGGCCTGCTCGGTCGCGCCGATCGTGGCCAGCCGCTCGGGTGCACCGCGCAGATGCGGCAACGCCTCGGAGTAGCGCCCCCGGGACATCAATAGGTTACCGGCTTCGAAGGCGGTCATCGAGTGTTGGAAGACGGCATTCGGCTCGGCCGCCAGTTCGGCGGGGAGCGCGTCGAACTTCTCTCCGATGAGCCGGACGACCTCTTCACCCCGCTCGGGCTGGTCGGCGTAGTGCAGCGCACCCACCGAGCGGCGCAGGACGCGCAACTCGCCGACCAGATCGCCGGCCTCGTGCATCGCGGACGCCGCAGCCCGGAACGTCTCGGCCGCCTCGGCATCGCGATCGAGGTCGAAGAGCAAGCCGGCGGCGTCCTCGGCGATCTGGCCACGGCCGGCGGGATTGTCGGCCAGGCGCTCGATCAGGGTGCGATAGAGAGTGAGGGCGCCGTTCTTGTCGCCGATCGACTGGTAGAGCCCGGCCAGCAGGTAACGGGTGTTGTCCGCCGCGTCGTCGTCGCCCAGCTTCTCGAAGAACGCCAGGGCCTCCTCGGCCACCTCGGCTCCTTCGACCGGGCGCCCCGCCAGGCGATAGGCGTTCGCGAGGTCGCTGCGAGCGTACGCACCACCGCTGTCAAGGCCGGCCTCGGCACCGAGCGCCACCGCTTCGACCAGGTCGGGGATCGCCTCGTCGGGCCGGTCCAGGTGGAGCAGCGCGTTGCCGCGGCCGACCCGGGCGGACAGTGCCTTGTCGGCCTCGCCGGTGGCGAGCACAGCGCTGAAAATCTCGACCTGCTCGGCCGGGTCGTCGACGGTATGGCCGTAGATCGTGCCGGCTTCGGCTGTGCGCCGGGCCGGACCGTTCTCCCGATAGAACTCCCAGGCCTGGCGGGCGGCGGCCAGCGACTCGTCAGGGCGGTGCCCGGCCATCCGGTTGCGAGCTCGCAGCATGGCCTGCATCGCGACCAGCCGCGGGTCCCCGGTCTGAGCGGCATAGTCGTCACCGCGGTCGCCGGCCTCGTTCGCCTCCTCGGGTCGGCCCTGCATCAGGTGCAGGATCGACAGCCGGGACCAGGCATTGGCGCGCTCGAAGGCGCCGCCGTGCTCCTCCTGATAGGTCACATCGGCCCGGACCGGCTCCTCGTCGACCTCGCCGCCGGCATAGGCCTGGCCCAGCGCGATCCGGGCGCGGATCGCGCTGGCCTGGCCCACCTCGCCCGCGGCGGTGAACAGTTCGACGGCCCGGGCCCAGTGCTCGTGCGCTGTGGCGGCCTGGTCGCGGGATCGCAGCTGGTTGCCGAGCAGCAGCTCGCGGCGAGCCCGGAGCAAGGGATCGTCGAGCGTCGGGAAGCGGGCGTCGAGCGCCTCGAGGGTCGCGGCCAGGGCCGAGTCGTGGTCGGCCCGCCATTGCCGGCGGCCGAGCTCGAGCAACTCTGCGGCATCGGCCCCGGCGGGAACCTCGGGGACGGGCCCTTTCTGCTCGGGGACCACGGCCACGACGGCGGCCGGGCGACGAGCACTCGGCGACAGCGTCAACGTCACCTCGTAAGGCATCGCATTGATCTTGGCCGCGATCAGCCGGCTCTGGTGGTCGGTGCCGTTGCGCTCGTCGAACCGCTGGGCCAACTCGGTCGCCCGGGCCGAGAGCACGGCGGCAAGATCGACGGCGGAGGTGTCGCCTTGTTCTCGCCGACGGATCACCGTGTCGCCGTGACCGAGCTCGGTGAGCCGGCGCAGCAGCATGGCCGCGGCCGCGGAGAAGTGCATCTCGGCGGCCGGCGACGGCGCCTTGTCGAGCCAGTCGACGTGCCGCTGCAGGATCTCGAGCCCGCGGCTCTCATTGCCGGTGCGCGCGCAGAATTCCAGGTGGATACCAAGGTTCCAGAGGTCGGCGAGGTTGCCCCGCTCCAGCCGGTAGGACCGGCGGTGGGCGTCGGCGGCCTCGTCGGAGCGGCCGGTGCGCAGATAGGCCACCATCAGTTCGCGCAGGATGCCCTGCGGCTGCTCGGTGCAGGTCAGCTCGCCGGCCAGGACCGGCTCGGCGGTAGCGACCACGTCGGCGAACCGGTCGCGCTGATGGTAATAGGCCGCGACGGACGACGGGTCGCAGCCGATGCAGTCGGAGAGCTCGCCGCGAGGCGCTGCCTGCCAGCGGGCGAACCACTCGTCGGCATCGGGCGAGCCGACGTGGTCGGCCACCAGATAGCGGTGCTTGTAGACCGCCTGCATGCTGTGGCCGTCCTCGCGGTAGCGACGCTCCATGTCGTCGAGCACCGCGTGGGTGCGCGCCAGCGGAATCTCGGGGAATTTGGTCATCGCGCTGACCATGGTCTTGAAGTGCCACAGCAGGGTGTGTTTGCCGTGGGCGTGGTGGCGGCCGGGATTGCGGTCGAAGTCGTTCAGCGTCCAGGCGAAGGTGACGAACGCCTTGGCCGGCTCGCCGCCGTAGGTGTAGGCGTTCGTCGCGAACAGCCGGACCGTGAAGGCCAGGTGCGGGTCGTTCACCGTGTCGGCGTGCCGCAGGACCTCTTCGACCAGGGCAATCTGGGCCGAGCCGTAGGGCAGGGCGGCGGCCTGCTGGTAGAGGCCCCAGAGCTCGTCGGCGGTCTTCATCGGTCCTCCCCGGGCACGGCCCGGTCCAGCAGGCCCATGAACGAACTGGTGAGCAGCGCGGCGTCGGCCGGGCGGATCGGATGCTGACCGAGCATCAAGGCCTGGCCGTAGAGCGACTCGACGGCCAGGCCGGCCAGCTCGGGGTCGGCCAGCGCGGTGATCCGGCGGACCAGGGCGTTGCGGTGGTTGAGGACGAGCTGCGGACGGTCGGAGGCCACTGTGCGCGACAGCGCGTCGAGCACGCCGCCCCAGAGGTCGTCGGCGACGTCGCGGCTGGCGGTGAACTGCTCGTTGAAGGCCGCGGCCCGGCTCACCAGGTAGAGGGCGGGGACGGTCGCCGGATCGAAGCCGCGCACCACGATCTCGCACCCGAGCCGGTCGAGGCGGCGCTGCGCCACCGTCAGGAAAGGACGGAGCCGCAGCTCGGTCTCGGTGTCGACGGCCGCGAACCGGGCCGCCACGTCGGACGGCTCGAGCCGCTCGACCCGCACCTCGGGATCCACGGCAGCCAGCCGCTCGATGAGGTCGGCGTTGTAGACGATGCCGCCGTTGATCACGCCGAGGTCCTGCGCGGCGGCGACCGACGCGAGCTGGCGGAACTCGTCGTGACCGGCCGCGTAGCGAAGGACGCCGTGCCGCTCGCGGAACTCGGCCAGGGTCAGGTGGCCCAGGTTGGTCTCGACGGGCACCCACTGCTCGACCAGGCGCAACATCTCGTCGTCGTGCAGGGCCAGCGCCTTGACACCCAGGTGGTGGATGGTGAGGAACTCGCCGAGACGGCGCGGGTCGGTCGAGGCCAGCCGCACCAGCCAGCCGCGGAGCTGATCGGCGATCGCCTCGCGGGTGGCGGCGAGCAGGCTGTCGTCGTAGAGCGCCTCGCGGCTCGCGGTCGGCCGCAGCTCGGTGCTGTCGACCACGCACCGGGCGAAGAACGCCCACTCGGGCAGCAAGCCCTCGACGCTCTCGGCCAGCAGCATGCGCTTGAGGTAGACGCGGTGGCCGCCGCGGGCCGCCGGGTTGACCGGAGTGGGCAGCACGAACGCGGCGCCGGTCAGGCCGGCCTCGGGCACGTCGAGCGGCACCACGTCGAGCGGGCGGAAACCGAAGACCTCCTCCGCGTACGCCATGAGGTTGCCGTCCGGCCAGGGAAGCGAGCCCGTCGTGACCGCGACGTGGTCGACCTCGACGCGCACCGGGAGCAGCGAGCCGTAAAGCTCGGCGAGCTCGCGCACCGTCGTCCCGGAAAGAAGATGTTCGGAGCCGTGCCTGGGCAGCAGGGTGACCGTCGTGCCAGGCTCGCGATCGTCGCCGGGGGCGACCGAATAGCGCCCGTCGGAGTAACCCGTCCAGAGCACGGGGTCGGCGCCGGCCCGGCGGGTGTGCACCCGGATCTCGTCGGCCACCAGGAAGCAGGAGAGCAGCCCGATGCCGAACTGGCCGAGGAATTCGTGGCGGGCGAAGCCGAGCTCGTCGCGTTTCGAGCTGCGGCCGATGGTGGCGAGCAGCTCGTGCACCTGGGCCTCGGTGAGACCGATGCCGTTGTCGGTGACACGCAGCAGGTCGGCGCCCGTGATGATCGAGACGAGGCCGGGCGCACCGGCGGCGGTGATCGCGTCGACGGCGTTCTGCAGGAGCTCGCGTATGTAGACGCGGGGGCTCGCATAGAGGTGATGGCTCAGAAGATCGACAATGCCGCGGAGATCGACCTGGAACGTGTTGCTCACGGCGGAGAAGGTACCGCGAACGACTGACAGAAACGGGGCAGGCCTAGATTTTGCAGGCTCGACCCGCCCCGTTCCCCCCGCTAGTTCGGACCGCCCGGCTCCGAACCCTTGGCAATCGGAGCGCGCACGAGGTTGCCCCACTCGGTCCAGGATCCGTCGTAGTTGCGGACCTGCGGGTATCCGAGCAGGTGACGCAGCACGAACCAGGTGTGGCTGGACCGCTCGCCGATGCGGCAGTAGGCGATGATGTCGTCGCCCGACTCCAGGCCCAGCTCGTCGTGGTAGATCGCGGCGAGTTCGTCGGCCGGCTTGAACGTGCCGTCCTCGTTCGCCGCCGACTTCCACGGCTTGCTCACCGCACCCGGGATGTGCCCGCCCCGCAGCGCGCCCTCCTGGGGATAAGCCGCCATGTGGGTCAGTTCGCCCGTGTATTCCTGCGGGGAGCGGACGTCGACCAGCGGCCGGCCACTGCTGAGGTGTGCCATGACCTGATCGCGGAAGGCCCGGATCTGGGCGTCGTCGCGCACCGGCACGGGGTATTTCGCGGTCGGCCGCTCGGTGCGGTCCCGGGTGAGCGGCCGGCCCTCGGCCACCCACTTCTGGCGTCCGCCGTCGAGCAGGCGCACGTCGCGGTGGCCGAAGAGGCTGAAGACCCAGAGGGCGTACGACGCCCACCAGTTGAAGTTGTCGCCGTAGAAGACGATCGTGTCGTCGCGGCCGATGCCCTTGGCCTCGCAGAGCGCGGCGAAGGCGGCCGGGTCGAGATAGTCGCGGGTGAGCTGGTCGTTGAGCTCAAGGTGCCAGTCGACCTTGACCGCGCCGGGGAGGTGCCCGGTGTCGTAGAGCAGCACATCCTCGTCCGACTCGACGACCACGAGGCCGGGCGTGTCGAGGTTGGCGGCGAGCCACTCGGTGGTGACGAGCTTGTCGGGGTTGGCGTACGCCTGGAGCGCGGGCGCCGGATCGTTCGCAACAGACATGCCTGCCACGCTAGTCCTTGCGGTCGCGAGATCCGGCGCGCTGTACGTCACTCCCTGCAGGGCTCCGCGCCGGCCATCGGGGCCAGTTCGGGTCGCTTGGCGGTGACCAGTTCGCGCGACGACTGCCCGAGCAGATGACGGCCGACCCACGGCGCCAGGTGCTCGCGGGCCCAGCGCAGGTCGGCGCCGCGGGCGAGCAGCCACGGAGTGGGCTCGGGCGTCGGCGGCACCAGCATCCAGTCCTCGGCCACCCCGACCCCGAGCGCGTGCAGCACGTGCCCGGCGACCCGGCGATGCCCGGCCGGTGAGAGGTGCAGCCGGTCCGCCGCCCACATCTGCCGGTGCGCGAAGGCGGTGTCGGCGAAGAGGTCGATCAGGTAACCGCCGTACCGCTTGGCGATCATGCTCGCGCCGTCGTTCAGCACCGTGGCCCGTCGCCCGATGATGGCAGGCAGGTTGCCGGTCACGTCGGCGAATCGGAACAGGACCACCTCGGCGCCGGAGGCACGCAGCCGTCTCACCACTCCGTCGAGCTCACGCACCAAGGCGTGCGGGTCGACCCGTACGCGCAAGGCGTCGTTTCCCCCCGCCGCGATGCTGACCAGGTCGGGCCGCATCGCCAGGGTCGGCTCGAGTTGCTCGTCGACGATCTGGCGAATGACCTTGCCGCGAACGGCGAGGTTGGCATAGCCGAAGTTCGGTCCCGAGTCGACGGCCAAGCGCGCGGCCACCAGATCGGCCCACCCTCGGAAGGTGCCGTTCGGGTACGCGTCGTTCAAGCCCTCGGTGAAGCTGTCTCCCATAGCAACGAAGCTGCGCCAAGCCATCGCCGCCCCCTTAACGTTCTTTAAAGTTTCTCCCGAGGACACATAAGCACTGAATGAAGGTGACCGGTAGCGTGACGATCACGACACCCGGTTATTGACCTGCTTTCGGGCGTGATCCTCCCTACGCTGCTCCGCATGCTGCTGCGAATGTCCACGCTGCTTCTCAAAACCCTGCGCGAGGAGCCGGCGGACGCTGAGGTACCGAGCCACCGGTTGTTGCTGCGCGCGGGATATATCCGTCGGGCCGCCCCGGGTGGCTACACCTGGCTCCCGCTCGGCAAGCTCGTGCTCGACCGGGTCTCGGCGATCGTGCGCGACGAGATGATCGTCGTGGGTGGACAGGAGGTGTCGTTCCCGGCGCTGCTGCCGCGCGAGCCGTACGACGTCAGCAACCGCTGGACCGAGTACGGGGACGACATCTTCACGCTGCAGGACAGGCGCGGCTCCGATTACCTGCTCGCGCCCACCCACGAGGAGATGTTCACCCTGCTGGTGCAGGACCTGACCAGCTCGTACCGGGACTATCCGCTCGTGCTCTTCCAAATCCAGACGAAGTATCGCGACGAGGCCCGACCCCGCGGTGGGCTGCTCCGCGGGCGTGAGTTCCTGATGAAGGACGCGTACTCCTTCTCCTTGACCGACGCCGAACTGGAAGGGGTCTACGCGGCAATTCGCGTGGCCTACCAGCGGACGTTCGCGCGGCTCGGCCTCGCGCACACGATCGTCTCGGCGATGTCCGGCGCGATGGGCGGATCGGCGTCCGAGGAGTTCCTCGCGATGGCCGAGGTGGGTGAGGACACCTTTGTCGGTTGTACGAGTTGTGCCTACGCGGCGAATACGGAAGCCGTCGTGACGCCGGTGCCGCCCACCCGGCCGGCAACCGCGCCCGCACTGGAGGTGCACGACACCCCTGGCACCCCGACCATCGCCGCCCTGGTCGAGCTGGCCAACGCCCGCGCGCTCGGCGGCCGCACCGACTGGGCGGCGGCCGACACGCTCAAGAACGTCGTGGTCCAGGTGCACAGCCCCGGCGCCGAGGACGAGGTGTTGGTGATCGGTGTGCCCGGCGACCGCGAGGTCGACCTGAAACGGCTCGATGCCGCGCTGGCACCGGCCACCGCCACCCTGTTCGACGACTTCACCTCGCGGCCCGACCTGGTCAAGGGATACATCGGCCCGCAGGGCATCAAGGCGCGCTACCTCGCCGACCCGCGCGTCGCGCCGGGCACCGCCTGGCTGACCGGCGCGAACGAGTCGGGCCGGCACGCGGTCAACGTGGTGGCCGGGCGCGACTTCACCCCCGACGGCACGGTCGAGGCGGCCGAGGTGTGGGCCGGCGACCCGTGTCCGGCCTGCGGCGCCGGTGCGCTCACCATCCGCCGGGGCATCGAGATCGGGCACATCTTCCAGCTCGGTCGTCGCTACACCGACGCGTTCAAGCTCGACGTACTGGCAGCCGACGGCAAACCGGTGAGACCGACCATGGGTTCGTACGGAATCGGGGTGTCCCGGGCCGTCGCGGCGATCGCCGAACAGCACCACGACGAGCGTGGACTGATCTGGCCCGACGAGGTGGCCCCGGCCGACGTGCACATCGTCGCGGCGGGCAAGGACGGTCAGGTCGAGGCCGCGCTCACGCTCGCCGCCGAGTTGGTCGCCGCCGGGCTGCGGGTGCTCGTCGACGACCGTCCGCAGGTCTCGGCCGGGGTGAAATTCACCGATGCCGAGCTGATCGGCATCGCCCGGTCCGTCGTGGTCGGGCGCCGACTGCGCGAGGGGTACGTCGAGACGCGCGACCGCCGAACCGGGGAGGTGAACGAGGTGCCCGTCACGGACATACTGCGTGTAATCACTGCGGCACTCGGGTAACTCCATTCACGACTGGGAGGTGCGTGCGTATGAGGGTGTCGGTCGCTGAAGTGATGACCCGGCAGGTGGTCTACCTGCCCGAGGCGACGATGCTGGACGAGGCCGCGCAGGTGATGCGTGACCGCAGCATCGGGGACGTGGTGGTGACCAGTGGCCCGACGATGGTCGGTGTGGTCACCGACCGCGACATCGTGGTACGCGCGATCGCCGAGAACCTGCCCCCGAGGTCGACCTCGCTCGGCGACATCACCTCGCACGAGCTGATCATGGTGGAGCAGACGGCCACGATCGAGGAGGCGGTGCAGGCCATGCGGGAGCGCGGCGTCCGCCGGCTGCTGGTCTGCGACGCCGATCGCAAGGTGGTCGGCATCCTGAGTCTCAGTGACGTGGCGCTGCTCGTTCCGGCCTGATCTCGGTCCGGCGCTAAGGTCGGAGCCGTGACCGATATGCCTCCGAAGCTCGCCGAGATCGTTGAAGAGTTCGCCTCGGCGCCGCGTGAGTTGGTGCTCGAGATGTTGATCGAGTTCGCCGACTCCATGCCGCCGCTCCCGGCGGGCCTGGCCGGGCACGACGGCATGGAACAGGTGCCCGAGTGCCAGACCCAGTTCTTCCTCAAAGCCGTGGTGCGTCCCGACGACACGGTCGAGACGTGGTTCGACTGCCCGCCCGAGGCGCCGACCACGCGGGCCTTCGCGGGCATCCTGGCCGAGGGACTCGACGGAGCCACGACCGCCGAGATCCTGGCCGTGCCCGACGACCTTTATGCCCGGATGGGCCTGGCTCAGGCGATCAGCCCGCTCCGCATCCGCGGCGGGTCGGCGATCCTCGCCCGCTTGCAGCGGCAGGTCGCGGCCCAGCTGGCCACACGCTGATCCCCATACTTGACGGAGTCCCGGTGGATATTCAGGTCTGGTCCGATGTCGTCTGCCCGTGGTGCTACGTCGGCAAGCGGCGGCTGGAGTCGGCGATCGCCTCGTTCGACGGCGATGTCACGGTGACGTTCCGGGCCTTCCAGCTCGACTCGTCGCACCCGTCACCGGGTCTCCCGCTCAAGCAGGCGATGGCGGCCAAGTTCGGGGACAGCGCCGAGCGGATGTTCGACCAGGTCACCTCGATCGCCACCGGCGAAGGCCTGCGGCTCGACTTCGATCGGGCGGTCGCCGCGAACACGTTCGACAGCCACCGGCTGATCGCGTGGGCCGCCGGCCAGGGGCGCCAGGCTCCGATGCTGGCGGCGTTGCAGCGGGCACACTTCACCGACGGGCTCGATATCGGGTCGCGGGCGGTGCTCGCCTCGGTGGCCGGGTCGATCGGCCTGGACCGGGCCGCGGCCAGCGCCTATCTGGAATCCGAGGCGGGTACGAGCGCGGTGAACACCGACCTGGCCGAGGCCCGCGAACTGGGGATCTCCAGCGTTCCGTTCTTCGTCGTCGACGGGAAGTACGCCGTCCAAGGCGCCCAGGAAGCGTCGACGCTGGTCGCGGCCCTGCAGGAGATCGCCCGTCGCGAGGCCGTCGACGCCGGTCGATGATGTTCCACGTGAAACAGGATTAGGTTTCGGCTATGCGATCGGGCGGGCCAGGTCTTCGATCACCTCGGCACCCGGCAGCGCACCCAGAGCCGGGCCGGCGATGGCGATCTTGCTGTGTCGCACGCCGGCGCCGATGATTACGTGCGGGGTGGCGACCACCCGGGAGTCGACCAGGATCGGCCAGTCGGGGGGCAGGCCGATCGGGGTAATGCCGCCGTACTCCATGCCGGTCATCTGGACCGCGTCGTCCATCGAGGCGAAGCTGCACTTACGCACGTCGAGGCGGCGGCGCACCACACCGTTCACGTCGGCCCGCGTCGTGGCGAGGACGATGCAGGCCGCGTACCGGACGGCCTCGCCCCGCTTGCCGGCGACGATCACGCAGTTCGCCGAGACGTCCAGGCCCACGTCGTACGCCGCGCAGAACGCAGCCGTGTCGGCCAGGCCCGCGTCGATCGGGGCCACCATCACCTGGTCGCCGTCGATCGGTGCTTCCGTGGGCCAGACGGCCAGGGCCTTGGCGACCGGGACGGCCAGCAGGTCGGGGCGGGACCGGGCGGGTTCGAGTTTCAGACTTCCCATCACGCCCGCAATCCTCGCTCAATACTCGTCCGCCAGGTAGCCCTCCCCGGACGGGCCCCCTCGGTGTCGATTTCGCCGTCCATCCCACCGCGCGTCAGGCCAGTGATCGCGCGAAGGCACCACCAACACCCAGCCGGCCACCGTCAAGCCGGGAGCACGACGATGATCGGTGGCACCGGCACGCCGCCATTCGTCTCGGTCGCGAGCTCCGGAGCGGGCAACCAGTCCAGCCCGAGCGGTTCCGGGCCGATCCCGTCGTCGGCCCCGATCCGTGGCTCGCCGTCGGCCACGGTCACCGAGAAGACCGACGTCATGCCCGACGGGTACGGCATCTCGAGGATATGGCGGGCGTCGCTCACCACCAGGCCGGTCTCCTCGAAGACCTCCCGCCGCACAGCCTGCTCCGCGGTCTCACCGGGCTCGAGACCGCCGCCCGGCAAGGTCCACCACTCACCGCCACCGGATCGTCGGCTGCGCTCATGCACCATCAGCACACGGCCGTCTCGCACGATCACGGCAGCGGCCCGTTTTCGTTGGCTCACGTGTCGCAGGCTAACCGGCTCCGCACCCGGTCCGCACGGCAACTTCGAAGACGGTGGAGAACGTCCACATCCATTCCTGGGTAACGAAAACGCCACCGACCGATGAGGACGTAACGGTCACCAGCCTTCGATGCGACCGATATCGATCAGACCGCGTAACCACTGCGCGTCGGGGGCATATCCGCCGCCCCGTCACGGTGATCCTTGACGGCGAGCACCTGATTGACGCCGATGCGCGACTGCTCGAAGGCGAGCGCCGACGCCGCCATGTAGAGCCGCCACACCCGCGCGCGTCCGGGGCTGGTCAGCCGCACCGCCGTCGCCCAGTCGGATTCCAGATTCTCGACCCAGGCCCGCAACGTACGGCCGTAGTGCTCGCGCAGCGCGTGCACGTCGCGCACCTCGAAGCCGGCCTGCTCGAGCAGCGTGACCGTCGTGCCCACCGGCGCGAGCTCCCCGTCCGGGAAAACGTAGGCGTCGATGAAGCTGCGTGCCTGGTGCGGCTGCTTGTCGGCCAGGTGCAGGCGCGAGATCTGATGGTTGAGCAGCCGTCCGCCCGGCTTGAGCTGGTTGTAGAGGATCGCCGCATATTCTGCGTACGGCTCGGTGCCCACGTGCTCGGCCATGCCCACGCTGGAGATCGCGTCGTACGGCCCGTCGTCGAGATCGCGATAGTCCTCGATCCGGATTTCCACCTGGTCGGCCAGTCCCGACTCGGCGACCTGCTTGCGGGCGTACTCGGCCTGCTCGGTCGAGAGCGTGATGCCGACGACCTGGACGCCGTACTCGCGGGCGGCGTGAATCGCCAGGCTGCCCCAGCCGCAGCCGACGTCGAGCAGCCGCTGACCGGGCTTCAGGCCGAGCTTGCGACAGATCAGATCGAGTTTGTCGCGCTGCGCGTCGGCCAGACCGTACCCAGGTTCGTCGGAGGTCCAGTAGGCGCAGGAATAGACCATGCTCGGCCCGAGGACGAGGCGATAGAAGTCGTTGCCGACGTCGTAGTGGTGGCTGATCGCCTGCCGGTCACGGCGTTTGCTGTGCCGTGCGCCGCTGACGACCATCTCCTCCGGCGGCGGCTTGGGCTGGGTGCCGAGCACCCCGAGCCGTACGAGATCGCCCGCGATGGATCGGATCGGGACGTCTTTGATGTCGGGCGCGCGCCAGATCAGCGCGGCCAGCCGGTTGAGCGCATCGTAAAGATCGCCCTCGATGTCAAGGTCGCCGGCGATGTACGCCCGGGCGAGCCCCAATTCGTTGGGCTGCCACATCAGCCGGCGCAGTGCGCGGCGATGCCGGATGACCAGCGTCGGGGCGTCGGCCGGTCCAGCCGTCGAACCGTCCCAGACCCGCAGATGCACGGGCAGAGGTGCCTGAAGCATGGCTTCAAGAACGCGCTGGACCTTCGACGCGGTGGTGGATTGGGGGATCGTGGTCGGCATCGGTACCTCCCGGGGCGCAGCATCGCGCGACCGAATCATGGAACCGATTCACTATCCGCCCGACGCGCCAAGTTACATAAGACCCTTTTCTTGTTTTGTGATCGAGGACTCACACTGCGCGCATGATCCGCTCGAGGCTCGCCAGCCGCATGGGGCGTGCCTGGTCGCAGCGTCGCTCCGCCAAGGCGTCAAGCACCTCGCGACGTTCCCTTTCGGACAGTACGCCGGCGAACGGCGACGCGGAACGCAACCGGACCGCGTATCTCGCCGGCGAGGTCAGCGCGTCCAGCACGGCGGTCGGCTCACCGGCCAGCAGCACCTCCCACCGGTCCAGCCATTCCCACTCCCGGCCGCCGGGGTGCAGGCGGCGCATCCGGCGCAGGTTGCTCTCGGCGATCGCGAGCACCGCCGCCGGCTGGGCCGTGAGCCGCGCGGCGACCGCCTGGTGCAGCCAGAGCTGTTCGAGCTCGGTGCGGGTCAACGCGGGGTGGATCAACGCCTCCACGTCAGTCCGGCGCACCCGCCGCAGCGGGCCGACACTGACGTACGGCAGGAGCCCCCGTGCGCAGAGATCCAGCACGCGCGGCCGCGAGAACCTGAGCAGGACCGCGGCCTCACCGATGGTGAGCAGGTCCGGCGTGCGCATCGTCACACGTGGATGTTGGCGTCGACCGGAACAGCATGCAACAACCGAACGGCTATTGACTCTTTCGCCGACCGGTCGGCACGACGCTGAACAGGTAGGTCTGCGCCCGCAGAACCGCCAGACTCAGCGGTACGCCGGTGAGCCGCTCAGCCAGTGCGAATGCCGCCTCCGTACGCTCCGCGGGCCCGTTCGCTCCGGCCGCGGTCATGGTCGGCATCAGCTCAGCCGCTCGGCTCCCCGACGCTGTTGTGGCAGACGCCGGGTCGAAGTCGAGCTGCACGGCCCCGTCCTGCAGGAGCAGAAACCGCCCGCGAGCCCCCTTGTACAAACACACCAGCGTCGTCCCCGCCGACAGCGCCCGCAAGAGCGGATCGGCCAACCCCAGTTCCCCGTTGTCCTCGACCAGGAGTGACCAGTCGTCAGTGAGCCGCGACGCCCCGAAGTACAGCTTGTCGCTCGACACACTCTGCCCGTCCCCCGCGCCGACCATCTGCTGCCAGCCGATGCGCTCGAGCTCCTTGGCGCCCATCCGCTGGAGCACCTGCGACGGCCGCACATCGCGCACCCAGACGAAGCAGAAACCCTTACTGAGCTCGGTGACCTGCCGAAACCAGGCATAGTCGCCCGGCACTGCGGCACGCTCGGCCGCCGACGCCGACGCCGACGCCGACGATGGCGATGGCGATGGCGGGCCCGACGACGCCACCGGCACCTCGGCCGGCCGGGACCCACAGCCCGCCAGCAGCCCACCAGCCATCAGAGTCACGATCGTCCGCCGCCGCACGGCGCCCAGTAGATCAAACGCCACCGGCCTCCGGCCTCCCGGATTCACGACACGCCGCTCCCGATTCGGACACCACGCTGCGCACCACCGCAAAGGCCATGCCAAGGTCAGAGCGGAAATTCTCCCCATAGGACCCTCAGGAACAGCATCGCTGGTCACGACGTTGGCCGCCAGCGGGCACGGCAGGAGTAGTCGCCGCTGATGATTCCGCCGACCTCGGCAGCTTGGCGGCACCGTGGTTCGCGCAATGCCTCATTCGACCTGGACGCCCGCGCAGGTCAGCTAAAGGGTGGGCCGGAGGCAACACCATGCGAACCAACCGGCGACGATCATCGGCGACCCGTTGCCGATGCGTTTGCACAGGTCAAGTCGATGACCGCGGGTCGGATACATGATCGACCGATTGGTGGCCCGACCACCGCAGCGAGTCGCCCGTGCGCGATGATCACGCCTCATGAGCCGCCCGAGGCAGCGACCAACAAAAGCCGGCGGGAGCTGTCGGCGGCCAGCAGCGGGTAGCGAGAGGGCGAGCTTATGTACGGTAGGCGTCGCGGCGGTGCCGGATGGAGTGGATTTCCACGACACGCTTGGCCTCATCGATGCGGTAGGTGATCCGGTATGTGCCCCGACGGGCCGAATAGTATCCATCAAACGGTTCGTCGAGGGGCTTTCCCGCCCGAGACGGGTTGACGGCGATCGCATGTTCGATCGTCTCCGTCGCCGCGATCGCTACCTCGAACGGCAAGTCCTCGCTGAGATTCCGGCGTGCCCGCCGGGACAGCAGGACCACGTACGGGTCGGGACTGCCGGTTCCAGGATCATCGGCCGGCTCGGCATCGCCGGTCATCAGGCCGCACCGCTACGGCGTCGCTCCAACTCGGCACGGACCTCGTCCACGCCGAACGTGTCTCCCGCCGCGAAGTCCTCCCGCGATTGGCGAAGATCAGCAAGGGCGTCGTCGTCAGAGAGCAGGTCGAGGGTCTCCTGCAACGACTCGTACTCCGCTACCGAGATCAGCATGACATCCGCTCGGCCGTTACGGGTGATCGTGAAGTGGTCATGCTGCCGGGCGACCCGGTCGGCAAGCTCGGCGATCCGCGCCTTCGCCTCGGTGATCGGAATAGTCTCCATAACGACCACAATACCGACCGGTCAGAAATATGACCAGTTCTCGGACCGCCGCCATTCCCTGGCCGCCCGCTTCCGAACAGGCATCGGGTGCCGGGCGGACATTGGCGGCGAAGTCGGGCAGCGCTCAACCATCCGGCAGTCCATCCATCCGTCGACCACGACGAACCCGAACCGGCCGCGCAGATCCTTGCCGAACTCGATGAAGGCCGGCGCCACCAGATCGATGATGTCAGCGTCCCACAGCTCCATCTCCACCATCCGCCACCAGCCGACGAAACCCGTCAACTGACCTTCAACCAGCGGCTCGGCCATCACTGGTCGCCCCCCAGCTCGCCGAGCCGGCGGTTGACGGCATCCAGATCGAACGGGGCGGGCTCATCGGGCTCCTCTTCGTACGGGTACTCCACCGGGCAATCACCGCCGAAGCCGACACACACCAGCGTGTCGCGTTCGCCAGCGTTGTCGGCCACCTCCTCCAGCACGATCTCGTGCCGCCAGTCAGCGCCCAGGTCGATCGATCGTCCGAGGCCGGCCCGACCCGGCGAACGTGGTCAACGCGCGCGCGAGAGTCTCGGCCTCCGGATGTCCACTCGCACCGACCGCGGCGATCCGCGAGTCCAGATCGGATCCTGGCATCCCTTCGTACACCAGGGTCAGCGCCTCGTCCGGTCCAGAACCGGCCAAGGCCGCCGCCGCGGCCTCGACCGCCAGCCACGCCCCGTCGACCACCTCGATGGCGGCCACCCGCGACGACGCGGGCGCACCAACCGCGGCGTTGAGCAGGTCCCGCGCAGCCACCTCCGGCGTGCGGGCCGCCAGCCACGGCCACGCCAGCTTCCACTCCATCTCCGCCGTGCCACCGCCGTACATGACCAGCAGGTCGATCACCCCGGCCGCCGACAATTGTGGGCCGGCCGAATGGGGCATACCCGAACGCAGTTGCGAGACCGCCCACCGGCCCAACGGCGTGATCTGCGCCTCGCCGGACCCCGCAATCACCGCGCCGAACAGACGTAGCAACGTCAACAGCCCACCGAGGGGCTCGTCAGCAGCGGAACTCAGGAACTGCCGGAACATCTTGTCGTCGCAGCCGTCGTTGAAAACATCATCCGCGGTGATCCGCTTGTGCACCGCCCGCCGCAGGTCGCGACCATCAAACAGCCCGTCGACCGAAAGGACCTCCAACAGCACGAGTACCAGAATGGCCACACTCTGCGGGTGACGCTTGCTGGATTCGGCCCGGCACACGGCCCGCAGGCCGGCCAGCCACCCGGCCAGAACGTCACTCTCATCGGCCGAAGCCCACCTCGGCAACGCCGGACCCGCCGTGACCGCGCCCGTGCCGATCATCAGTAAACCCGCCGCGACCGCGACGCACCACGGCCGATGCAAAGCCGGCAGCAGAGCGGCAGAACGCGCGTTCTTCGGCGCCTCCACGCCGATCGCGGCCCCCGCCGCCGCGATGTCCGACGGCCGCAACACCTTTCCCGCAGTGACCGGCCGACGATCATCACCGACCCACCGCGCCAGATGAACGGCGCATTCCATGATCTCGCAAGACCGAACCTGCGAGGCGAGAGCATCGTCTAACTCGACCCTGCGGTCACAGAGTCCGGGTGATGTCCCCACCGCCAACATGCGGGCGAGACGAGCCCAAAGACATCAATCTGCGGAGCGGGCACTCCCGACGAGGGAGCATCCAGTGCCCCGCCGACGTCGGAACTGCCCCTCCGTTTGGGTATCCGTTTCGGGTGGAGCCCAGGGGACTCGAACCCCAAAGGCGAGATCATCGGCTTCTGAGCAGCGGAAAACCTGCTGAGCTGGCGTTGTCTTAGATCGATGCTCGTCGTCTGACATCACTTTGCGGGCTCATGTGGTCCCGATGTGGTCCCGTTGATCTTGCGGAATGGCCTCCCGGCGTCGAACATCGCCACCACTCGCCACCAGAACCACCGCTTCCGGTGGCAAGCCGCGAAGCGGCGCGGCAGCAGCTTGCGCGCAACCCCACGCAACCTTGCGGCTAAGGATTGCCGGCAGTGCGCACGGATGAGGTCAATCCGCAGTTCAGCCGTCCTGCTGAGGATTGCCGAAGGCTCGCATGAGTGGGTCGGTTGCTGCACTTCGCTGCTGCACAGGAAAGGCACTACCGAACATTGCTAGCGGACAGTGAAAAATCCTTGTTGACGGACAGTTGAGTCCCTGCTGGCGGGCAGCAGAATTCCTGCTGGGCGGTCAGGTGATCTCCGTCTCGGCCACGTGGAGTGGATCTCTCCGGCCGGTTCGATTGCTGGTTGCTGACCTTTGCAACCGACCAGAGCCGGAGAGACCGTGACCAAGTCTGACAGGGAGATCATGGAGATCTTGGAGTCGTATGACCTGACCCGCTGTGCGCATTCCGCGGCGCAGCTGGCCGGGTGTGATGCGAAGACAGTGCGCCGGTATGTGGCGTTGCGCGATGCTGGGGGCGGGGATCCGCTGCTGGTCACGGCCGGGCCGCGGCCGAAGCTGATTGACGCGTTTTGCCGAAGGTGGAAGAGCTCGTCGATTTGTCGAAGGCGAAGATCCGCGCGGACAAGGTGCATGAGCGGCTGCTGGCGATGGGGTTCACCGGCACGGAACGCACGACCCGGCGGGCGGTGCGGGAAGCGAAGATCTTGTGGCGGGCCGGGCGGCGGCGCACATATCGGCCGTGGGTGACTGAGCCGGGCCTGTGGTTGCAGTTCGACTGGGGCGACGGGCCCCGCATCGATGGGCGTAAGACGTATCTGTTCTGCGCGTGGCTGGCCTGGTCGAGGTTCCGGGTGGTGATCCCGGTCTTCGACCAGACGATGGGTTCGCTGATCGCCTGCCTGGACGCGACGTTGCGGCAGGTCGGGGGTGTGCCGGCGTTCCTGCTGAGTGACAACGCGAAGACCGTCACCGTCGAACACGTCGCCGGTGTCGCGGTCAGGCATCCGACGGTGGTGGCGGCGGGCCGGCATTACGGGGCGACGGTCCATTCGTGTGAGCCGTTCGACCCGGAGTCCAAGGGCGGGGTCGAGGCGACCGTCCGGGTCGCCAAGGCTGATCTGGTGCCCACCGAGACG
>Ga0247781_1000203_pt1 | contig 17760 bp, 14 predicted proteins | sample UWRJL184509B5_FD_179922 | JGI IMG/M metagenome (GOLD analysis project Ga0247781, IMG submission 179922) | Plant litter microbial communities from Arlington Agricultural Research Station in Wisconsin, United States - UWRJ-L184-509B-5 | ecosystem: Environmental > Terrestrial > Plant litter >...
GACCGCCGGCGAGCCCAGATCGGCGACCTTGGGAGCGACGAGGCAGCGCGGATGGTCGCGGACGCGGTCGCTCGGCTCGTAGTCGACCGCGGAGAGCCGACCCACGCCGACCTCGGGCGAGCGGGCCCCGAGCCGCGCGATGAGGTCGTCGACCTGCTCGTTGGTCTGAGCCACGATCATCAACGGCGCACCGGTAGCGGCAAGCTCGCCGGCGGCCCGCACGACCAGCGTCGACTTGCCCGCGCCGGGCGGCGAATCGACCACCACGCCCCGATGATCACCCTCGCGCAGATCTCGCAAAACGGCGTCGACGACGAGCCCCGCCTCGGCGGCCGGGCTGAGCAGCTGTTCCGAGTTCACCGGGGCACCGTAGCGCGGGCGGCCGACAGTTCTCGCTGATCACTGTGGGGTTCGGCGAGTTATCCACAGGCCCGGCGAGCTTTGCCGAGCGGACTACGGTGAGTGCCGATATCGATACGGCGGAGGTGTTTCATCCATGTTCGATGGTCGAAGCCTCGACGACGCGGAACGGATGATCCAGGACTGGCAAGCGGGCATCGAGGCCCAGGCGGCGCAGGCTCGCGAGCTGTCGTCCCGCCTGGCCGCCTTGGCAGTGACCGTCCGCAGCGGCGACGAGTTCGTCGAGGTCACGGTCGGTTCGTCGGGCGACGTCATCCGGCTCGAGCTGGCCGAGGGCATCCGGGGGCAGTGCGGCACGGGCCGGGGCAGTGCGGCACCGGCCGGGCGCAATGCGGCACCGGCCGGGGGCAGTGCGGCACAGGCCGGGCGCAATGCGGCACAGGCCGGGCGCAATGCGGCACAGGCCGGGCGGGCAGTGCGGCTGATCCCCGACGTGTGGGAAATTGTGTGTGCTGGTTCCCGTGCTGCTCGGCGCTTTGCGCGATTATCGGTTCGCGGGGTCTTGATCGCTGGGTGGACGGGACTTCGGCGGCCGTTGGTGGGTTGCGTGAATGCGTTAATCGGCGGCGACCGCATTTGGCCGTGGCTGCTTGATTCGGCGAACAAGCAATAGCTGAATCGGGTCGCTGAGTGTTGCGCGGGGTGTTGCCCTCGTCACCTATCGCCGAGGGCGGGCCGTATCGCTTGTGGCGGCCGGCCGCTTCCGCTGCGTCACGAAGTCAAGATCAATCTTGTGTGGACCGCGGGGCGGGACGAACGATTCGTGGCATGGTGTGCGTCGCTGTCGGGCAAAACGGATCTATTGCGCGTATCGGCTTTGTGAATCCTGGCACTGACGGAAATCTGACAACGGTGTGGTCGCGGATCGACTAGCGCCCGCATGGTGCATGTTCACGGCCCCGGCGCGGCGGCTCCGGCGAGCGACTTTTGATCTTTCAGATGGAAAGTCACGTACGTCACGATGCGGGGCTGTGGTGCGGGAGTCGCAGGTGATGGCACTGTGGATAGTCACGGCGAGTGGATGTTTGCTTGACGGTCATCACCTCGAAATAACTGAGTGATTTACTGGTTCCACGGGGTGAAATGCGAAGGCTGACATGCAACTTGCATGCGCGGTTCGCCGTGCAAGTTGCATGTTTCGCAAGGACCTGAGCTGCTGCTCCATCGTCGTGGCTGGCTTTTGATCGTTTCGCTGGATTTCATTCACGGGCGTTTTTGGGATCTAGGAAAGTGGACCCTTCCAGTCGATCACCGGAAGTGAAACTCTTCTAGCCAGCAGTAACGCCAGTGACACGGACGGTGGTGGTAACGAATGCGTCCAGACGTTCTGGTCGGTCCGAGCGAGTGGGTGGTCGAACAGTTCGGCGACAAGGTGGCCGGCGAGCTGTGGACCCGGGTGCCCGAGGCACTGAGCACCGCGATCGAACGTGAGATTCACGCCCACCCCGCGATGACGCAGACCGTGGAACGAGTGATCGCGAATCCGCGATGGCCGCTTCCGTACGAGGAACTCGTGCTCTTCCTGGGCACGCTTCCCGGTGCTGAGATCATCAGTGTGCCGAAATCGATCTACCAATTGGTCGTGATCAACGGCCATGTGGTGGTGCCGTGGTGCTACGGGCAATCCGCCCACGATTCCATGCGGGACGCGCCGGTCGGCCGGTCGTTCGGTCGTCTCACCCGGGAGCTGCTGCGCAGGTTCGGCCCTCCTTGGCGCCGGTCGCAGGCCGAGACACCGCTACCGCTCGACGCTGTCGACGAGCGTGAAGTCGCTAAGATCTGCGCCGCCATCACCCAGATCGACTCGAAGCCCGAGGTGGTCATCGCCGGCTTCGCGGGAGCGCCCAACCTGGGTCTGCTCCGCGCGTGCCTCGGCGAGATCAAGTCGACCGACAACGGCTCCCTCAACTGGAGCCACATCGCCGACCTGCCGCTGCCCCCGCCCGTCATCCCACGTCCGCGCCGCATGCAGTTCCCCTGACCGACCCAGACATCAGACGCGCACCTTCCAGCAGTACGGAGGTGCGCGTCGTGCTGTGCGGAGATCGCCGTCGCGCCGGTGCGTCGGCGGTGGTGACGCGGGGAGGGCGTGGTGCCTTGCCGACAGGGGAGGCGTCGGGAACTCGGTGCCGACCGGTGGTCAACCACGTCATGGCGTGGCGTTCAAGACGCGAACGTCACTGTTTACCTGCGAGATTCGCGGGAAACTCCGCGAGCATGGATCGAGGGAGCAGCAAGCACAACCCGCGGCTTGACGACAAGATGGCCTACGAAGTGCGCGGCATCGTTCAAGGCGTGACCGGTGCCCGCGTCGAGGAGAGCCGCGAAGCCGAGCCGTCGGGCGAAGATCAACCGGAAGTCACCGAGATCCTCGACGACTTCGAAGTTCACAACCTCAGCAGGTTCGGGACATACATCGGGCTGTCGGCGTTGCCCGGCGATCGGGCGAAGCTTCGGCACAGCGCGGAGAACCTGGACGCCCCGGACGACGTGCTGGCCGACATCGACAGCCTGCCCGCCGACAAGCAATACCAGACGGTGGCCGAGATCTGGCACGCGCTCGGCCGCTGACCGGCGTGTTGGAGTACAGGGCCGCACTGGGTACGGGCGCACGTTCGCTCGGGTCGACCGGTTCTTCCCGGCCACCCGGATGTGCGACTGCGGCCGGGTCAACGACAGGATGGCGTTGAACATCCGAGCGTGGGACCCCGACCTGGAGCGCGTAGCCGGGGGAGGGTCAGCTGGTCGGGGGCGCGGGCAGCAGATAGGCGGTGGAGAACGGCTCGTGGCGGGCTCGCATGTCGGCGTAGGCGGTCAGCAGCAGGGGGCTGATGACGACGCCGGTGGCGACCGAGAAGACAGCGGACAGGACAGCGCTGCTGACGCTGAAGGCGGTGGTCGCGTCACCGAGGGGAGAGAGGGCCTCGCTGCCGACGAACTCGGCCACGGTGAAGGCGAGGTTGAGCCCGAAGACGGTGGCTATGCGGCCGGCCGAGGCGCCCAGGTTGGCGTGGAAGAGCTGGAAGGCGCGGCCGATGCCCTCGCCCCGCTCCAGCAGAATGATCACGGGCAGGATCAGGAGTACGGCGGCGGCGTAGATGCCGGGCAGCACCAACAGACAGGCGCCGAGCAGGATGACGAGACCGGCCAGGATTTGCCAGCCGAGCAGGGCGGGGAAGCGACGCAGGCCGTTGATCAGGGCTTGACCGACCGAGACAGGGCGACCGGTCGCGTGCTGAACCAGCACGTCGAGAGTGGCCATCTGGGCGACCACGGTGAGAAGCACTGCGATCAGCGTGAACGGGACCAGGCGCAACGGGCCGAATGCTTCGCTGAGATCGGGTGATCCCGGGTCGAACTGCACGGTCGTGTCGGGGGCATTCAGCCCGGTGATGACGCCGAGAATCAGCAGGGGGACGGCCCAGATCAGCTGTACTTGGATTATCGGGAGCCAGTCGGCCGACAGCAGGGTGAAGCTGCGCCGCCACCAACCGGCGAAGTCGGCACTGACCAGCGGGTCTTCGGGGCCGGCGTAATAACCGGGAGGCAGCCCGTAGCCGGGACCGCCGTAGCCGGGGACACCGGCGCCCGCCGTGCCGGGGTAGCTCTGCCACGGGTTTTGACCGGGCGGAACCTGGTAGTGCCCTTGCGGGCCATAGCCGGGCGGCTGCATGCCGGGCTGCTGGTAGGGATCGCTGGGCTGCTGGTAGGGATCGCTGGGCGGAGGATAGGACGCGTCTGGCCCCTGGTAGGGGGACGCCGGCAAGTCGTCCGGAACGGGATAGCTCTGCAGCTCAGGCCCCCGCGTACCGGCCGTGGAAGTCGGGTCCGCAGGTGGCTGTGGGGAGGGCGCCGCAGTGGGATCCACGGGTGGCTGCGCAGCGGTACCCGCGGAATCCGGCTGATCCTTGTCCGGTGTCTCCGGTACCTTGTCGCTCATGTTCGCCCCGTCCGTATGAAGATCAGCCGCGACACCATAGCCGCCCCGTGCCGCCTCCCGCCTGCGCGAGGAGGTCGGCGAGGACGAGCCCGGCGACCCCCGCGATCGTGCGGTGCTCGCCGCCCTGGTGCACTCGATCTTCTGACCGGGCGTAACCTCGTCGAACTGCTACGGCCGCTCGATGCGTGCCTTGACCCGGCAGTAGTTCGAGAGCAGCGTGACCAGGGCTGGGCCGTCGATCAGTTCCAGCGGGCGACCCGCGACCGCGTCGTACGCCTCCTGGTCGATGCCGCCGAGCGAGACCAGGATGCCCTTGGTCGCCCCGGCCGCCGCGACCGCGCCGGCCAGCGCGTGCGCCGCGGCCGACCCGGCCGGGGTCCCCCGGATCGCGAAGATCACCACCGGGCCGCCGAAGATCGGTCGCGGGTCGGTCGCCTGCCAGCGGGTGCCCAGGTCAGAACGGTGGGGCGGGCCCATCTGCAGCCCCATGATCCCGAAGAGGTCGGAGATCTGCTGCTCCCACGCCGGGTCGTTCATCGACAGCAGGTTGGGCCGCTCGTCGATCTCGGCGAGCACGTTGAACTCCTCGGTGAAGTCCCGGTCGGCGTCCCGGTCGAAGTCGATCTTCTCGGCGACGGGGGCGAACTCGTCGGGGGCCGCGGAGAGCGTGCCCTCGAGATGCCGGACGCAGGCCACCGGGTCGACCCGGCGCAGCTTGATGGCGGCGAACGTCTCGCGTGCGGTCTGCAGCGATACCAGGCAGGGGCGGACGAACCGGCCGGTGCGCCGGTCGATGGTGTCGACGATGCCGTTGAACGAGATCTGCCGGACCAGGGCGCCGCGGTCCGCCTCGACGATCTCGTGGATGGTGCGCAGGGTCACCCGGGCGATCACCTCGACGAGGCGGCGCCGCAGCTCGTTCTCGTCGCGCGGGATCGCGGTCACGTCGTCGCGGAACCGGTCGTAGCGGTACTCCTTGACGTGCGGCACCACCTCGATCGGCGGCAGGTGGTACTCGATCAGCAGGTGGTGCTGTTTCGGCAGGTAGGCGAGGCGGAAATGCTGTGGGAAGTCGTCCGGGTAGACGGAGTTGCCGAGCACCATCGCGAAGTACTCCACCACCGAGGCCGGGTCGGCGCCGGCCACCGCGGCGGCGAAGCGGTCCACCTCGGCGTTGTAGGCGAGGACGCGTTCCTCGTACTTGCGCAGGCTCTCGTCGTACGCCCGTTGGCGCACCACCAACTGGCGTCGGCGCCGCTGTTCCGTCTCCGACCACCTGGCTCGCGCGTCCTCGAAGGCACGCTGGGCGTCGGCCTCCTGCTGCTGCCGGAGCCGGTCGCCGCCGATGATCTTGCCGACGCCACGCGGCCGCGGCGGCACGTAACTCTCCCACCGCGGTTCCGGCACCGGGCGGCCCAGCGGACCCGGGTCGAACGACGGCACCTCGACCGGCTTCTTGAAGAGCTGCAGGTCGATGTGGTCGTCGACGTCGAGCGACGAGAGCAGCAGCGAGTCGAGATCGCTGAGCCGGGCCCGGATCTCGGCGTTCGCCGCGGCCGTGTCGGCCGTCTTGGCCTCGACGTAGAGACGCTGCTGTTCGCGCTTGCGATCGTCGTTGCTCGCGGCCTGTTGCGCGGCGGCGATCGCCAGATCGGCATTACGCCTGATCAGGTCGCGCTGTTGCGCGGCCGCGGTGTTGGCCCGATGATCGGCGGCCGCCTGAGTGGCGTGCGCCCGCTGCATGTCCCGAATGATGCCCATGCCCCGCCCTCGCTCCGCATTGGTCCGATCGCCACCATATCCATCCTTAACGGATCTGGTTACGCGGCGCGTCCCGCGTGCCGCGTTGCGTGCATGGCGAGCGGTCCGGGCGGGTAGAAGTCGCGGTAGGTCTCGTCATCGGCACGGTCCAGTGACTGTCTGTCATGGAATGGGCGTCATTGGGCGAGTCAGGTTACCGAGTGCAGTGGTCAACCGATCAGGTAATTCCCTACTCTGATCGGGCGAGAAGCTGCTGCTCGGCGATTTGTTGGAGGGATCGGCAAAACATTGGGGCGGACGTCCACTGTTTTATCGACGCCGTGACGGGTCGTAATAGTTCAGGGGCGTGGGGACACTCTGGGGGGAGGTGGCAGCCTCATGGCAGCACGCGACGAACAACGGCTCGACCCGCTTCTGCGGCTGCCCGGGCAGCGCACTCCGGTCGACGAGCGGTCGGCCTGGTTCTCCTACACGGCCATCGGCGACCGGATCGTCTGGTCGGCCGCGCTGCGCGCACTGCTCGGTGACCCACCCGCCCGTGACGAGGTGAGCCCCGAGGTCCTAACCCGTTACGTGCACCGCGACGACCACGCCGAGGCGCTCGCCGCCATCACCAAAGCCTGGACCACCCGCGCCCGGGTGCGGACGACGATCCGCCTGATGCGCGCCGACGGCGGGTGGTTCGACGTGGATTGCCGGCTCGACCCGATGAAAAGCCCGGAGGGCGCGGTCCGGGGAATTCGTGGCACCGTGACCGACGTCTCCGCCCGCGAGCGGGCCCGCCGTGAGTCCGACCGGCTGACCCGCCGCGGCGAGACCGTGCAGTCCTCGCTCGTCCAGCCCGACCCGGCGACCGGCCTGCTCACCCGCCCCCGGTTCGCCGACGAGATCGACCGGGCGCTGCGCCGGGGCGGCGGTGCCGTGCTGGTTGTCCGGGTGCAGCCTGATCAGTCCGGCGTGGACGTCCAGGGAGTGCGCCCCGAGCGCAACGCCGATCTGCTCCACCGGGTCGCCCGGGTGCTCGAAGGCGTGATGCAGCAGGGTGCGCTGCTCGGCCGGGTCGGGCCCAACGAGATCGCGGTGCTGCTGGCCGGCACCTCCTGGCCGATGGCCCGGCGCGAGGCCGAACTGCTGGTCGAAGCCGTGCGGTCGCAGACGTTCGTGCTGCCCGATACGTGGCTGCGCGCGGACGCGTGGGGCGGGCTCGTGCGGTTCACCCTGGACGGCGACGCGAGCAGCCACGAACTGCTGATCGACGCCGAGCACGCCTGGCGGCAGTCGCGCGAGGGCGCCGTGCCGCTGACCGTGATCCCGCACCCGGTGCCGGCCCGCGATCGGCAGGGCTCCTACCGCAGCCGGGTCGCGGACGCGCTCGACACCGACAGCTTCACCCTCTACGCCCAGCCGATCCTCGAACTGCAGACCAATGAGATCACCCGGTACGAGCTGCTGCTGCGGGTGCTCGACGAGGCCGACGGCCCGCAGTCGCCGATCCAGATCCTGGACAACGCCGAACGCCTTGACGCGGTCTTCGACATCGACCTGTGGGTGGTCGAGCGGGCCATGCAGCTCGCCGCCGACCGGCCGAACACCTGCCTGCAGATCAACCTCTCCGGGCGGTCGGTCGGCGACCCGCGCCTCACCGACGAGGTCACCAGGCTCATCGAGCGATACGGGGTGAAGCCCGAGCAGCTCACCTTCGAGATCACCGAGACCGCGCTGATCGGCAACCTCAGCGAGGCCCGACGGTTCGCCGACCGAGTCCGCGACCTCGGGTGCGAGCTGGCGCTCGACGATTTCGGCTCCGGGTACGCGTCCTTCCGCTACCTGCGGATCTTCCCGATCGACCTGGTCAAGATCGACGGAGAGTACGTGGTCGACCTGGTCGACAATCCGCAGGACCAGGTGCTGGTGCGGGCCCTGGTGCAGGTGTGTCAGGCGTACGGGATCCACACCGTGGCCGAGTTCGTGCAGGACGAGCCCACTCTGCGGCTGCTGCGCGAGCTGGGCGTCGACTACGTCCAGGGTTACTTCATCGGGCGGCCCGCCCCGGTCGTCGAAGGCCGGTTGCATATGTGCTGAGCGGGTATACCGCTCACATGGAGCACTTCACGATCGCCACCGTCGCCGAGAAGAGCCCGGATTTTCGCCGCGTGCTCTGGACCGGGAAACACACTCAGCTCGTGATCATGACGATTCCGCCGGACGGCGAGATCGGCGAGGAGGTCCACGAGGTGGACCAGATCCTCACCTTCGTCAGCGGCATGGGCAAGGCCGTCGTCTCGGGGCAGACGCGCAACGTCGCCCAGGGTGACCTGGTCGTGGTCCCGGCCGGGCACAAGCACAACTTCCTCAACGCGGGCCCCAACCCGCTGGTCCTCTACACCGTCTATGGACCGCCGGAGCACGCCGACGGCGCTGTGCACAAGACGAAGGCGGAGGCCGACGCGGCCGAGGAGGCGGGCAAGGACGAGCCGCCCGCCTGAGACCTTCGGTGAATGAGCACGACGCCGGCACCGGACGTGGCCCCCCAGCCGAATCGGTGCCGGCGTCGTGCCGCCTGTGGGTTACCCGGGTGGAAGTTCCAGCGCAGCGTACTAGGGACAACGTCGGGCGTCGATCAATGTGGCACACGTCCGGGGCAACCTCGACCCGGATCGTGACCTGAGCCCAGGTCGCCACTAACCTTCCTGCATGACAGAGTCCCCTGCCACGGCCGGGCCGCGGTGGTTGACCCACGAGCAGCAGCAGACGTGGCGCCGCCTCGTCGAAGTGCTGATCAAGGTGCCTGCCGCGCTCGAGGCCCAGTTGCAGCGCGACGCCGGCCTGACCCACATGGGTTACATCGTGCTGGTCCGCCTGAGCGAGCAGGCCGACCGCCGGCTCTCGATGAGCAGGCTCGCCAAGATGGTGAGCGCGTCGCTCTCCCGCCTCTCGCACGTCGTCGCCCGGCTCGAGGGCCAGGGCTGGGTCCGCCGGGAGCGCGATCCCGCGGACGGCCGGGTGCAGATCGCCGTGCTGACCGACGCGGGGTACGCCAAGATCAAGGACTCGGCGCCGGGCCACGTCGAAGCAGTACAGCAACTGATCTTCGACCGGCTCACCCCGGCCCAGGAACGCCAGCTCGCCAAGCTGGCCGCCACGTTGCTCGAGGAACCGGTCGAGGTTCGCATTCCCCTCGACCGCTGAGATCGAGTCGGCCCTACGCTGAGTGGATGAGTCAGCGAGTGCAGGGCGTCATCGCCCGCAGCAAGGGTGCCCCCGTCGAACTCACCACGATCGTGGTGCCTGACCCCGGGCCGGGCGAGGCCGTCGTCGCGATCCAGGCGTGCGGGGTGTGCCACACCGACCTGCACTATCGCCAGGGCGGCATCAACGACGACTTCCCGTTCCTGCTCGGACACGAGGCCGCCGGCGTGGTCGAGTCGGTCGGCGCCGGTGTCACCGGGGTCGCGCCCGGCGATTTCGTGGTACTGAACTGGCGCGCGGTCTGCGGCACCTGCCGGGCCTGCGCCAAGGGCAAGCCGTGGTACTGCTTCGCCACCCACAACGCGACCCAGAAGATGACGCTCGAGGACGGCACCGAGCTCTCCCCGGCGCTCGGCATCGGCGCCTTCGTGGAGAAGACCCTCGTGCACGCCGGACAATGCACAAAGGTCGACCCGCGGGCTCGGCCCGCCGCCGTGGGCCTGCTCGGCTGCGGTGTGATGGCCGGCCTCGGCGCGGCGATCAACACCGGCGGCGTCACCCGGGGCGACTCGGTCGCGGTGATCGGCTGCGGCGGGGTGGGCGACGGTGCGGTGGCCGGGGCGGCACTGGCCGGGGCCACCACGATCATCGCCATCGACACGGACGACCAGAAGCTGGAGTGGGCCAAGGGCTTCGGGGCGACGCACACCGTCAACGCCCGGGGCATCGACGTGGTCGCCGCGGTGAAGGAGTTGACGGGCGGCTTCGGCGCCGACGTGGTGATCGAGGCGGTGGGCCGGCCCGAGACGTACGAGCAGGCCTTCTACGCCCGTGACCTGGCCGGTACAGTCGTGCTGGTCGGCGTGCCCACCCCCGACCTGAAGATCGAGCTGCCGCTGCTCGAGATCTTCGGGCGCGGCGGGTCGCTCAAATCGAGCTGGTACGGCGACTGCCTGCCCAGCCGGGACTTCCCCATGCTGACCGAGCTCTACCTGCAGGGCCGGCTCGACCTGGACGCCTTCGTGACCGAAGAGATCGGGCTGGGCCAGGTCGAGGAGGCCTTCGAGAAGATGCACACCGGTGGCGTACTCCGGTCGGTCGTGGTTTTCTAGCGTCTGTCTCGACTCCCCTTCCTCACCGGCGTTAGGCCGCTCGGGCCTAAGCGGGTACGGAACGGTCGGCCAACAGGTCGAGGGCCAGGGCGGCGGTCCAGCTGAAACTGCGCGCGCCCTGGCCCTCGCCCGACGCGGGGTGGAAGTCTCCCGGTGCACGACGCTCGCCAGGCCGCCGTTCCGCCGTTCCGCCGTTCCGCCGTTCCGCCGGGAGCATGGACGGCGGGTCCGCCTCAGGCCGGGATCGCCAACCAGAGGCGGCTGCGGCGGCCGGGCAGGTAGGGCGAGTCGAGCCGTTTGGCCACGACTCCCGCGAGGCCCTGGGTGCGGGCGGCGTCGAGCGCGAAGTCGCCGCCGCCGGGGAAGTAGGGCGGCGTCTGCCAGTGATCACCGGTCACCGCCAGGCCGTCCAGCAGTTCGCGCCGCTCGGCGTAGCGCAGCGCCTCGACCGTGCTGTGACCTTCGAGCCACAACAGGTCGTACGTCAGGAAGTGCACCGGCGTGCGCTCGGCCGCCCGCTTGGCCGCCGCGGAGTCCTTCGGCGCCTGCCGGCGTTCCAGCAGCGCGGCATCGGGTCGCGGGCCGTCGAACGCGACGATCTCGCCGTCGAGCACGGCCTCGGCCGGCGCGAGTGCCGGACCGAGCGGCCGCACCTCCGGATACCACGAGGTCACGTCCTCGCCGTCGGCGTTCAGGAGACGTACGCGACCACCCGAGACGTAGGCGACGACGCGCCGGCCGCCCCACGCCATCTCGTATCCCCACTCGTCGTCCTCGTCCTCCGCGGGCAGGCGGGTCGCCCTGGTCGCCAGCATCGGGGCCACCACCTCGGGCATCGACTCCCAGCCGGGCTCGGGCGGGTCCATCCGGCGGACCATCCAGTCGTTGCCGCCGGTCTGGAAGAAGACGTACCGCCCGTGGGTGCGCTCGCCGTGGAAGGTCACGCCGATCTCGTCGTCGCGCCACTTGCTGGTCTCGTATGTGCCGCTGTCGAAGATCGTCATCCGGCCGCCGCCGTACTCGCCGGCCGGGATCTCCCCGGAGAACTCGAGGTATTCCACCGGGTGCTCCTCGGTGTGCTTGGCCAGGTTGTTGCGGCCCTGGTCGCGGGGCAGGCCGCGAGGCACGGCGAAGGAGACCAGGACGCCGTCGCGCTCCAGGCGGACGTCCCAATGGAGGCTGCGGGCGTGGTGCTGCTGGATGACGAACCGTTTCTGATCATCAGCCGCCGGAGCCGCCGGAGCCGCCTGGGCAGGGATGGGCTCGGGAGTGCGAGTGGCGTCCCGCTTGCGTCGATACTCGGTCAGACGGTCCGGCATGCCCTCATTGTCTTCCCGGCCAGGGCGAAAATACACGGGCGTAATTCGTCATACGCCTGTGCGAGAGTGATGACATGGCAGCCAAGCGAACAATTCGGAGATCTCGATGATCACGGGTTTCTTCCGGCAATGGCTCGGGGTAGTGTCTTGGCTCCGACGCGTGTCCGACGGGTGGGAGGCAAGGCTGCGATGACGTTGCGCATCCTGGTGGTGGGCGCCGGAATCGCCGGGTTGGCCGCTACCCGGGCCCTGCGGCTCGCCGGTTTCCGGCCGGACGTGGTCGAGGAATTGCCCGCCTCCATGCTTCCGGGCGCGGGCATCTATCTGCCCGGCAACGCGTCGCGCGCCCTGCGCCAGCTCGGGCTCGACGCGCCGCTCCGACCCCTGGGCGACCTCATCTTTCGTCAGGTCGTCCTCGACGCCCGCGGCCGTGAGCTTTTCGAACTCGACGTGGCCGGTCTCTGGGCCGGGGTCGGCGAGTCGCGTGCGCTGTCCCGCGCCGATCTGCAGCAGGTCCTTCTGACCGGCGTCGGCGGCGAGGTCCGCTATGACACCGCGGTCCGCGACCTCGAGATCTTCGACGCCACCGCCAAGGTCGAGTTCGGCGACGGCAGCGTCGCGGAATACGACCTGGTCGTCGGCGCCGACGGTCGCCGCTCCTCGATCCGTACGAAGGCCGGCCTGGGTGGCCCGGCCGTGCCCACCGGTCAGATCGTCTACCGCTCGGTGATCACCGGCGGCCCCCCGCTCAGCGACTGGACGGCGCTGCTCGGGCGCCGGTCCTCATTCGTGGTGATGCCGATGGGCGGCCGCAAGCTCTACTTCCACGCCGACGAGACCGCCCCCGACGAGCCCAACCCCGACGACCCGATCGACCGGGTGCGCGAGCTGTTCGGCTCCTTCGGCGGTCCGGTCCCGGCGATCCTCAAGGCCCTGGAAAAGGTGCAGATCGCGCGTACCGACGAGGTCGTGCTCGACACCTGGTCGCGTGGTCCCGTGGTGCTGGTCGGCGACGCGGCCCACGCCACCGCCCCGACCCTCGCGCAGGGCGCGGCCATGTCGTTCGAGGACGCCGTCGTGCTTGGCGAGGAATTGCGGAAACTCCCTGACGACATCCCCGCGGTCCTCCGGGCGTTCGAATCCCGGCGCCGACCCCGCTGCACCGAGGTGCGCGATCGCACCCGTGAGCGTGATCGAACTCGGGACGTGCCCCCCGCGCTGCGCGACCCCATGCTGCGCAGGCGTGGTCTGCGGATCTTCGCTGATCACTACCGGGCGCTCGTCCAGCCCGCCTGAGTGCAGGCACAATCCGCAGTTGACCTCTTTGGTAACCCCCCGCCCGCGAGAGGTCGGCGGGGGACTATTCTGCCTGCGAGGTACGCCTTTCCCTTCGGGCGTGCTGAGTGGGACGAACGAGACGACGGAGGCTATTCGTGACGACCGTTGCGCCTAAGCCGATCGTGACCCGGCCATACCCGGTCCGGCGGCAGGTCAAGGGTTCGGCATTCGCCCGAATCCTGCGCACGACGGACGCGAAGCAGATCGGGATCATGTACATGATCACGGCCTTCGTGTTCTACATGCTCGGCGGCCTCATGGCATTGCTGATGCGCACCGAGCTGGCTCGCCCGGGCATGCAACTACTCTCGCCCGAGCAGTACAACCAGTTGTTCACGATGCACGGCACGATCATGTTGCTGTTCTTCGCGACGCCGATCGTGTTCGCCTTCGCGAACTTCGTGGTGCCGATCCAGATCGGTGCTCCCGACGTGGCCTTCCCGCGTCTGAACGCGTTCGCCTACTGGCTCTACCTGTTCGGCGGCACGATCACCATCAGCGGGTTCCTGACCCCGGGCGGCGCGGCCGACTTCGGTTGGTTCGCCTACACCCCGCTGAGCGACGGGCTGCACTCGCCGGGCGTCGGCGGCAACATGTGGGTCGTCGGCCTGGCCCTCTCGGGTCTGGGCACGATCCTGGGTGGCGTCAACCTGATCACCACGGTGCTCACCCTGCGCGCCCCCGGCATGACTATGTTCCGCATGCCGATCATGACTTGGAACATCCTGGTCACCAGCCTCCTGGTGATCATGGTCTTCCCGTTCCTGGCGGCCGCGCTCTTCGCCCTCGCCGCCGACCGTGTGCTCGGCGCCCATGTCTTCGACGTGGAGACCGGCGGACCGTTGCTGTGGCAGCACCTCTTCTGGTTCTTCGGCCATCCCGAGGTTTACATCGTGGCGCTGCCGTTCTTCGGCATCATCACCGAGGTGATCCCGGTCTTCAGCCGCAAGCCGGTCTTCGGCTACAAGGGCCTCGTCGCCGCGACGCTGCTGATCGCCGCCCTGTCGATGTCGGTGTGGGCGCACCACATGTTCGTCACCGGCCAGGTGCTGCTGCCGTTCTTCAGCTTCCTGAGCTTCCTCATCGCGGTACCGACCGGCATGAAGTTCTTCGTGTGGATCGGCACGATGTGGCGCGGCCAGATCAGTTTCGAGACACCGATGCTCTTCGCCATCGGCTTCCTCGTGACGTTCCTCTTCGGCGGTCTCTCCGGCGTGCTACTGGCCTCCCCGCCGATCGACTTCCACGTGAGCGACTCGTACTTCGTGATCGCCCACTTCCACTACGTGCTCTTCGGCACGATTGTGTTCGCTGTCTTCGCGGGCATCTACTTCTGGTTCCCGAAGATGTTCGGCCGCATGCTCGACGAGCGCCTGGGCAAGATCCACTTCTGGCTGACGTTCCTCGGTTTCCACGCCACGTTCCTGGTGCAGCACTGGCTCGGCACCAAGGGCATGCCGCGGCGCTACGTCGACTACCTGGCCAGCGACGGCTTCACGTTCCTGAACACGTTCTCGACGCTCGGCTCGTTCGTGCTGGGCCTGTCGACGCTGCCGTTCATCTACAACGTCTGGAAGTCGTACAAGGTCGGCCAGCTGGTCACCGTCGACGACCCGTGGGGCCACGGCAACTCGCTCGAGTGGGCCACGTCCTCCCCGCCGCCGCTGCGCAACTTCGACAAGATGCCGCGCATCCGCTCCGAGCGCCCCGCCTTCGACGCGAAGTTCCCTGAGCTGGCCGCCGGCGAGCAGTCGATCGCCGGCCCGCCCGAGGGCGGTGCCCGCCCTCTGACCAAGGAGTCCGACGGCGGCGCCACCTACCCCGAGGACACCGACAACAACCGCCACTGACACCCGCGCCACGATCCGGCCCGTTCTCCCCACGAGAGCGGGCCGTTTCGCGTCCCCCCGCTCCCACCCACAAGCCGGCAGCTTCCCCGTGATCGCGGACCCCACCGTTCGTTTCCCTGCTCCCGCGCTTAAGCCGGCAGCTTCGGCGTGACCGTGGGCCCGACGTTCGTGCGCAGGGTGTCGCCGTCGGTAGTGGGTTCGGAGTCGGGAAACCTTTGCAAGCTGGTGGGAACGGGCTGACGCGGGATCATGGGCCAGTCTGCGCGGGAGCCTGCGGCGGTCGGCCCCACGGCGGCATAGGTGGTGCCGGTTGGTTCCACCGCGGCGTGCTCAGCGGCGGAGGGCGTGACGGCCTGGTCTGCGGCGGCGTGGCGGCGGCGTAGCTCGGTGGGGAGGACCAGGAGGGCGATCAGGACGCCGGCCCCGCCGACGGTGACGAAACCCCAGGACGGGGACAAGGTGTCGGCGGCCACGCCGGCCAGTGGGCCGCCCAGGGCCACGCCGACGGTCAGGGCCGAGTTGTGCAAACCCATCGCCTCGCCTCGGGCGGCGGCGGGGATCATGCGGCTGATCGCGTCGGCCGTCGCGGTGATCAAGGGGGCGCAGAGCGCGCCGGCGGGGATCAGCAGCAGGGCGACCAGCCACCAGTGCGCGCCGGCCAGACCGACCAGCATCGTGGCGACGGCCAGCGGAGCCAGCAGCACCACCGGTGGCAGCCGGCGCCGGATCGTGCCGTAGGCGAAGCCGCCCAGCAGGGAATAGAACGCCCACAGGGTCATTACCAGGCTGGCCCAGCCGAGCTCACCGTTCTCGCGCAGGACTGCCACCACCGTGACGTCGGTGCCGGCCAGGACCAGGGTCGCGGCCATCGTGACGAGCAGGACGGCGACGAAGCGCGGCCCGAGCCAGCTGCGCCGTGGCACCCGCTCGCCGGCCGTGATGGGCGCCTCGTGGGCGGCCCGAACGGGCGGGTCGAGCAGCCAGAGGCCGACCCCGGAGAGCAGGATGCCGGCGCCGATCGCGAGCATCGCCCAGCGGCCGCCGGCCGTCGTGGCGATCAGGACGCCGAGCGCGGGGCCGGCCATGAAGGACATCTCGGTCGAGATCGAGTCGAGGGCGAACGCGGGGAGCCGCTGGGCCTCGGGTGTCAGAGCACTGATCGACTGCCGTGCCACGGAGAACGCCGGCAGGGCCAGGAAGCCGCCGACCAGGGCCATCGCCAGCAGGGCCGGGTAGGGCACGGCTTGAGCCAGTGACCAGAAGAGCACCTCGGCCACCGTGGTCAGGACGAGCACCAGGCGCAGGCCGCGCCGGTCGATGACGCGGCCCAGCACGGGGGCGCCGACCGAGCCGCCGATGGTGAACGCCGCACCGATCAGGCCCGCGGCGCCGTAGCCCCGGCCCAGATCGTTCACGACGTGCAGGGTGAGCACGACGGCACCGGCCGCGATCGGGATGCGGGCCAGCGTCGCCACCGCCAACAGTGACTTGATGCCGGGCAGGGCGAGCGTCTCCCGGTAAGGCTTCAACAGCATGGTGTTCCTGACCTCCAGGGGCTCATCCTGCCCTGGGGGTCTGACAAAACCTATGCGGCGACGATCGGCTCGCCTGTAGTCTCGATCATTGCCGCCGTCAAGTCCTTGATCGCGGCTGCCGTCGCGCCCACGGAGACACCGGCGGTGAGTTCGAGCAGCACCGTCGTCGCGAACCCCTCGGATTTCGCGTCCAGTGCGGTCGCCCGTACGCAATAGTCTGTGGCGATCCCCACCACCTCGACCTCGGTCACGTTCCGGGCGCGCAACCACGTGGCGAGGTTGTCGCCCGCCTCTGTCTCGCCTTCGAAGCCCGAGTAGGCAGCCTGGTATTCGCCCTTGCGGAACACCGCCTCGACCCGGTCGGTCCGCAGCTCGGGGTGGAAGTCGGTGCCCGTGGTGCCCACCACGCAGTGCTTCGGCCAGCTGTCCACGTAATCCGGGTTATCGCCGAAATGCGTGCCCGGGCTGATGTGCCAGTCCTTGGTGGCGACCACGTGGTCCCACCGGTCGCCGGCCCTGTCGAGCACGAGCGAGATGCCCGCGGCGACCGCGGCCCCGCCGGTGACCGCCAGGGAGCCTCCCTCGCAGAAGTCGTTCTGGACGTCGACGATGATCAGCGCGCGTGTCACGGGAACCCCTAGCTGGTCGGGACGATGGTGACGGGGACGGCCGGGTCGCCGGCCGAGAGCTTCAGCCCCTCCCACGGTATCGAGATCAGGCACTGCCGTAGGTGTTCCCGCGACTCCTGGAGGGTCGGCACGTCGACCGCCTGGCCGCCGACGACGAACGAGCGCTGCAGGAGCCGGTCGTTGGTGGCGTGGTCGGGCACGCCCTGGGAGACCACGATCTCCTCGGTCGCTGTGCCCGTGGGCTTGTGCCGGCGGACAGCCGTCTTGCGGCCGCCGACCGTCGCCTTGTTCTCGGAGCGCTTGACGACCGGTCGCCCCTCGACCTCGACGAGCTTGTAGACCAGGCCCGCGGTCGGCGCACCCGAGCCGGTGACCACTGCGGTGCCGGCACCGTACATGTCGACCGGCTCGGCGGCGAGCGCGGCGATCGCGTACTCGTCCATGTCGCCGGAGACGACGATCTTGGTCTCGGTGGCGCCGAGCGAGTCGAGCAGCTCCCGCGAGTGCTGGGCCAGCACCGACAGGTCGCCCGAGTCGATGCGCACGGCCCGCAGGTCGGGGCCGGCCACCGCGATCGCGTTGCGGATGCCCTGGGCGATGTCGTACGTGTCGACCAGCAGGGTCGTGTTCTTGCCCAGCGCCGCCACCTGGGAGGCGAACGCGGCCG
>Ga0247781_1000206_pt1 | contig 17721 bp, 1 predicted proteins | sample UWRJL184509B5_FD_179922 | JGI IMG/M metagenome (GOLD analysis project Ga0247781, IMG submission 179922) | Plant litter microbial communities from Arlington Agricultural Research Station in Wisconsin, United States - UWRJ-L184-509B-5 | ecosystem: Environmental > Terrestrial > Plant litter >...
GGAGGCGTCTGAGGGTTAGTGGGAGAAGAGGAACGGCTAAGGAGGAACGCACTTCATCTTATCTTAGGAGATGTTGAGTGGTGGGCATGGGTGGTGGCGCCAGGGGACGGTTCGATAAGAAAAGGGGCTTGTTAGTCTTGTTACAGAGTTCCAATCAACTCTACAGCTAATTTAGCATGAAAATTCCCCTGCGAGATGAAGATTTGCTGCTATGATAGAAGCAAAGACGTTTTTCTTCTACTAATAAAGGCATACCTTAGTTATGGTTGCTCTGCGTATGATATGCAGTATTAGTTCCTGCAGATATGGCATTTGCGCACAGGGTGCTTCCAATCGGGTGCGAAGGCTCAGACCAAAAAAGAGGAGCTAGGTGCACGGTGCGAAAAGGCATCGAATATATTCTCGTACCGCTTCTACAAAATCAGCAAGGTCTGTTTAGAACTAATAATGCATTATAAGCATTTTTATACTTGTCTTACTGATCTCTGAATATGGGAGCTCTAGATCAATATTAGCATTATATAGCGCTCTAGCGGTTCGGTCGAGATCTCGAGACGATAGGATAGTTTTAGTATAGTTTTGTTATTAGCGGAAGCTGCTCGTTTAAGCTACTATTTAGTAAGGTCTAACGAGGTAAAACAAAATACAGTAATATTAGTAGTAAAAGAGTAGATTAATAGTAAAGGAAGAAGGTACCTGGAGGGGTGCTGTAAATACGCTCCTTAAGTGCGCATCTAGATTCCCTATCTAATTTAATCTAATCTACACAGCACACAGACTAATAGGTACCCCTCTTAGTCCGTGCTACAATGCAGGAGTTCTTCCTGCACCATTACAGCGATTATTACAGCGGTTGTCTCTACGATCGCTACGGTACCCTTCTCGACGGTTTCGTCGATTATAGCGGTCGTTACAATCCCGTTTACAATCGTAAAACCTATCGTAATACTTTCTATCAGATAACGATAATAAGGGCTTCTTATTGTTATCTTTACAGGGTTTATTATATACCTTCTTACAGAGATCTAGGTATTATTTTATAGCTACGTTTACAAGTACTCCCTTCTATTTAGTAATAAGTTATATATATTTAACGAAAGTCTCGCCTCTCTTACAGGGAGCTTTAAAGAATTATTTAATAACTAAGTCTATAAATAACTAGATCTATATTATAGGAGCGTGTTAGTTAGAGTTATTACCACTAAGTACTCCTATAGCGCAAGCGGTATAAAGCTTTTTTTATACAAATTAAAGTAAGGCGTAAAGATCCTAGGTGATATTACAAGTACTTAGGGTACTAGACGTAAAAGACTTAGTCACGTCGATAACACCAAGTGCGAATTAGTCATAAAGAGCTAATATAATAACTTTAATGCTATTATTTCTAAAGTCGCGCCGTTAATCGCTAGTAAGCTCGTTAGTCTACTAGTAAGCAGTAAGGCTACCTAAGATACTTTCCATTAATAATATAAGTTAACAGCCGTTACTTACAGCTGTATTATTATCCTTAAGGAAGCTTTCTAAACAGTTAGTAAAGTAGTAGATATTTATAAACTTTATACCCTTGCTATTATTAACTACTCCCAAGCTATTAACATCTTCCTAATAAAGGTCGAATTATCTAATATTAAAAGCTTTAAGCTTATAGCTATTATTAATAGATATTTAAAACGTATTAACTAATCCTACGCGTATAAAGCGCTATAAAAGTTCTAGGTTAGATATAACTTATTCTTATAAGAGGGAACTATTGCTATTTCTACTCCTATTATTATTATTATTAAGGGGATCTTAAGGGCTTCTATTATAACTAGGTTAGCTATTATTCCAGGGAATATTTAAATACTAAAGTATATTTCCAGATAGTTATACCCTAAATAATCGTAAGGGAGAACGATCGTAAAAACTCTCTAGTTCTCTACTTACTATAGGCGCGTTCGGATTAACGTTATAAACATTACTGTTGCTAGGTTAAAATTACGTAATTAGCTGGTCGAGTTTTTGCTAAATTAATATTATATTACTTTTAAGCTTTTTTATGTTTTCAAACATCTTTACGATTTAAAGGGTATTTACCTCGTACTAGCTTTATATAGTAAAAAAGTTATTTTTCTAAGCCTTAATTCTAGCGTTAATATACTCTATTACTTAACTAAGCGCTACTTCGTTACGTTCTAACACCTTGTTAATTTTTTCGTTAAGGAACTTAATTATACTAATGTTAGTTCCTATCTTCACGGGCCTAGGATACTTTATCCCACCCTCGATAGCCTCTCTTAATACTTCAATATTATTAGGGTCGGCTAGTTAGCAACTTATAATATAGCTTACCTCGCGATCGGTTGGCCCTAAAGTCGATCTAGCGTTTAACAGGCTACGGAAGTCAGTAACTAACTTCGATAAGGCTTTTCGCGCGTTCCTATACGCTTATTTATAGGCTAACTCGGCTAGGGCGGTTGGCTTAAAGGGACTAACACGACTTAGCGCTTTAGATATATTAAGAGGGTCGCAATCGCGATACGGATTTTCAGGGCTTAAAGGCTTCATTTCTCCTAATATTAATACTATATCGTTGTCGTTTTTTCTCCTCGAACTTCGTAACGATTTAATTACGTAACGCGTAAGCGGTCAGTATAGTAAATCAGAGAGAATAAGGATAAGGGGAAACTATCGTCTCCGAATCCGTCTACCTAAGTTTAATTAGATTTTTTTAATTTTAATAACTATAACATACCTAAGTTCGGCTATAAGGGTGTCTATAGCGTCTGTAATCGGGACTATTGCTACCTAAGTTTATAATAGAATAAATCTAAGATTAAGACTATAAGGGAGTAATACTTCAGGTTTAAGACTAAGCGGTATCTAATGTAGTAACTGTAACGACCTTACAGGGTCAGCACCTAAGCTAGCGCGGCCCGACAAATTCCCTATAGACTAAGAAGTGTAGAGAAGCTGTACGCACAGCACTACACACTGGGCTAGGGGTGCAAAGACCCGAAGCCCCTATAACCAATTAGAAGCTGCTCTGTTACTCTGGCTGCTCTGTTACAAAGTAAGAGAGTAAACAGAGCAGGTTACTCTATCTGCTCTACCGCTAAGCTAGAGAGCAAACGGAGCAAGGTATAAAGTACCTCTTAGTCAGTTAGTATAAGATAGTTATAGTTATACCCACAACCTTTATAAGGGACTTTAGTTCCTTACGTTAATATTTAATTATTTATTTATATCTTACTATTTAGACTTACTTCTATATATTATAGTAATAACGACCTATAGTAACATTAAACCCCCTATCTAAGAGTATTAACTTAATAAGCCGTCTTTAGAACACCCCTTACCTGTTAACGTCTTACTATACGTTCTGTCTTAACCTGTATTAATCCTTTTAAGGCTTGTATTAGGTGTAGGTTATAATATAATATTAACGTTACAGTTTTAAATGCTGTTTATTAAATTCCTAGACACTACCTCCCTCTTATTATTAATATGTTAACCTCCAGAAAAGGCAAAGAGCTTAAGGAAGCTTAAACTTAACCTTAGCTCCCTATTATCGATAAGTTAGCTGCACGCTTTAAAGAGTTAAACCTTAATTAGTAAGGACTGGTTAAGGAACTTAATAAGGCCTTTCCTAAAGACATTAAAAGTTACATTAATCTTATCGAGAAACTCTAAGCTTAACTTAACGCTGTTAAGTTAAAGAATAATAACCTTAAAAGCTTATAAAAGAAATAAGTGAAATTTCCCCTACCTTTATGCTTTAAAGGAGACTCTACATAGCTAAAGTCTTAAATAACTTAGCTCTAAAGCTATATTACCTACTATAATAAGTAGTTCTTTGAAGAAGAAGGAAAAGTCAGGTTTACTAAAGCTTTACTAGATAGAGTAATAGCTTATTAATATAAACTATACGTAAAGATAATTAATAACCTTTTTATAGATAAAGCGCATAAGGAGGCCCATAAGACTTAAGCCCTTTTTAACGATTTCAGCGTTTTCATTAACTAACTCCAGACTGAGTTTAGAGAACTAAACACCTTAAGGTGAGTTAAATAGCGTTTTATAGCTTTAAGGTAAACATCCTTAATCCTTAAGTTCTCCACACGTTTTAAGCTAAAGGCTGTAAAAACTAAACTTAATTAAAAAGCTTTAGTAATACTGTTCTAAAGCAGTCTAAAGGAGCACGTTACTAGAGACCTTTACTAAGAGGATTAACTAAATTATCTTTAAGAGTTAGTTAAGATAGTTATTAAAGTTAATAATTAGAATTATAATTACTATTATTAAAAGAACTTCTAGAAGGAACAGACTCCTTATTAGTAAAATAAACCTAAGAAGGGGAATTAATTGACTGTAATAAGCTATTACCCTAGATTAATGGATATTAGTATAGTAAACTGTTAGAACTAGCTTAATTATAATAAGCCTTAATGATAACAGTAATAAAAGCTACTTAAAGACCTATCTTAAATCTAATACTTTAATTATAGTAAAAAAGGGTATATAGTATAGTAATATCTGTTATTAAAGTAAGTTAGTTAAAAACTAGTCTTAAATAAAGGAAACATATTAAGTTTAACTTAGAAGACATTTACGTTAAGATAATAAGTAATAAAAAAGATTATATTTAAATAGATAAGTGTGATTTAAGAGATAAGGGAGAAGAAAAGAAAGAACTTTAAGACGTAATATATCTAATCCTTAAAGATATCTTAAAAAAGTTAGCTATAGAGGTGTAAGTTATTACAGACTGACTTTAAAGTAGAAATTTAAAATACTTAAAAGTGCAGGTTATAAAAGACTAACTTTAAGAAAAGATATTCTAATTAATTATTATAAGCTTTAAAAACCTTACGTTATAAGCTTAAAAATTAAGGAAGTTTAAAAAGGACCTTAACTTAAACCTTACTAAGATAGTAAAAGGAGTTGAAAAACTAGCTTTTTAAGTTACTTAAGTAATAAAGTAAGTTTTAAAAAGTAAGAAAAAGTAAGCTAAGAGAATTAAGTTAGAAAAACGAAAGTTCTTCTTAACTGTACTTTTTAAAACTCTTAATCACTTTAAGTACGCTAAGTGGATCAGCACCCTTACCTCCTTAAAAGAAGGATAGCTTAGATAATTACCTTAAATTAAAGCTAGTGTACTTTAAACTAATACTTTAAAAGTCCCTTAAGAAGATAAAAAATAAGAATATTAATAAAGAGTTTAGGAGTTAAAGGAAAAATATTAGGAACTGATAGATAAAGTGGAGAACTTATAAGTTAAAGCCTTTTTTATAACGTTTAAAGATAAAGTAATAAAGGTTAAGTTATAACTTTAAAATAAAGTTTACTTTACTAATTAACTTAAATACCAACTTATTAAGGAAGATTACTTTATAGAAGAATAAGTTAATTTACTGTTACTTAAGTTTTAAGAAGAGGTTTAGGAAAAGTATTAAACACGAAAGTAAGTGAAAGAAGAAAAGAAATAAGGCTTTATTTCTCCTGTTTTATACTTTATAACTGTAGCATTAGCAGTTAACGTTAATTACCTTAGTTATAAAGATATACTATAGATTAACTATATATACGATAATTATACTTTTAACTAATATAGTAAATTTAAGGCACTTTATAACTACTTCCTTAACGTATAAAGACAGGATTACTCTCTTATAAAGGTAAAGGTAAAGGCAGCTTACTATCAAGTCTCCTACACCTTATTAAGAGAGTTTAGCAATAACAGTAAACGAAAGGTTACTGTAATTAACTAAACCCTTACAGCCTATTAGTAAAGAAAGACATTTAATAACTGCTTAATTGTTACCTATTCCATCTACCTTAAAGGGAAAGTTAAAGAATAGTAAAAATAAACAGACTATAGACAGATCTAAGAGTAAGAGGATATTACCGCGATTTAATCCTAGAGAGTGTATTATTAACTTATTAAAGATTTCTAAAACATTAAACGGTTTAAAATTAACTAAACGTTAAAGTGTGAGAATTTAAGAAAGGTTAATTATTAGGTTTATTAAAGTTACCTGTTTTTCCAGAAGGAATTAAGAAAAGGTTACAGGCCCTTTAAAAAGGCTGGAAATTAGTAATTTACTAGTTAATAAAAACCTTAAGATGAAGAAAAGGTATTTAAAGATTAGGTTAAATAAGACTTTAAGGACAGCTAGTTATTATAATTTAAATATTAAAGGAGTATAAGTATTATTCCGTTAGTGTTAACTTAACAGATAAAAAAGGAAAGCTGTTTAAGGTAAAAGCAGTAATTAATAATAAAAGTGCTTTTAACTTAATACACCCCTTATTAATTAACTGAAAGAAACTTTCTAATAAAGAATATAAAAAGGTTATTTCCATTTAAAATAGAGAAAGAGGTTTATATTAATATAATAATAGTAAAGTTACTTATCACTTACTACTTTTAATTAAAGTGGATAAGGATAAATAATAAGTGGACTTTAACGTTATATTAATAATAAAGTATAATATAATCTTAAGTTTACCTTAACTAGAAAAGTATAACCTTATAATTAACTAAAGGAGTAGCTATCTTACCTTTAGTAAGTCCCTTAACTGTAATTATTATTTAAAGAAAGTTAAGAAGGTACTAAACCGTTTTAAAGATACACGAAGCATTTAAAAGTATATTAAACCTTTAAAACTAAGTATAGTTTAAGTTAAGTTTACTAAAACGGTTAAAGGATTAGAGAGTTTACTGTATTACTTAAATAACGATTTAGAAAGTAAAAAGAAGTAAGAAGTTAATTTATAAATAAATAAAGAAGTTAACTTATCTAAGGTACTTATAAAGTATAGGAAGTTTACCCTATTTTGAAAAAAGATATTATAACTGTTAGATTACGGATTATAAGACTATAAAATTAAGTTAAAGCCGGGAGTAAAACTCTACAGCTTTCAGCCTTACCACTTAAACTCCTAGTAAGTTAAGGCCTTAAGGGAGTACGTTAATGAAAATCTGAAAAACAGATTTATTATAAAGTCTTAATCCCCAGTAAGATACCTAATACTGTTCGTTTTAAGAAAGGGAGATAATAAATTATATATAGTTATTAACTACTAAGCGTTAAATAAGGATACGATTAAAAATCGTTACTTATTATTACTTATTGTAGAGATAAGAGAATGGATTATTAAAGTAAATTAGTTCTTTAACCTTGATTTTCCTATAAGATTTAATTATATTAAAGTGAAGGAGGAGGATAAATATAAGATAGCTTTCCAGACTTATAACAGGTATTATTAGTATTATATTATACTAATAGGATTAATAAACGCCCCTGTAACTTTCTAAAGCCTTATTAACAGTGTTCTTCACCCCTTCCTTAACAAGTTTATCTTTATATATTTAAATAACATTCTAATCTATTTTAAACTTTAAAAAAACACTAAAAGCACGTGTAATAAGTTCTAACAGCTCTTAAGAAGGCAAAGCTAATAATAAACCTAAAAAAGAGCTACTTCTATATGTAAGAATTAAACTATTTAAGGTTTAAAGTAACCCTTAAAAAGCTCAAAATGTAATTAGAGAAAATAGCAGTAATTAAGGATTAGCCTACTTTAAAGAATTAAAAAGAGTTATAAGCCTTTATCAGCTTTGTAAACTTTTATTATTACTTTATTAAATACTTTACGAAGATTATAAAACCACTTTACGAACTTATAAGTGAAGGAAAGCCGTTTAAGTGGACTAATAAATAATAAAAGGTGTTTAAGAACCTTAAATACACCTTCGTCACAACGCTAGTCCTAGCCCTTCTTAACTTCTTAAAGCTGTTCCGAGTCGAAACGGACTCCTTGGAATTTGTAATCGGTAAAAAACTTAACTAAGTTTAGGACGATAAGAAACGTTACCTAATTACCTTCTTATTAAAAGGAATTTATAACTTAACCTTACGTTACCTAATCTACAATACAGAACTAATAGCGATTATTCAGTGCTTCGCTAAATAGGCACTGTACTTAAGTAGCATAAAGGAACCAGTTCAGGTCCTTTCAGACTATAATAACCTCTAGTACTTCTTAATAAAAGAGCTTAGTTAACAGTAAGTACAGTAAGTAGAATTAATAACTTTATTCCACTTCCAGATCTATTATATTAAAGGAAAAGATAATAAGTAAGTTAATGCTTTTAGTTAAAGATAAGACTATAAGGATATTAATCTAGTCTTAATCCCCGTTATTATATTTAATAAAGCTAAGAATAACATATTAAAATATACGTTATAAGTATTAGATAACTAAACGTCAAAGTAAATTATTAATGTTTATATAAACTTATAAATAAAGTATAATATCTATTAGTAATGATAGGACTTTTAAGTAAGAAAGACAGTGGAAGGAACTTGTGAGTATAAATACCCTTTAAGAGATTTCTTAAGGTACGTGTAAGATTATAAAAAAAAGTACTTAATATACTTAAATTACAATAAAATTAATTATTAGCTAAGACAACTGTTAAAAGGTGTAGACAGTACACTTAAACTAAAAGTAAAGCTTTAGTATTAAGAGAAACTGTATATTTATAACCTAGATAAGCGAAAGGAGTATATTTAGTAAGTTTATAAGTCTTAATTTAAAGGATATATAAGCTAAGTTAAGACTTTTACATAAACTTAATAAATATACGTATTCTTAAGAATAAAGAAGCTAGTTAAGGAAGTAATTAATAATTATAATATCTACTACTAAAAGCAAAACTAACGTTATAAACCTTACAGACTTTTTAAACTACTCTTTATACTATAGGTATTATAAAGCTTTATTTTACTTAACTTTGTTACTAAGATTCTAAAATCTAAAGACCTTACTATAAGAGTTACTTATAACTAAATCCTTATAGTAATCGATATGTTAACGAAATAAGCTTACTTTCTACTAACTTTGAAAGATATAATAGTAAAGTAACTTACTTATATCTTCAAGAAAGAGATAGTCTTACAATACCTTTAGCTAAATAATATCATTACAGATCGAGATAAGCTAATTATATCGAAATTCTAATAAGAACTAATATAAAGAATAAGTGTAAAAAGTAAGCTTTTAATAACTTTCCACTTACAGACAGATAGCTAAATAGAATAAATTAACTAAATACTTATAATATATCTCTAAGCTTATATTAACTTTAAATAAGATAATTAAATTAAGCTAATACTAATAGCACAGATAGCTTATAATATAACGTTAGTTAAGTCGATAAGTGTATTATTATTCTTTATTAATTACAGTAAGGAGCTTAAAATCTATTAAGGCTTACTAATTAGTGCCTTTTAAGTTACAGTCTACGTAAATAGGATATAGGAACTGTATAACTACCTATAAGCTAAACTTAAGTTTACACGCGAATAAATAAAGAGATTTGCTAATAAATACCGAACTAAATAACTAATACTTAAAAAAAGATTTTACTATAATAATAAACGAGTTAAAGGACCGACTTTTCAGGAAGGGGATTATATTTACCTTTTTTCACGAAACTTACATTTGAAACAGCTTAATAAAAAGCTTAACTTTAAAAGGTATAGACTGTTCTAAATTAAAAAAAAAGTCGCTACCTTTAATTACAAATTAGATTTACTTACCAGTATAAAAGTGCAGATTAAGGTTTTTTATATCTTACTTTTAAAACCTACCCTAAAGGGAGTTCTCCTAAAAAAGAAGATTAAGGTTAACGCTAATAAGGACAAATATAATGTTAAGGAAGTTATAGATTTACAGAAAGGAAAGAATATATTCGAATATCTTGTTAAGTAATTAGATTACAGCTTTAAAAGTAACTTATAAGAGTTAGTTAAAAACCTTAAATACCTAAACCTAATTGCGGAGTTCTACCGAAAGAATCTAAACCGACTAAAACTAATAATAAGAACTAAAAATAAAATAAGATCTAATATCTAAACTACTATACTGAAGAGTAAAATTATTATAGGACTTAAAGCTTAAGAAACGGTAAGAAACTCCTTAATAGGTATAAAAGGACATTTATTAAAACCTTTAGCTAAAGTTATAAAGACCTTAAACTTAATAAAGAAGCTAAGCCTTTAGAGCTCCTAATAAGCTCTACACGAATTGTATATACAGCAGTATAGAGAATTAAGACGTTACAGACTAGTAGCTTATAGGATAACTTACCTCTTATAGTTAAAGGACTTACGTTTTACTACAGGCTTAAGGAAGGAGTTAAAAGGTAAAAAGCGATCTAATATACTTTAAGGTCTTTTAAATTAGTTATATAACGGTATGTAGTAGAAAAGCGTATCTACGAGAATAAGCACTATTAAGAAAGGAAGTTAGTAAAAAGAAAAATAATAAAAGTTATAACACGTATTACGGTCTTTAGACTATAACCTATATTATAAAGACCCTTATAAGATTTAAACTTACAACCTCTCGCTAAAGGAAATAAGTGCGTTATTATTACGCTAAAGGGCTGTTTTATTTGTTAAAGGAAGGGAGTTACGAACTAGTTTAAATAGTTATAGCCAGTTAAGGCAACCCTTTGGAAAAAGGATATTATAACCTGCACCCGACACAGGCCTCGAGAGGACTGGCGCGGGTTAAGACAGAACGTATAGCAGGACGCCAACAGGTAAGGGGCGTTCCGAAGACAGCTTATTAAGCTAACACTCCTAAACAGGGGGTTTAATGTCATTATAGGTTATTATCACTATAATGTATAAAGATAAGTCTGAATAGTAAGACATAAATGAATAATTAAATACTAATGTAAGGAACTAAAGTCCCTTACAGTGGTTATAGGCATAACTATAACTATTTATACTAACTAGCCAGAGGTACCTTATACCTTACTTAATGGCCTGTTACTTAATGAGGAACTAAGTATCCTGTTATTAAATACCTCCTGCTTAAAGGTCTTACAGATGCTTAGTAGGTAAGCACTCCTGTTAAGACTAAGCAGATGCTAGTTAGTCGTAAGGGCTTTAGGTCTTTACACCCCTGGCTTAGTGTGCAGTACCGTGCGTACTGTCTTCCTACACTGTTCCTTATACGGGGGATTTATTAAGCCGCTCCGATTTAAGTGACGGCCTGTAAGGTTGTCACATAATTCCCCCTCTTTAATATTGTTTTTCCATAAAGAATCCTAGTAAAAGCGTTCCTTCTTTCTTAACGTAACTATACCTGCTAACCGTATGTAAAAGCGCACTTTGAAAAATAGCACTTCTCGTCGTTATAACCTTACAGACTTCACTTTAACCTTTAAATCGCAAATGTCACCTTATAGTCGTTATTCTTTAAAATCACTTTCTTATTTTATTACTGTATAATTAGACAGTTACTTTAAATACTTACTAATAGGGGTTTCGTCTTCGTATAACACGTTTAGTTACAGTAACGTTTTCCTTTAACGGCTTTTATCTAAGAAACGCTATTTAAACGCTAAACATAACGTTACTACATAGAACTTAAAGCTGAAAACTTAAAAGCTTTATAAAACCGTTACCTAACTTAAGCGGATTAAAGTTCAGCGCTGTAAGACGGAAGAGTAAGCTTTTTCCACATTTAACCAGGAGGTAGAGATCCTCTGTTTTTAAAAGTAGGAGGAGGCCTGTCTGGCTGCTCCTCTTAAGGCTAGTAAGTCCTTTAACTAGGGAGGTTTTTTAGTAGGAACACCTGTTAGTTCTTTTTCCAGGGGGTTACCGTAACTGGTGACTTCTTCCTAACTTAATCTGTCACTTTTTAATAAATAAAACGGTTCTTTTTAATATAGTAACAGCGCACTTATTTCTTTTACTAACTTCTTTTTTAACAGCGCTTATTTTTTATATAAGGCTTATTAGGAGCTTTAAAGGCCCAGCCTCTTTATTAAGTTTAAGGTTTTTATAACCTTAACTAAGGGTTTTAATAAATATCCTTCCGTACCTATTAAGAAGTTTCCTGTCACTTTTTAAGCTTTAAATCCCACAGTGGTCTTACTCTTTAATATAATAATTTAAATGTTAGATCTTATCTTATTTCTAATTCTTATTATTAGTTTTAATTAGTCTGGATTCTTTTAGTAGAACTCTGTAATTAAGTCTAAGCACTTAAGGTTTTTAACCAGCTCTTATAAGTTACTTTTAAAGCTGTAATCTAATTACTTAATAAGATACTTAAACGTGTTCTTTCCCTTCCGTAAATTTATAACTTCCTTAACGTTATACTCGTCCTTATTAGCGTCGATCTTAATCTTTTTTTCCAGAGGAACTCCCTTTAAGGCAGGTTCTAAAAGTAAGATGTGAAAAACCTTAATCTACACCTTTATATTAGCAGGTAGGTTTAATTTATAATTAAAGGTGGTAACCTTTTTCTTAATTTAGAATAATCTGTACCTTTTAAAGTTAAGCTTCTTATTAGGTCGTTTTAAATGTAGGTTTTATAAAAAAAGGTAAACGTAATCCCCCTTTTAAAAAGTCAGTCCCTTAACTTATTTATTATTATAATAAAGTCCTTTCTTAAGCACTAATTACTTAGTTTAATATTTATTAGTAAACTTTTTCATTTATTTATATATAAACTTAAGTTTAGCTTATAAGTAATTATGTAGTTCTTACATTCAGTCTATATAAACTGCGGCTTAAGGGGCATTAGTAAGTGGGCCTTAACAGAGCTTAAACTCCTTACTGTAATTAGTGAAAAACAGTAACATACCTGTTAACTTAATTGGCGTTATATTATAAGCTATCTATACTGTTAGTAACAACTTAAGCTAATTATCTTATTCGAAGTTAACGTAAACTTAAAGATATGTTATAAGTATTTAATTAACTTACTTTATTTAACCATCCGTCTGTAAGTAAAATACTGTTAAAAGCTTACTCTTCACACTTATTCTCTACATTAGGCCTTATTAGAACTTTAACATAATCAGCTTATCTTAATCTGTAATAATATTATTTAACTAAAGGTGTTATAAAACTACCTCTTTTTTAAAGATATAAATAAGTTACTCCACTGTTATATTCTTTAAAGTTAACAGAAAGTAAACCTATTTCGTTAATCTGTTAACTACTATAAGGACTTAATTGTAAGTGACTCTTATAACAGGGTCCTTAAACTCTGGAATCTTAATAACGAAGTTAAGTAAGATTAAGCTTTATAATGTCTGTAGTACAGGGAGTGGTTTAAAAAATCTATAGGGCTTATAACGTTAGTTTTACTTACAGTAATAGATATTATAACTGTTAATATAACGACCCTGCAGGCCGTCACTTGGGCCGGGGCGGCCCGACGAATCCCCCGTAGAAGGAACAGTGCAGGAAGACGGTGCACACCGTCCAGGCGCACTGGGCCAGGGGTGCAAAGACCCAAAGCCCTTACGACCAGTAAGGCGCTGCTCGCAGCATGCCGAGTGCTTACATCGCGAGCAGGAGAAACCTTACAAGTAAAACGCTTACGTGGTGTAAAGTGCTTGTATAACAAGCATTTACAACACTATAAGTAAGGTATAAAGTACCTCCTAGCTAATTAGTATAGATAGCCATGGTTATGCCTATAACCACTATAAGGGACTTTAGTTCCTCACGTTAATATTTAATTATTTATTTATGTCCTACTGTTTAAACTTCCCTTTATACATTATAGTAACAACGACCTACAGTGATATTAAACCCCCCATTTAAAAGTGTTAACTTAATAAGCCGTCTTTAAAACGCCCCTTACCTGTTAATGTCCTACTATACGTTCTGTCTTAACCTGCGCCAGTCCTTTTAAGGCCTGTGTTAGGTGTAGGTTATAATATAATATTAGTGTTAAGTTCTAAACGCTATTTGTTAAATTCCTAAACATTACCTCTCCCCTATTAATATATTAACCTTTAGAAAAGGAAAGGAGATTAAGGAGGCGTAAGCCTAGTTTTAGCTCCCCATTATTAACGAGTTAGCTGCACGCCTTAAGGACTTAAACCTTAACTAACAGGGACTGGTTAAAAAGCTTAATAAGGCCTTCCCTAAGGATATTAAAAGTTACATCAGTCTTATTAAGAAACTCCAGGCCTAACTTAACGCTGTTAAGCTAGAAAATAACGACCTTAAGGGCTTATAGAAGAAACGGGTAAAGCTCCCCCCGCCTTTACGTTTTAAGGGAGACTTTACGTAACTGGAGTCCTGGATAACCTAGCTTTAAAGTTATATCACCTATTATAACAAGTAATTCTTTAAAAAAGAAGGAAAGGTCAGGTTCGCTGGGGCCTTACTAGATAAAGTAGCTGCTTACTGGTATAAACCCTATATAAAGATAATTAACAACCTTTTTATAAACAGAGTGTAAAAGGAAGCCCCTAAGATTTAGGCTCTTTTTAATAACTTTGACGTTTTTATCAACTAACTCCGGATTAAGTTTAAAGAACTAGACACCTCCAGACAGGCTAAGCAGCACCTTATAACCTTAAGGCAGACGTCTTTAATCCTTAACTTCTTTACACACTTTAAACTAGAAGTAATAAAGATTAAGCTCGGCTAAGAGGCCCTGGTAATGCTATTCTGGAGCGGCTTAAAGAAGCACGTCACTGGAGACCTTTACTGAGAGGATTGACCAGATTACCTTTAAGAACTAGTTAAGATGGTTATTAAGGCTGATAATTGGTATTATAATTATTATTATTAAAAGAACTTTTAGAAGGAATAGACCCTTTACCAGCTAAGTAAACTGAAAAAGGGGAACTAGTTAACTGTGACAGGTTATCACCCTAGGTTAATGGATATTAGTATAGTAAACTGTTAGAATTAACCTAATTACAATAAGCTTTAATAATAATAGTAGTAGAAGTAATTTAAGGACCTATTACAGGTTTAATGCTTTAACTGTAATAAGAAAGGATATATAACACAGTAATACCCGTTACTAAAACAGGTTAGTTAAAAGCCTGTTCTAGAAGGAGGAAAGTACGTTAGGTTTAACTTAAGAGACGTTTATATTAAGATGGTAAGTAATAAAAAAGATTATACCTGGATAGGTAAGTGTAATTTAAGAGACGAGGAAGAAGAGGAAGAACCTTAAGATATAGTGTACCTAGTCTTTAAGGGTGTTTTAAAAGAGTTAGTTATAAAGGTATAGGTTGTAAAAGACTGATTTTAAGGTGGAAACTTAGAATTATTAAAGGTGTAGGTTATAAAAGACTGATTTTAAGAAGAGATGTTCTAGTTAGCTGTTACAGGCCTTAAAAGTCTCACCCTGTAAGTTTAAGAATTAAAGAAGTTTAAGAAGGACCTTAATTTAGAAATTACTAGGATAGTAAAAGGAGTTAAAGAATTAGCCCTTTAGGCTACTTAAATGGTAAAATAAGCCTTAGAAGGTGAAAGAGAGTAAGTTAAGAGAATTGAACTGGAGAAACGGAAGTTCTTTTTAATAATGCCCCCTAAGACTTTTAAATACTTTAAGTATACTAAGTAGATTAACACCCTCACCTTTTTAAAAGAAGGACAGTTTAGATGGCTACCTTATATTAAGGCTGGTGTGCTGCGAATTAGTACCTTAAAGGTCCCTTAAAAAGGTATAAAGTAAGTATATTAATAGAGAGTTTAAAAGTTAAAGGAAAAACATTAAAAGTTAATAGATGAAATAAAGGACTTATAAATTAAAAGTCTTATTAAGACGTTTAAAGATAAAGTAATAAAGATTAGGTTAAAACTTTATAATAAAGTTTACTTTATTAACTAACTTAAATATTAACTTATTAAGGAAGACCACTTTATAGAAGAATAAGCTGGGTTACTGTTATTTAAGTTTTAGGAAAAGGTTTAAGAGAAATAACGTATATAAAGGTAAGTAAAGGAAGAGAAGGAATAAGGTGCCACTTCCCCCGTTTTATATTTTATAACTATAACACCTGTAATTAATATTAATCACCTTAGTTATAAAAACGTACTGTGGATTGATTATGTGTACAATAATTATACTTTTAACTGGTATTATAAACTTAAGGCCCTTTATAACCACTTCCCTAGCGTATGGAAACAGGATTACACTATTATAAGAGTAAAGTTAGAACTAGCTTATTATTAAGTTTCTTACTCCTTAATAAAAGAGTTTAATAATAAGTGGAAAGTTATTATAGTTAATTAAGCTCCCGCCACGTGCTGGTAAAAAGGGGTATTTAATAACTGCCTAGTTATAACATACTTATTATATCTTAATAGAAAAGTTAGAGAATGGTAAAAGTGGGAAGATTATTAACGGATCTAAGAGTAAAGAGATATTACTGTAATTTAAACTTATAAAGTGTATTATTAACTTATTAAAGACTTTAAGAACATTATACTGTTTAAAGTTAACTAGATGTTAAAGTGTAAAAACCTAAGAAAGGTTAATCGCCAGGTTTACTAAAGCTACCTGTTTTTCTAAAAGGAACTGGGAAAAGGTTACAGGCCTTTTAAAAGGGCTGGAAACTAATAGTTTACTAGTTAGTAAAAACCTTAAGAAGAAGGAGAGGCGTTTAGAGGTTAGGCTGGATAAGACTTTAAAGACAGATAATTATTATAATTTAAATGTTAAAAAAGTATAAGTATTATTCCGTTAGTATTAACATAACAGACGGGAGAGGGAGGTTATTTAAGGTAAAAGTAGTGATTAATAACGGAAGTGCTTTTAACTTAATACACCCTTTATTAATTAACTGAAGGAAACTCCCTAACGAAAAGTATAAAGAGGTTATCCCTATACAAAATAAAGAAGGAGGCCTATATTAATATAATAATAGTAAAGTCACCCACTACTCACCACTTTTAATTAAAATAAATAGGGATAAATAATAAGTGGACTTTAATATTATACTAGTTATAAGTTATAATATAATCTTAAGTTTACCCTAGCTGGAAAAGTATAACCCTGTAATTAATTAAAAGAGTGGCCACCTTACCTTTAGTAAGTCCCTTAACTGTAATTATTACTTAAAGAAAATTAAAAAGACATTAAACCGTTCTAGAGATATATAAAGTATTTAAAAACACATTAAACCCTTAAAATTAAATATGGTTTAGGTTAGGTTTATTAAAATGGTTAAAGGACTAGAAGGTTTATTATATTACTTAAATAACAATTTAAAAGGTGGAAAAAAGCTAGGAGCTGATTTATAGATAAGTGAAGAAGTCGACTTATTTAAGGTACTTATAGAATATAGGAAGTTTACTTTATTTTGAAAAAAGATATTATAATTATTAAATTATAGATTATAAGATTATAAAATTAAACTAAAGCTGGGAGTAAAACTCTACAGCTTTTAACCTTACCACTTAAACCCTTAACAGGCTAAGGTATTAAGAGAGTATATTAATAAAAACTTAAAGAACGGGTTTATTATGAAATCCCAGTCCCTAGCAGGGTACCTAGTGCTGTTCGTCCTAAAAAAGGGAGATAGTAAACTATATATAGTTATTAATTATTAAATGTTAAATAAGGATACGATTAAAAATCGCTACTTATTATTACTTATTATAGAAATGTAAAAATAGATTATTAAAATAAACTAGTTCTTTAACCTTGATTTCCCTATGGGATTTAACCACGTTAAAGTAAAGGAAGAGGACGAATATAAGACAGCCTTTCAGACTTATAACGGGTATTACCAATACTGTGTTATACTAATAAGATTAATAAACACCCCTGTAACCTTTTAAAGCCTTATTAACAGTGTTCTCCACCCCTTCCTTAATAAGTTTATCTTTATGTATTTAAATAACGTTTTAATCTATTTTAAAACTTTAAAAGAATATTAAAAAC
>Ga0247781_1000207_pt1 | contig 17710 bp, 13 predicted proteins | sample UWRJL184509B5_FD_179922 | JGI IMG/M metagenome (GOLD analysis project Ga0247781, IMG submission 179922) | Plant litter microbial communities from Arlington Agricultural Research Station in Wisconsin, United States - UWRJ-L184-509B-5 | ecosystem: Environmental > Terrestrial > Plant litter >...
GAGGAACACACAGGTCGGGCCGGAGCCGGAGACCAGCCCCGTGACGGCGCCGGCCTCGTGGCCGGCCTTGAGCACGTCGGCCAGCGCGGGCCACAGGGCCAGCGCGGCAGCCTGCAGGTCGTTGCCGAGCGCGGCGCCGAGCACCTCGGGGTTGCGCTGGCGGAGCGCGGTCATGAGCTCGTCGGGGTCGCCGAGCGCGTGCGGCGGCCAGGCGCTGCCGCGCATCTCGTCGAGCTTGCGGTAGACCTCGGGGGTGGATAGGCCACCGTCGGCCACGGCGACGACCCAGTGCCAGGTGGTCGGGCGGGCCAGGATCGGGCTGATCGCCTCGCCGTGTCCGGTGCCCAGGGCGGTGCCGCCGTGCAACAGGAACGGCACGTCGGAGCCGAGGGTGGCGCCGACCTCGGCCAGTTCCTCGCGGGACAGGCCAGTGCCCCAGAGCAGGTCGCAGGCGAGCAGGGTGGCGGCGGCGTCGGCGCTGCCCCCGGCCAGCCCACCGGCGAGCGGGATCGACTTGCGCAGATGCAGGCGGGCGTAGGCCGGCACGCGGGTGCGCGCCGCGAGCGCCCGGGCCGCCCGCATGATCAAGTTGGTCTCGTCGAGCGCGAGGGTGCCGGTGCCCTCGCCCTCCATCGTGAGGGTCAGGGTGTCGCCGGCCCGCGCGGTGATCTCGTCGAAGAGGCTGATCGCGTGATAGACGGTGTTCAGCTCGTGGAACCCGTCGGAACGCAGCGGCCCGACGGCGAGATGGAGATTGATCTTCGCCGGCACCCGCACCCGCACCGGGCCGTGATGCCGGCGCGGCTCGTCGTCGTCCGGTCCCCAGGCTTCCGTCACGGAGTGATATCCCGAATCGAGGGCGAGGGGACCACTGACCGGACTCCGTCCGTTAGCTCGACGCGGGGAACGTCCTCCGGCAGCCGGAGAACGTCCTCGAGCGGGTATGCGCCCGTTCGCTGTTTCCTCGGGTCCGGTGCTCGGGGGAGATCACCGATCGGTTCCGCGGTCACGACTCCACCTCCTCGGGCTGCGCGTCGGACGGGCTGAGCTTACCGCCGGGGGGCGACGATTTTGCCGCCGCCGCGATCGCCGCGAACTGCTCCACGGTCAGCGCCTCACCCCTCGCCTGTGGGCTCACCCCGGCCGCGAGCAGGACTTTCTCGGCTCGATCGGCGCTGCCGGCCCAGCCTGCGAGGGCCGCTCGAAGGGTCTTGCGGCGTTGGGCGAAGGCCGCGTCGACAACCGCGAAAACCTCTTTACGGTCGACCCCGGGTGGTGGCTCCCGGCGGGTGAAGGCGACCAGACCGGAATCCACATTGGGCACCGGCCAGAAGACCGCCGGCGGCACCTTGCCGGCCGAGCGGGCCTGCGAATACCAGGCCAGCTTCACGGACGGAATCCCGTACACCTTGGAACCGGGACCCGCGACGAGCCGGTCGGCGACCTCCTTCTGCACCATCACCAGGCCGCCGCGCAGGGTGGGCAGCTCGGCCAGCAGGTGCAGCACCACCGGCACGGCCACGTTGTAGGGCAGGTTCGCGACCAGCATCGTCGGTGGGGGGTCGAAGTCGACGCCCCGGACGTGCAGCGCGTCGGCATTGTGCACGGTCAGGTGGGGCACGCTGACGGTCTCGGGCAGGGCCGCCGCCAGCCGTGGGTCGATCTCGACCGCGTGCACCTGCCGCACCGCGCCGGCCAGGCCGAGGGTGAGTGAGCCCAGCCCAGGTCCGACCTCGAGCGCGACGTCGTCGGGGGTGAGCCCGGCCGCGGCGACGATGCGCCGGATCGTGTTCGGGTCGTGCAGGAAGTTCTGGCCGAGTTTCTTCGTCGGGGCCACGCCGAGCCGTGCTGCCAGTTCCCGGATCTCCGCCGGGCCGAGAAGTCCGTCAGCCACGGGTTCCTAGCCTAGCCGGGGGACGAACAGGCGCATGACTCAGTTGCTGATGTTGCGCGTGGCGGTCGAGAAGTCGGGCGACGAGGTGGCGAGCCTCCTGCTCGCAGCCCTCGGCGAGACCCTGGGCGTCAAGGTTCGGCTCGCGGGCTAGCGCCACGGGCCGAAGACCCGTTCGCCGTTCGCCGAGATCGCGGTGCAGAGCTCGTCCAGGTCATCGCCGCGGGTCGTGGCCAGGGCGCGCACGGTCAGCGGGATCAGGTACGACGCGTTCGGCCGGCCCCGATTCGGGACGGGGGTGAGGTAGGGCGCGTCAGTCTCCACCATGATCTGTTCGGCGGGGGTGAGCGCCGCCGCCTCGCGCAGGTTACCCGCGTTGGCGAAGGTGACCGTCCCGGCGAAGCTGAGGAAGAAGCCACGGCGGACGCATTCGGTCGCGAAGACGGCGTCGCCCGAGAAGCAGTGCATCACGACCGTCTGGGGCGCACCCTCGTCGTCCAGCACGCGCAGCACGTCCTCGTGGGCCTCCCGGTCGTGGATGATCAGCGCCTTGCCGTAACGCTTGGCGATCGCGATGTGCGCCCGGAAGCTCGCCTCCTGCGCCGCGCGGCCGTCCTCCCCCGTACGGAAGGTGTCGAGGCCGGTCTCCCCGATGCCGCGCACCCGGGGCTGCGCCGCGAGCGCCTCGATGACGCGCAGCGACTCGTCCAGGTCGGACAGCCGAGGGGCCTCGTTCGGGTGCAGCGCGACCGCGGCCAGCACCGACGGGTGGCGGGCGGCCAGCTCGGCACCCCAGCGGGACGACGCCTCGTCCACCCCGACCTGCACGATCCGGTCCACCCCGGCCTTCGCCGCGGCGGTGATCAGGGCCTCGACCGGGTCGGCGTTCTCGCCCCCGGGGACACCGGCCTCCTCGATGGTCAGGTCCAGGTGGGTGTGGCTGTCGAAGACGTCGACGGCGAGCGGTTCGGGCGGCGCGGGGAACTCGCCGGCTCGCCGGGCGGCCTTGTCCCGGCGGGACTGCGATGGTGACGATGGCATGTGAGACATTCTGCACTTCGACCTGGTGGTCACCGTTTGTTCACCGGACATCCACCGGTCCCGAATACGTTCCGCTCCGTGACTGTGACCGGCGAGGGCAATGCCATCGGCACGGATTCCCTCGAGCCAGCGCTCTCCGCACCGCTGCGGCGCGACCTCGGCTGGGCGCAGGTGCTGCGGATGAGTCAGTCGGCCGACCATCGCGACGACCCACTGCTGCGGCAGATCCGGGACACGGCCGCAGTGCTCCGCGGCACGCGAATGATCAAGGTGCTCTCGGCCGAGCAGGTCGCCGGGCATCTGGGCGGCTGGCATCCGTACGGCTTCTGCTATCGCGCCTGTGACATCGCCCACCTGCACGAGCCACGCGACCTGACGATGCTCGGCACCGACGGCGTGGAGCACGGCGAGATGGCGTTCGCGCTGCGCTGGCGGGCCGTCGACCCGCTCGACTACGAGGTGCCGGGCGGTCCGGGGCAGCCGGGCCTGGCGACGCTGCAGGCCCACAACCGGGTCGGCGCGATGATCCTCGGCACCGGGTTCACGCCCAGCAACGAAGACCTCGTCCCGGAGTACATCACCGCGGGCTTCGCCGACCTGCCCATGCCAGCCAACGCGCAAATCGTGGCCTACGTGCCCGGCGGCGAGGAGGTCCTCCTCTACAGCTACCAGCCGGAGCAGCACGGGTGGCTGCGGCTGGCCGGCCCGCGCTGGCGGAGCGTGCTCGACCTGCTGCCCGGCGTCAGTCCCGACCGGGAGTACGTGCCGTGCACCATGCCCGCCTCGTCGCGGCTGGTCGGCAACATCAAGGACAAGGAGTACGAGGCGGTCGCGGACCCGCCGGAGGAGTTCCGAGTGCGGGCGCTGACCCGGGCCGCCCGCTATCCCGTCTCGACGCTGAGCCGCCGTGCCGAGCAGGCCCGGTGGCGCGAGGTGCCGTGCTGGGTGCTGCAGCGGGACGAGACGTGGGCGCGGTTGCGCCTCGTCCGCCCGGACAACGACTCCCTGGCCGCCACCAGGGCGCGCTGCTACGAGCGCGGTGTCTACGAGTCCTGGGCCCCGGTCGGCGAGCTCCTGGACCACCACATCGCCGACATCCCGTACGCGCTCTGACCGGAGACGCCGAGGCCGGCGTCACCCCCCGCCAGGGGTGACGCCGGCCTCGGGGCTACCAGTCAGCTCAGCTGATGGTGCGCTCGTACATGATCTCCTTGTTGAGCAGCCCGGCCCAGTCCATGGCCGCGACGTCGACGAGGAGACGACCCTTCGGCGTGCTGCCCTTGAAGCCGAGCGCGAACTTGCCCTTGCTCGCCTTCACCGGGCTGAGGCAGCGGTTGATGTCGGTGTTCGCGGTGATCGTGAGCCACTTCTTCGACTTGCTCGAGTAGCAGACCACCGAGCCGTTGCTCTTGTCGACCACGGCGATCACGAACATCTCCTTGATGCCGGATCCCTTGTCGGTCGCGGTGCCCCGGATCGCCTTCCACGACGAGGCCTTGTTCGGCTTCTTCGGGAGGGTGAGCTTGACGACCGGACGCGAGGTGTCCTTCACCAGCAGGACCTTGCCCACGGTCAGCGGGGTGGCCGCGCCGTACTTGTTGGACACGTAGGCCTTGAGGACCTTCACGCCCGGGGTGACGAGGTAGTTGTTCGGGGTGACGAAGTAGTACCGCGTAACCTTCTGCTTCTTGACCGGCAGAACCGACGCGCGTCCGTCACCCCAGGCGACCGTGAGCTTGGTGGCGCCGGCCGGCACCTGGGTGATCTCCCAGACGAACTTCTGACCGGGGTAGACCGCCGTCCGGCTCAGCTTGAACTTGAGCGCCGGGACGGAGACGGTCGGGCCGCCCGACTTGACCACGCGCTTGTTGCCCGCGGCGTCGGTCAGCGTCAGCGTGATCGGCTTCTTCCCGGACGACTTGTAGGTGTGGGCGACGGTCGTCGCGGCCGGGTTCACCGACGAACTGGTGCCGTCACCCCAAGTGACCACGCGCTTGATCTGCGCGGGCGTGCTCACGTTGTCCTTGATACCGGCCAGGGTCAGCGTGACCGACTGGCCCGTCCAGATGGCCCACCGGTTCGGGGTGAAGGTGCCCGACGGCGCGGTCTTGTCCGCCGGCGGCGGCGTGGTGGTGGTGGGTGGCGCGGAGGTCGGCGCCGTCGTGGCGGGCGGCGCTGTGGTGGTGGGCGGGGCCGAGGTCGGCGCCGTCGTCGGATCGTCGGTCGGCGCCGTCGTGGGCTCCGTCGTCGGGTCCGTGGGGTCCGTCGTCGGCTCCGTGGTGGGAACCGTCGTCGGGGCCGTCGTCGGCTCCGACGTGCCCGTCGACTCGGTCACTTCTGGCGTCGGCGTCGGGTCGGCGAACGCCGGGCCGGTGAAGAGACCACCGCCGGCCAGGAACGCACCGCTGACGACGGCCGCGAGCAGCGGACGCGAGAGGCGAGAGTTCAAGATAAATACTCCTTCGAGGGGATCAAACCGCACGAAGGGGATGTGCTGGAAGCGGCTCGCGACAGGACGGAGCCGTTTCGATGCAACGCTTGCGTTCCCCCGTGACGCGCAGACGTTACCGATCTTCCATCTATCGATCAATCCCATAAAAGAACGAGGCCCGAACGCACCTTTCGGGCGACCGGGCCTCGCGGGGGGAGAAATTGGGTCAGCCGGCCAGGCGAGCCAGCTCCTCCTCGATGACCGAGGGCTCGAGCTTGCGGAAAACGGGCTTCGGAGCGGCCAGCGGGGTGCCGGCGACCAACGGGACCGACTCCCAGCGCGCGCCGACGGTGTAATCGCCGGTGAGCACGGGGTAGGACGGCCCGCCGTCGAGGTCGTCGACCTCCTCGATGCGCGGCATCGGCGCGTGCACGCCCTCGCCGCCGAGCAGCTCGAACACCTTCTGCGCGGAGTGCGGCAGGAAGGGCGTCAGCAGCGTGTTGGCGTCGCTGACGGCCTGCAGCGCGACCGCGAGGATCGTGGCCTGGCGGGGCTTCTCCTCCTCGGCCTTGAGCTTCCAGGGGGCCTGGTCGGAGAGGTATTTGTTGGCCTCGGCGACCACCCGCATCGCCTCGCCGATCGCCGCCTTCTGCCGGTGCTTGCCGATCAGCTCACCGACCGTGACGAACCCCTTCCGGGTAGCCGCCAGCAGGGCCTCGTCCTCGGGCGTCAGCTCGCCGCGCTCGGGGATGACGCCGAAGTTTTTGGCGGCCAGCGAGATCGACCGGTTGACCAGGTTGCCCCAGCCCGCGACCAGCTCGTCGTTGTTGCGCCGGACGAACTCGGCCCAGGTGAAGTCGGTGTCGTTGGACTCGGGGCCGGCGGCGGCGATGAAGTAGCGCAGCGCGTCGGCGTCGTAGCGCTCGAGGAAGTCACGCACATAGATGACGACCCGGCGTGACGAGGAGAACTTCTTGCCCTCCATCGTCAGGTATTCGCTCGAGACCACCTCGGTGGGCAGGTTGAGGCGGCCCAGCTCACCCGGCTCGCCGCCCTTGTCGCCCTCGCCGGAGTAGCCGAGCAGCAGCGCCGGCCAGATCACCGAGTGGAAGACGATGTTGTCCTTGCCCATGAAGTAGTAGCCGAGGGCGTCCTTGCCCTGCGCGTCGGCCGACCACCACTGCCGCCACGCCTCGGGGTCGCCGGTGCGGCGGGCCCACTCGATCGACGCCGACAGGTAGCCGATCACGGCGTCGAACCAGACGTAGATGCGCTTGTCGTTGCGGTCGCGCCAGCCGTCGATCGGGATCGGCACGCCCCACTCGAGGTCGCGGGTGATCGCCCGGGGCTGCAGGTCGTCGAGCAGGTTACGAGAGAACTTCAGCACGTTGGGGCGCCAGTTCTCCCGCTGGTCGAGCCAGTTGCCGATCGCCTCGGCGAAGGCGGGCAGGTCGAGGAAGAAGTGCTCGGTCTCGACGAAGTCCGGGATCTCACCGTTGATCTTGGAACGCGGGTTGATCAGCTGCTCGGGGTCGAGTTGGTTGCCGCAGTTGTCGCACTGGTCGCCGCGGGCACTCTCGTAGCCACAGATCGGACAGGTGCCCTCGATGTAGCGGTCGGGCAGGGTGCGCCCGGTCGACGGCGAGATCGCGCCCAGGGTGGTGCGCTTGACGATGTAGCCGTTGCGCTCCAGGACGCTGAACAGCTCCTGCACCACGGCGTAGTGGTTGCGGGTCGTGGTGCGGGTGAAGAGGTCGTAGCTCAGGCCGAGACCGTGCAGGTCTTCGACGATCACCCGGTTGTAGCGGTCGGCCAGCTCGCGCGGGGTCACCCCGTCGGCGTCGGCCTGCACCTGGATCGGGGTGCCGTGCTCGTCGGTGCCCGAGACCATGAGCACGTCGTGGCCGGCCATGCGCATGTACCGGCTGAAAACGTCGGAGGGCACCCCGAAGCCGGAGACATGACCGATGTGGCGCGGGCCGTTGGCGTAGGGCCAGGCGACCGCGGCGAGAACGTGACTCATGAGGACCAAGCGTAGTGAGCCGCGCGGGCGGCGAGCGAACGGATTAGTTCTGCTCTCGGCGAGATCCCGATTTATGACGACACGCCCGATTCGCTGCACGGCCTCCGCGCAGTCGCGTAGTCCAATGGAACCGTGCTCGGAGATACGCCACAACCTGGGGAAACACCTCGTAACGAGGATGATCCGTGGTCGTTCGCCGACCTCGACCCGGCCTGGTCGCGTGGGGTGCCGGACAGCTCGGCCGACTCGCGATCGTCCGCCGGCGAGCTGGGAGTGTTGCTACCCCCGGCCGAGGTGACCCGCACCGGCGACGAGGCCGAGGCGCACACAGCCGGGGCCCAGGACGTGGCCGAAGGGCTGACCACGGTCGAACATGATCATGACCAGGTCGACGCCTACCGGTACGACCCGGGTCCGTCCTCCCCTCAGGAGGACGTCATGGTGCAACCCGAGCCCGGCGTCCACCAGCGGCCGACACTGCCGCTGGAACACCCGCTGCCCGACCGCCCCCGCCCCGCCGCGATCCCGCGGGGACACCACACCGAGCCGCTGCCCGCGCCGACCGGCACCCCCGCCACCGACGCCCGGCTCGAACGGCTCGAGAACTCCCCGTTCTGGGGCGACCCGATCGACGACACCGTCGAGGCGCCGCCCGAGGAGCAGCCCGCGCCCGAGCCCGCGGGGCATCGAGGCACCCGCAAGCAGCCTGGCCGACTGCTCTCGAGGCAGGTCTCGCTGGTCGCGCTCAGCCTGGTGGCGGCGTTCTTCGCCTGGGTCAGCGCCGAGCCGTTCTGGCTCGCGGTCGGCCACGGCGATCAGGGGTACGCCATCACGACGCGCTGCACCGGCGACGGCGTCACTCAGCGCTGCGTCGGCCGGTTCGCCGCAGCCGACGGCCAGTTCTCGATCACGCAGGTGCGTCTGCTGGGGGTCGAGGGCCAGGCCCGGCAGCCCGGTGCGATCACCCCGGCCCGGATGGTCAGCCCGGACAGCCCGCAGGCGTACCTCGGCGGGACCGGGCCGTTGCTGCAGCTGCGGTGGCTGCTCGGCTTCACGCTCGTGCTGCTCTGCGGCTACGCCATCTCGGGTGTGACCAGGGCACGGCGGCTCGAGACGTCCCGGGCCCGGCGCACGGCGGTGCTGCTCAGCCTGGCTGGACCGCTCGCGCTGCTGGCCGGGTTCCTGGCCGCGGCCTACTGACCGTGCACCAGCGCGTACACCTCGCGCTTGCGGATGCCGTACTCGTCGGCGACCTCCTGGATCGCGTCCCGGCGGGACAAACCCGCCCCCTCGCGCTCGGCGACCGCGGCGCGCAGATCGTCGTCGGCGGGCCGCTCGGCCGGGCGCGGCGGGGCGCCACCCACCACGACGGTGATCTCACCGCGCGGCTCCGTCCGGATCGCCCACGCGGCCAGCTCGGCCGCCGCGTCGCGCCGGATCTCCTCGTACGTCTTGGTCAGCTCCCGGCAGACCGCGGCGGGACGCTCGGCGCCGAAGGTGGCCGCGAGGTCGGCCAGCATGTCCGCGATGCGGTGCGGCGCCTCGAAGAAGATCAGCGTGCGCGGCTCGGCCGCGAGTTCCCACAGGCGGGAGCGGCGGTTCGAGCCCGTCCGGGGTAGGAAGCCCTCGAAGACGAAGCGGTCACTGGGCAGGCCGGAGAGCGCCAATGCGGTCGTCACGGCGCTCGGGCCGGGCGCGGCGGTCACCGGGTAACCGGCGTCGAGAGCCGCACGGACGAGGCGATATCCCGGATCGGAGACGCTCGGCATGCCGCCGTCGGTCACCACCGCCACGACCGCGCCACCGGCCAGCGCCTCGACCAGCTCCGGCGTCCGCTTTTCGTCGTTTCCCTCGAAGTAGGAGACGACCCGGCCGGTGACCGTCACGTCCAGGTCCCGCGCCAGGCGGGCCAGGCGGCGGGTGTCCTCGGCGGCGACGACGTCGGCGGTGGACAGGACCTCGCGCAGCCGGGCCGACGCGTCGCCGACATTGCCCAGCGGGGCGCCGACCAGCACCACACGACCGGATCCGTTCTCTGCAGCAGCCACGCCGAAAGTCCATCACACGCCCGGGCTCGGTGACGGCGGGCGTCACCTTCGAGCCGAACGCCCTACCATCGCTGGGTGACTACGGCGCCGACAGCGGAGCAAGAGCTCGCCCCCCAAGAGCCCGCGGCGGTCGAGCCCAGCGGCCTCCGAACGGTCCCCGACCTGGTCCGGCGGCGGCTGGCCACGCTCGACAACTGGCTCGACCCGCACTCGTGGCTCGTCACCGGCGTGCTCGTGGTGATCGCGGCGATCCTGCGACTCAACGGGATCAGCAACCCGAAGGGCCACGTCTTCGACGAGGTCTACTACCCGACCGACGCCTGGGACATGCTCCAGCACGGCGTCGAGTGGGACGAGAAGACCAACGGCCCGGCGTACGTGGTGCATCCACCACTGGGCAAATGGCTGATCGCGCTGGGCGAGCTGCTGTTCGGCAACACCGAGCTGGGCTGGCGCCTCCCCGCCGCCATCGCCGGCACCGTGATGATCCTGATCCTGGTCCGGGTCGCCTACCGGCTGTTCCACTCGGTGCTGCTCGCCGGCATGGCCGGTCTGCTGATGGCGCTCGACGGCTTCCAGTTGGTGCTCTCCCGCACGTCGCTGCTCGACATCTTCCTGGGCACGTTCATCCTGGCCACGTTCGCGGCGCTGGTGCTCGACCGCGACCACTACCGCCGGCACTGGCTGCGGGCTCTGGAGAACGGGTTCGACCCCGCGAAAACTCCGAACGTGCCCCGGATCGTCCCGTGGTGGCTGCTGGTCGCCGGGGTCACCTTCGGACTGGCCTGCGGGGTGAAGTGGAGCGCACTCTTCTTCGCGCCGTTCCTGGCCGCCCTGGTGATCGTCTGGCGGGTGCAGGCGCGTCGCTCGGCCGGGGTGCGGGGTCCGGTGCTGGCCGGCATCCTGGGCGACCTGGGCTGGCTGCTCCTCAGCTTCGCGCTGACGTTCGGGATCTACCTGGCCACCTGGACCGGCTGGTTCGTCACCGACACCGGATACTTCCGCCATTACCGCGAGGCGAACGGGCTCAGCGAACCACCGTTCATCGGCGCGTTGCGCAACCTGTGGCACTACCACCAGGAGGCGTACAGGTTCCACAGCGGCCTGACCGAGCGGCACATTTACCAGTCGTGGCCGTGGCAGTGGCTGCTGCTCGGCCGCCCAGTGGCTTTCTACTGGAACAACGGCGGTGACTGCGGCGCCGCAAGCTGTGCCCGCGAGATCCTGCTGCTGGGCACGCCGGTCCTGTGGTGGTCGTTCCTGCCCGCCCTGGCCGGTCTGATCTGGTTCGGACTCTCCCGCCGCGACTGGCGGGCGTGGGCCATCCTGACGCCGGCCGCGGCCGGGTTGCTGCCGTGGTTCTACTACGCGGTCAAGGACGGCCGGACGATGTTCTCGTTCTATGTCCTGCCCGCGCTGCCGTTCCTGATCCTGGCGGTCGTCTACGTCCTCGGCGCGATCATGACGCCACCGGAAGGTATCGCGCGGGGCTCGGGCCGAACAGATCGCCAGCTGATCGGCACGGTGGTGGCCGGCGCCTACATCCTGCTGGTGGCCATCTGTTTCGCGTACTTCTATCCGATCTTCGTGGGCCAGGTGATCCCGTACGAGAGCTGGTCCGGGCGGATGTGGCTGGGCGGCCGCTGGATCTGACGCCGGGCGGACCGCCGTAGATGCTTCCGCGGCGCTCCGCATTGCCGGAATTGTGAGAGATCAACCGAGTGGGCTCCAAGCGCGACGGCGCGGAGCGGCAAACCCGGGACAGTAAGAGCGCGCCCCGATCGCCTGCCACGGGGGAAGCGGGCGATAGGGGCGCGCAAGATGAAGCTTAACTACCTCTGATGGCGGATACAACGGGTGGCCAGGGGAAGTTTCAAATTTCGATCATGCCAGTCCGGCGACTCGGACATATCTCCTCATTCTGCTCAAAACGTACACATGGGCCGTGAAGAAGCTTCGGCATTTCGTCCCCTTCATTGTCGTGAAGGCGACACGAAATCAGTTGGTAAATCCACGTAACCTTTGCTCTTCTACCATTCCCGTCCTGCTCAGGGGTACGTGCTTTTCGGTGGCACAGATGACCTGCCATCTGGTCAAACGCTGACGCTCATCATTTAGGTGGAATTCCAGGAAACGATCATCGGTCACTCGATGGAGTGAGGATGCCCATGATCGCCGTTTATGTTTTTAAGCTCGCCGCGTGACTTCGCAGGAGCCAGAAAATCCGCAATTCGGTGCGACCGAAATCCCCGCGACCGAGGTGATCTCGGTCGAGATGCCCGCACCGGTGTTCGTGGACAGCACGGGGCGCCGCAGCCGGTTCTTGCGGCGGATCGCGTACGCCTTCGGTGTGCTGGTCATGCTGTACGGCGGCCTGATCGGCGTCAGCCTCGCTGGTGGACCGGTCCGTTCCAGCGCGGTGCTGCCACTGCCCGGCCTCGAGCCCGACGAGGAGGAGAAGCCGACGGTCAAGCCCAGCCCGACGCCGACCCCCACCCCGCCCCCGGCTCCACCGACCCCGGCCGCGCGGGCCCTGAACGTCTCCGACCCGATGCCTCGCCGAGCCGCCCCCCGGCGGCCGGCGCCCCGGCTGGAGTCCACCCGGATCCCCTCCCCGACGAAGAACCCGACGCCGTCCACGTCGACCGTGACGAAGAAACCGCCGGTCAAGACGAAGCCGCCGACCAAGTCGACGACCAAGCCGGTCCCGAACCCGCCGGTCGAGAACCCGCCACCGGTCGACCTCCCGAGCGCGCCGACGACCTCTTCGTCACCCGTCATCCCGGTTCCACCGCAGCCACCCGGCACCGGCGGAATCGGCGGCGGCACCGCCGTGGACGACACGAGCCCGAGCCCGAGCGGCTCGGGCTCGTCCCCGTCCGGGGCCGAAACGGACGCAAGTTCCGAGCCCGAGAGGGAGTCGACCACCAGGCCCGGAACGGACTCAAATGCCGAGCCCGAGACGGAGTCGACCACCAGGCCCGGAACGGACTCAAATGCCGAGCCCGAGACGGAGTCGACCACCAGGCCCGGAACGGAGTCGGGCTCCGCTGCCGAAACGGAGTCGGGCGACACCGGCGGCTCGGGCGGCAGTGCCGACACCGGCCCGGCGAGCGGCTCGAACACGACCGAGGAGGGCGACGGAACCGACGCCGGCACCACGACCCCCCAGGTCACCGGCCTGGGGCAGCCTGACGCCCCCAAGGTGCTTCCGTGACCTCGTCCCCCCGCACCCCCGCGCACAAGGCCCCGGCCCCCAACACGCCACCGCCCATGCCGACCCGCCCCCAGCGCACCCGTGGCCGCGGACCGGTACGCCGTCGTCTCCTCCCCCGCCCCCGCGTCATGCTCGGCACCCTCCTGGTGGCGGTGTTCGTGGGCGTCCTGATCGTGCAGGCCTACATCAACGCCGAGTTCACCGGCGACCACGTCGACACCGAGGTGGGCGACCAGGCCGCCGTCCCCGAGGAGATCCTCAACGGCGGGCCGGTCATCAACACCACCGGCGGCCAGGAGAGCAGCAGCCGCCTGCCGCCGAAGACCATCGCGCTCACTTTCGACGACGGCCCCGATCCGACCTGGACGCCCCGAGTGCTCCAGGTCCTCCAGGAACAGGGCGCCCACGGCACGTTCTTCGTGGTCGGCGCCGAGGTGTCGCGGCATCCCGCGCTGGCCAAACGGATCACCGACGCCGGCAACGAGCTCGGCCTGCACACGTTCACCCACCCGAACATGCAGCGCCTCGCCCCCTGGCGGCGCACCCTCGAGCTGTCCCAGACCCAGGTGGCGATCGCCCGGGCCACCGGCGTGCACACCAATCTCGCCCGGTTCCCGTACTCGTCGAAGGCGGCCGCGATCGACGAGGTGAACTGGAAGATCGTCAAGGACGCGGGCCGGCAGGGTTACCTGGTCGTCGTCAACGACACGGACAGCCAGGACTGGCAACGCCCCGGCGTCGCTCAGATCGTCGGGAACGCCACCCCGACCGGCGACAACTCCGCCGTCATCCTCTTCCACGACGCGGGCGGCGACCGGCACCAGACCGTCGAGGCCCTCCGGCAGTTCATCCCCGCGATGAAAGCCCGCGGCTACCAGTTCACCACGGTCACCGAGGGCCTCAACCGCACGATCGAGCAGAGCAACAAGGCCGTGGCGAGCCACGCTACCGCCGTACCGACGCTGCCTGAGAACCCCGACGCCGCGCACAGCGACATCTGGCGGGGTGCCGCGGTGATCTGGACGGTCCGGGTCGCGGACGGCCTGGTCTGGGTCATCGCCGGGCTCTTCCTGGTCGTCGGGGTGCTGACCATCGGGCGTACGGCGTTGTTGTTGCTGCTCGCCGGGCGGCATGCCCGGCAGCGCCGGCGGCCCGACTGGAGCTGGGGTCCTCCGGTGGTCGCGCCGGTGTCGGTCATCGTGCCCGCCTACAACGAGAAGGAGGGCATCGAGGCGGCCGTACGGTCGCTGGCCGGCGGCGACCACCCCGAGATCGAGGTAGTGGTCGTCGACGACGGTTCCACCGACGGCACGGCCGCACTCGTGGAGCAGCTGAGACTTCCCGGCGTACGGGTGGTGCGCGTCCCCAACGGCGGCAAGGCGAACGCGCTGAACACCGGCGTCGCCCTGGCCAAGCACGACCTCATCGTCACCGTAGACGGTGACACGATCTTCGAGCCGGACTCGATCCGCCACCTCGTGCAGCCCTTCGGCGATCCGTCGGTCGGCGCGATCGCGGGCAACGTCAAGGTCGGCAATCGGGAGCGGATGGTCGCCGCCTGGCAGCACATCGAGTACGTCATCGGGTTCAACCTCGACCGCCGCCTCTACGAGGTGCTCGGCATCATGCCGACCGTGCCCGGCGCGATCGGCGCCTTCCGCCGGGACGCGCTGGCCCAGGTCGGTGGGATCAGCGACGAGACGCTCGCCGAGGACACCGACGTCACGATCGCCCTGCTCCGACAAGGCTGGAAGGTCGTGTACGCCGAGAAAGCCCGAGCCTGGACCGAGGCGCCGGCCACTTTGGAGCAGCTCTACCGGCAGCGCTACCGCTGGAGTTACGGCACCATGCAGGCGATGTGGAAGCACCGCCGGGCCCTGTCCGACAAGGGTCCGTCGGGCCGGTTCGGGCGCGTCGGCCTGCCGTTCTTGGCGCTGTTCGGGGTCGCCCTGCCGATGCTCGCACCGGTCGTCGACATCATGCTCGTCTACGGCCTGGTCTTCTGGGAGCTCAAGGAGACCCTGATCGCCTGGTTCGGCATGCTGGCCCTGCAACTCTTCACGGCGGCGGTGGCGTTCCGCTTCGACCGGGAATCGCTCAAGCCGCTGTGGCGGTTGCCGTTGCAACAGTTCGCGTACCGGCAATTGATGTATTTGGTTCTGATGCAGTCGGCGACCACCGCGCTGACCGGCGGGCGGCTGCGCTGGCACAAGCTGCACCGGGCCGGGTTGGGCGAGCGGGCCGGCGCGATGCCGTCGTCGCCCACTCAGGACGTTGCCCCGGTGGTGGACACTTGGCCTCCGACGCTCGATGCGGCCCGCCTGGCCACACACCCGGCGTCGGGCCGCGCGGCCGCCCGTCCCGCGGTGCCGTCCCAGGCCGTACGCGATGAGGCCGACGACCTCGACCCCGAGGATCTCCCGTCGGCCGGCTCGCCTCCCGGCGGCGGTACCGGTCCGGTCTATACCGGGTGAAGACGTCGGCCCGCGCCCCGCTCGAACTGCAGCCGAGCGGGGCGCGGGCCGATGTGTGTCAGGTCGGCCGTCAGACGGCTATCAGATCGTCGGGCGTCCTCGCCGAGGTGAGGTCGGCGGGCGGGAACACCACGTGCAGCGAGGTGCCGTCGCCGGGCCGGTCCGAGAGCGCGACCGTCGCGTGGTGGGCGTCCAGGATCCGTTTGGCCACGGCGAGTCCCTGGTCGGGCCCGGACACCGTCGCCGGGTTGGCGATCGCGCCGTAGTACAGGTGCGCGAACAGCTCGGGCCGCATCCCGTCCGGCAGGTCCATGTCGTCGAGGTGGACGGCCGGGCCAGACTCGAGGTCGGTGCCGACCCGCACCCGCCCGCCCGCCGGCGTGTACTTGACCGCCGCGAAGAGCAGATGGGTCAGCACCTGCTCGAGCCGTACCGGGTCGGCGATGATCGGCAGCGCGGGCCCGCCGGTCTGGTTGAGGATCCAGATCTGCTTGGTGGCCGCGATCGGCCGCACCGCCTCGACCGCCCGAGTGGTGATCCGGGTGAGGTCGATCTGCTTCATGTGCAGGGTGTCGGCCCCGAGCCCGACCTCGGCCATCGTGGTGAGGTGGTGCAGCAGTTCGAGGAAGCCGTGGATGTGCCCGGAGGTGGCCCGCCCGACCAGCTCGGCCAACTCGGCGTCGTGCCGCCCGGTGGCACCCAGGTTCCCGAGGTACGACCCGATCAGGTGCAGCGGTGCCCGCAGGTCCCCGCCGATCAGCCCGGCCAGGTCGTCCTTGCGCCGCTCCAGCTCCTGCAGCCGGGCCGTGGTGCTGGCCAGCACGACCGCGTGCCGGCGCAGCTCCATCTGCGAGGTGGCCTGGCGGGCCAGCGCGCGCAGCGCCTGCAGTTGCTCGACATCGAGCCGGCGCGGCTCGGCGTCGACCACGCAGAGCGTGCCCAGCGCGTACCCCTCGGTCGTGACCAGCGGCGCACCGGCATAGAACCGGACACCATCGGGGCAGTCGACCTGGGGGTTGTCGGCGAACCTGGGGTCCTTGGTCGCGTCGGGCACGACGAGCACGTCACGACCGAGGATCGCGTGCGCGCAGAAGGAGATCTCCCGGTCGGTCTCGATCAGGTCGGAGCCGAAGCGCGCCTTGAACCACTGCCGGTCGCTGTCGATGAGGGTGACCAGCGACATCGGTGTTCCGCAGACGTTCGAGGCGAGTGCGACGATGTCGTCGAAGTCCTGTTCCGGGGCGCTGTCCAGGATGTCGAGCGAGTACAGGGCGGCAAGCCGGTCGATCTCGTTGTCGGGAAGGGGCGCTTGCATGGTCACCTCCGAGGTCACCTCTAGAGGTACCACGCGAAAGTAGCAATCCTCACGTTTCGGTCACAGAGGTTTGCTGGTTGCGGGGTCAGCCGACAATGAGCGGGACGACCGATACCGATCGCGGCCACGCCAACGGCGATAGCGCAATTGCGGCTTCAGCGATGCGACGGCTTGCCTCGGTTTTGAGGTCTTTGCATGCTGAGTCGATCCAGCCGTCGACCCGGCTCACGCCGATATCGCGGTATTCGATCGCCTGGAGGAGCATCTCCAGCTTGTCAGCGTCCCTGGCGCATAGTGCTTCCTGGGTCTGGCGTGACTCGTACTCGTCGACGGCCGCGCGGACCGTGTCACGCGACCGGTCAGGAAGTCGTTCGGTCTGGTCCGCGGTGATCTGGCGCGGGTCAGGCTTCGTGAGGTACTTGGTGGCGGTGTGCGGCAGGTCGCCGGTACGGGTCTCCTGCGTGTCGTGCCAGAGCGCCAGGAATGCAGCACGAGCGGGGTCGGCACCCTCCTCTGCAGCGATCAGGGCCGCGAGCTGCGCTGTCCGCATGGTGTGCTCGGCTACCGACTCGGGGTCGCGGACGCCGGCGTGCCACCAGCCGGTACGGCGGACACGCTTCAGCAGGCCCAGCTCGTATCCGAATACGGCGATGGCTTCGGCGTCCTCTGGCACGGTGGATCCTTCCTACCGGCCTACCGGTCGGCGATACGTATCGCGTAGTGGAGGCCGGCGAGCTGGTCTCGCTCGGAGCGGCTCAGATCACTGGTAGCAGCGAACCTATCGAGCACTTCGGTGAGTGATGCGCGAACGGCTGGCTGCCCGCTGAGCAGATCCGGCCGCGAGGCTATGAGCGCGTGAAGGGTGTAGATGTTCAAGGGGCGCTGCGGTGAAGCCGGGTCGAGCAGGTGATCGAGGAAGCGGGTTCGCTCCTCAACGCTTAGTGGTCCGAGCCGGAAGTCGAGCGGGCCGAGGTCTGGCCCGTCGCGGGAAACCACTGGTCGATGCTCGCCGAGCCCCGACGCCGGGGATCTCGCCGCCCGGCTGTCCTCGGCGCTGGAATCACCCGTCACTTCTCCCCCGGAGGCGTTCCGTCGATGACTAGTACCAACGCCGCTCGGTTAAGGCGGATGAGTGGCTAGCATGGGTTTGTGATGATATCGATGGCGATGGTGGCTTTGTAGCTGTGCCGGTCTATGTTGGGTCCGCGGGCTTGGTATTTGGAGTTCGAGCGTTTGATCATGCGGGTTTTCACCCGGATTCGGCGGTCGG
>Ga0247781_1000208_pt1 | contig 17609 bp, 16 predicted proteins | sample UWRJL184509B5_FD_179922 | JGI IMG/M metagenome (GOLD analysis project Ga0247781, IMG submission 179922) | Plant litter microbial communities from Arlington Agricultural Research Station in Wisconsin, United States - UWRJ-L184-509B-5 | ecosystem: Environmental > Terrestrial > Plant litter >...
GGCGAGCTGCAAGACGCGCTGGGCGCGGACGCTGCGGGTGACCAGGAAACTGCCGGCGACCGCGAGAACGCCTACGCCGAACAGCACGACTGCCATGCCGATGCCGAAGGTCAGCACGAGCATCAGCGCGAAGCCCGCCCGGCCGAGGAACAAGCCGGTGGCGAGCACGAGGAACGCCGCCGGGGACGGGGTGAGGCCGCCGGAGATACCGAGCAGGAGCAGGCCGGGCCGCTTCGTGTGGTCGTGCGAGTGACTGTGCCCGTGTCCATGATCGTCGTCCTGGGAATGCGAGTCGACATGGGAATGCGAGTGGGAGTGGGAGTGGCCGCGCAGGTGGCGACGCAGCAGCCACGCGCCGGTGGCGAGCACGATCACCCCCGCCGCGATCTGCAGCCAGGTGGTGAGCTGCTCCATCCGGACGAGCTCGGAGAGGGACAGGAACGTCCAAGCGACACCGATCACCAGCACGGAGATCGTGTGCATGGCCGCGACCGACCCGCCCAGCCAGGCCGCGTCGCGGATCCGGCCGCGGGAACCGGCGAGATAGGCCGCCGCCAGGGTTTTGCCGTGGCCGGGGGCCAGGGCGTGGCCGGCCCCGGCGAGGAACGCGAAGAGGAAGGCCAGCGGCGGCACCCCCGGCAGGTTGATGATGTCCTGCATCCGGTCGGCGAAGCTCATGCCGTCACCCGCCGCCGGGTCGGGTCGCCGAAGGGGTGCGCCGCCGCCGGGCTCGGCACAAGGGCGGCCGAGCCGGTGGCGATCCCGACGACCGCGAGGGTCGCCAGCGCGCGGCTGGTGTGAGTGGGCACGGAACTTGCTCCTGCGGTGCTGGTGCTGGTGCTGGTGCGAAACGGTGCCCAGTCTGACCACCACCAGGCCGTTAATGGTGATCTTGGAAAGTCCGCAGCATGAACACCGAACGACAGCTCGACCCAGTACCGGAGACGCTGTCGCCATGAGGCCGACCCTTCGTCGCCACTAGGCCGACCCTTCGTCATACGCCGAGGGGAAGCAGCGATCCGCGGCGTGCATCTTGCCGGTGGCGTCAAGTTGCTGGTAGCTTCTTGACTATGGAGTCAAGTAACGCCGCCCTGGTCCTTGAGGCCACGGCCGATGCCGAGGTCCCTGCCACGGCCGCCCCGCCGGTCCCCGCCCCGCTGATTATGCTCGAGTCGGCCGACGACGCCGGCGTCTGCGCCGTCGACGGGTCGTGCGACTGATGAGCGAGAGTGTCTTCGGCCGCGCCGCCGAGCCGGTCGTCATCGATGTCTGGAGCGACGTCGTCTGCCCGTTCTGCTACCTCGGCAGCGCCGTCCTCAAGCAGGCCGTCGAGCAGTTCCCGCACGGCTCCTCCGTGCAGGTCCGCTACCACAGCTTCCAGCTCAACCCCGGCTTTCCGGCCGGCGGCGCCGTTCTCGCCGACGACTACCTCACCCAGCAGTACGGCATGCCCAAGGCCCAGATCGAAGGCTCGCACGCCCAACTGGCCGCCCGCGGCGCCGAGGCCGGCCTCGACTACCGGTTCGAGCAGTCGTACATGGTGAACACCCTCGACGCGCACCGGATGATCCACCTCGCCAAGGCGCACGGCCAGGAACTGGACATGGTCGACCGGCTCTTCCGGGCCGAGTTCACCGACGGCCGCAACCTCGCCGACCACGCGGTGCTGGCCGACCTCGCCGCCGAGCTGGGCCTGGACCGCGACGAGGCCGTCCAGGCGCTGACCACCAAGGCGTACGAGAAGGACATCCGTGCCGACCTCGCGCAGGCCCGCGAGCTGGGCATCACCGGGGTGCCGTTCTTCGTGTTCGACAACAAGCGGGCCCTCTCGGGCGCCCAGCCGGTCGAGCTGTTCCGCAAGGCACTCGACGCAACCTGGCAGGACCGCGCGACCCAGCCGGCATGACACCGCGCCTGCGCGCCGACGCCCGTCGCAACGTCGAGGGCATCCGCCAGGCTGCCCTCGACGTCTTCCGCACCGGCGGCCTGACCACCCCGCTCGACGAGGTGGCCCGGGCCGCCGGCGTCAGCAAAGGCACGATCTACCACCGCTTCGGCAGCCGCAAAGGCCTGATCGACGCGGTCGTGGAAGAGCTGGTGCTGGTACGCATCGAGGAGATCATCGAGGCCGTCGAGGCACTGGACGGCCCGCTGGCCCGCTTCGAGCAATACCTGCTGCGCACCTGGCTCCTGCAGTACGACGAGCCGGCCGCCAACGACGTCCTGATGCGGGTGCTGCCGGAGTCCGAGCCGCTGACCACGCTTTTCGACCGGGCGTGCGGTTTCGGCAGCCGCCTGCTGCGCGACGCCCAGGCGGCGGGCGCGGTCCGCGACGACATCACCCCCGACGACCTGACCTACCTGATCCTCGAACGCGGCGTGATCGCCCGAGCCTGCGACCAGCAGACCCGCGACGACTACCGACGTCGCCTCGACTTCGTCCTGCGCGGCCTCCGAACGGCCCGTCCGGCCAACCCCACGAACGGCCGCGCCGGTTGTTGTCGCAGATGAGGCTCCCACATGCTCACGACGGACCGGGGCGACCAGGCCTGATGAGGTAGCCTGCATTGACGAGGCCGAATGGCAGAAAACCGCCGACGGCAACTCTAAGGAATGAACCGATAACCGTCCGTCAGGGATTTGTACGGTGTTTTTCTACGCTGTGTATCATCTGCCCGTGATTTCGGGAGCGGCATCGCGTACCTTCGGTCGGCACGGGCGGCCGGCGCGGGCCGGATCGCCGTACCACCTGCGGTGGAGGAGCGTTTGATGAGGGTTTGCGTCGTCGGCACGGGCTACGTCGGTCTCACCACCGGGGTGAGCCTGGCCTTCCTGGGACACCAGGTGACCTGCGTCGACCTCGACCAGGAGAAGGTCGACATGCTGCGGGGCGGGCGCTGCCCGATCTACGAGCCCGGCATGGAAGAACTGCTGGCCGAGGCCGCGCCCAACCTGACTTTCACCACGAGTTACGCCGAGGGCATCCCCGGTGCCGACGTCGTCTTCGTCGCGGTGCAGACGCCCTCCGCCCCCGACGGCAGCCCCGACCTGCGCTACCTGCGCTCGGCGGCCGAGAGTGTGGCGCAGAATCTCGACCACAATTTTACCGTGGTGGTCAACAAGTCGACCGTTCCGATCGGCAGTGGCAACTGGGTCGACGCGATTCTGCGCGATTCTTTCGCCGGGCGTGCGGACCGTCCCGAGAAATGCGAATTCTCGGTCGCGTCGAATCCCGAATTCCTGCGCGAGGGCAACGCCATCCACGACACGCTTTTCCCGGATCGCATCGTCATCGGCTCCGACAACCCGCGCGCTCTCGAGGTGCTCAATCACCTCTACCGGCCGCTGATCAACCAGACCTTCACACCGCCGAGCTTCTCGCCGCGGCCCGACGACACGACCGCCGTGCCGCTGGTCTCCACCGATCTGGCGAGCGCCGAGCTGATCAAGTACGCGGCCAACGCGTTCCTGGCTCTGAAGATCAGCTACGTGAACGAGATCGGCCAGCTCGCGGGCAAGGTCGGCGCCGACATCACCGAGGTGGCCCGGGGCATCGGCCTCGACCAGCGGATCGGCTCGCGGTTCCTGGAGCCCGGCGTCGGCTGGGGCGGCTCCTGCTTCGGCAAGGACACCAAGGCACTGATCGCCACCGCCTCGGAGTACAAGTACGACATGCCGATCGTGCAGGCCGCGCGGGACGTCAACCAGCGGCAGCGCGAGATCGCCGTCGAGCGGCTGCAGAGCGAACTGCGCATCCTCAAGGGCCGCAAGATCGGCCTGCTGGGCGTCGCGTTCAAGCCGAACACCGACGACCTGCGCGACTCGCCGGCGCTCGACATCGCCGGCCTGCTGATCGCCCGCGGCGCCCGGGTGAAGCTGCACGACCCCATTGCCGGTGACCGGTTCCGCCGGGAATACCCGGACATGGCCCCCCACCTGAGCGACACTCTCGACGGCGTCTTCGACGACTGCGACGCAATTGTCCTCGTGACCAAGTGGGCGCAGTACCTCGAGCTCGACTGGAGCAAGTTCGTCGGCCTCATGCGTACGCCGATCGTCCTCGACGGCCGCAACGTGCTCGACGGCGAGCGAATGACGCGCCTCGGCTTCAAGTACCTGTCGATGGCCGGTTGATCCAGCCGTAAGCCACCGGCTGATCCCGCCGTAAGCCACCGGCTGATCTAGCCATACGCCTGCCGACCGCCGCGCCGGTATCGACCGAACAGGCCACCCCGCTTCGGATATTCGCCGATATCCGACGCGGGGTGCTCTGTTTGAGGCTAGTGTCCACAAGAGGGCTATTGGCAGCCTGATCAGCGGCTGAACCAGCACTCTGCCTTAACCGGTTAAGGTGCCCGGAGCAGCGACGCCGTATCGTTACCGAGTCGATCAAGCGGAAATCATTGCGCAACGTGCCGGTTACCTCTTGACTGTGATCCAAGTAGCGCTTCGGACGGCGACGTCTCCGGACGTCGGAAGCGCGATTTGACATAGGGAGCGGTATGTTCGGTCAACCTACGAGTCCGCGCATTCGGGCCGCGCTCGCCGGCACGCTGAGCGCGGGGCTGATTTTCGGCATCGCGGCGTGCGGTGGCGGCGACGACTCCGATGACGCGGCCGGCACGGACGCCTCGGCGTCGGCCATCGACTGTGCGCCATACACCAAGTTCGGTGACATCAAGGGCAAGACGGTCTCGATCTACACCGGCATCGTGACGCCCGAAGACAAGCCGCACATCGATTCCTACAAGCCCTTCGAGACGTGCACGGGCGCCACGATCAAGTACGAGGGCGACAAGTCCTTCGAGACCCAGATCCTGGTCCGCGCCCGCGCCGGCAACCCGCCGGACCTCGCGATCGTCCCCCAACCGGGACTGGTCAAGCAGCTGGTCACGACCGGCAAGGCGGTGCCCGCGCCCGAGGAGGTCGGGGCCAACGTCGACAAGTTCTGGGACAAGGCCTGGAAGGGCTACACCACGATCGACGGCAAGTTCTACGGCGCCCCGCTGGGTGCCAGCGTGAAGTCCCTCGTGTGGTATTCGCCTTCCGAGTTCAAGGACAGCGGCTACACGGTTCCGACCACACTGGCCGAACTGCAGACGCTGACCGACAAGATGGTGACCGACGGCAAGAAGCCGTGGTGTGCCGGCATCGCCAGCGGTGACGCGACCGGCTGGCCGATCACCGACTGGATGGAAGACTTCATGCTCCGGACCGCCGGTCCGGAGAAGTACGACGACTGGGTCAACCACAAGATCCCGTTCAACGGTCCCGAGGCGACGACCGCGTTGGACGCCGTCGGCGGCTACCTGAAGAACGACAAGTACGTCAATGGTGGCCTCGGCGACGTCAAGAGCATCGCGACGACCACGTTCCAGGACGCCGGCCTGCCGATCGTCGACGGCAACACCTGCTCGCTGCACCGCCAGGCCAGCTTCTACGCGGCGAACTTCGTCAAGGGCACCAAGGTGGCCGAGGACGGCGACGTCTTCGCGTTCTACCTGCCGGGCCCCGACGCCAACACCAAGCCGGTCCTCGGCGCGGGTGAGTTCGTGGTGGCCTTCGCCGACCGCCCCGAGGTCAAGTCGTTCCAGACCTACCTGTCCTCGGACACCTGGGCGAACACCAAGGCCAAGCTCTCGTCGGGCTGGGTGACGGCGAACAAGGGTCTCGACCCGAACAACCTCACCAACCCGATCGACAAGCTGGCGGGCACGATCCTGCTCGACCCCAAGGCGACGTTCCGCTTCGACGGCTCGGACCAGATGCCGGCCGCCGTGGGCTCGGACGCGTTCTGGAAGCAGTCGACCGCCTGGATCACCGGTCAGGACACGGCGACCACGCTGAACAACATCGAAAAGGCATGGCCTAAGTAAGTAGGCAGCACCACCCGGGGTCGGCCGGAACTACTTCCGGCCGGCCCCGGACCCTCTCTCCACTCCAGCGCGCAAGGAGGTCCGGGTCGCGTGTTCAACACCGCCTCCACCACCCCCGAGAAGATCCTGCAGATGCTCGCGGCGTTGCTGCTGTTCGCGGCCGTCATGGGTGTCATCCTGTTCATCGCCGGTCGCTTCGGCGGCAAGAAGGGCGACCGGATCGTCGCCTACCTCTACCTGCTGCCGGTCATGCTGCTGCTGGCCGTCGGTCTGGTCTATCCCGGCCTCCGCACCATCTACCAGTCCTTCTTCGACGCCGCGGGTGACGCGTTCATCGGACTGGACAACTACGGCACGATCTTCACCGACCCCGACCAGCTCACCGTTCTGCGGAACACCGTGTTCTGGGTCGTTCTCACGCCCTTCGTGGCGACCGCGATCGGCCTCGTCTACGCCATCCTGGTCGACAAGTCGCGGTTCGAGTCGTTCGCCAAGACCATGATCTTCCTGCCCATGTCGATCTCGTTCGTGGCCGCCAGCGTGATCTGGAAGTTCATGTACGAGTACCGCCCGGACCAGGGCAACGTGAAACAGATCGGCCTGATCAACCAGGTCATCGTCTGGCTCGGCGGCAAGCCGGTGCAGTTGCTCATCGAGTCGCCGCTCAACACGTTCCTGCTCATCATCGTGATGATCTGGATCCAGGCCGGCTTCGCCATGACGATCCTGTCCGCGGCGATCAAGGCCATCCCGGACGACATCATCGAGGCCGCCCGCCTCGACGGCGTGAACGCGTGGAGCATGTTCCGCAAGATCACGCTGCCGAGCGTGCAGCCGACCGTTGTGGTCGTGCTGACCACGATCGGCATCGGCACGCTGAAGGTCTTCGACATCGTCCGCACCATGACCGGCGGCAACTTCAACACCAGCGTCGTCGCCAACGAGTTCTACCGGCAGACGTTCAACGCCGACAACCAGGGCCTGGGCGCCGCCTTGGCCACCCTGTTGTTCCTGCTGGTCATCCCGATCGTCTGGTACAACATCCGCTCGCTCCGTCAGTCGGAGGCACGATGACCACCGCCACCCCGGTGACGACGACGCCACCACTCGTTGCCGACAAGCTCTCCGCGTCCAAGATCGCCAAGAAGCGGCTGAGCTCACCCTGGGCGTCGCTGGCCGCGATCGTCCTGGCGGTCCTGTGGACCCTGCCGACCTTCGGCCTGCTGGTGTCCTCGTTCCGTCCCGAGCGGGCGATCAAGACCACCGGCTGGTGGACCTTCTTCAGCAATCCGACGCTGACGCTGGACAACTACCGTGGCGTGTTCGGCGAGGACGGTGGCGTCAACCTGGCCGCCTTCTTCGTCAACTCGCTCATCATCTGCATCCCCTCGGTGCTCATCCCGCTATCCCTGGCCGCCCTGGCCGCGTACGCCTTCGCCTGGATGAACTTCCCCGGCAAGAACGTGCTGTTCCTGATCGTCTTCTCCCTGCAGATCGTTCCGTTGCAGGTCACGCTGATCCCGCTGCTCGAGATCTTCGTGAACGTGAAGCTGACCGGCACGTTCTGGACCCTGTGGCTGTCGCACTCCACCTTCGCGCTGCCGCTGGCGATCTACCTGCTGCACAACTTCATGAAAGAGATCCCGTCCGGCCTGATCGAGGCGGCCCGCGTCGACGGCGCCGGTCACGTCTCGATCTTCTTCAAGGTGATGCTGCCGCTGCTCACCCCCGCACTCGCGGCGTTCGGCATCTTCCAGTTCCTCTGGGTCTGGAACGACCTGCTGGTGGCTCTGGTCTTCGCCGGCGGCGGCGACGAGGTAGCCCCCATCACCCTCCAACTGGCCAACCTGAGCGGCACGCGAGGAACGGCCTGGCAACTCCTGTCAGCCGGCGCCTTCGTCTCGATCATCGTGCCGGTGACGGTGTTCCTGCTGCTCCAGCGCTACTTCGTGCGCGGCCTGCTCGCAGGCAGCGTCAAGGGCTAGCCCGCTCTCATCAGGGGGCCGCGTCCACGTCCGGACGCGGCCCCTCATCAGATTCACAATCTTGAGGTACGCCCGTGCCCCGGCCCACCGACTTGCGGACAGCGTCCTGCAACACCGGCCGGTCACCCGGCCGCCGGCCCGGCCCCTGTTTTTCCGTAGGGTCGCCTTTTTCGTAGGGTCATCTTTTTCGGAGGGTCGCCTTTTCGTAGCGTCGTCGCATGCGGATGATCGAGCTCGACGACGGTGTACGCCTGAGGACATGGACGACGGGCACGGCGACCCATAGGCCGGCCGTGGTCCTGCTGCACGGCGGCCCAGGCCTGTGGGACTACCTCGAGCCCGTGGCGCACCTGCTCGAACCGCTGACGACCGTCCACCGCTTCGACCAGCGCGGCTGCGGCGGCTCCGACGACGCACCGGAACACACGTTCGCTCGGTACAGCGCAGACCTCGAAGCGCTGCGCCGGCACTGGGGACACGACGACTGGGTGGTAGTCGGCCACTCCTTCGGCGCTACGTTGGCCCTGGCCTACGCCGCGGCGAACCCCGGCCGCACCCGCGCGGTCGGTTATCTCAGCGGCGTCGGCGTCGGCGATTGGCGCAGCGCCTACCAGCTGGAATGCGCGCGGCGCAGGACGGCGACCCAGCAGCGCCGGCTAACCGAGCTCGGCGCGCAGCCGAATCGCATCGCCGATGCCTGCCTCCTGCTCGGTGCCGGGCAGACCCAGTCTGCGGTCGCGGCCAAGCGTCCGGATCGTGGGCGGACGCATGGTTCCGCGGGTCCAGCTCGGCTACGGGCGCCGGCTGGTACGGTGCTCGCGGTCGGCGCTGCGGGAACGCGCCTGTGCCACCAGTCGTGTCACTTCGTCCGCGGTGGCTGGGCCTGGGTTGACCACGCTCGCCCAGCCCTGCACGGCGTAGGCCGGATGTGGCATCAGTCGGTCTGTCTCCGCGAAGTTGAGACTGTCGCTGTGAGCGGTGAACTCCTCCGGGCCATAGTCGAACAGGTTCCGGAACTCGGCACGCCCCACCTCGATGTTGAGCCGGTACCGTCCGGGCTCGGACAGCCGAGACCGCTCGTCGAAGTCCGGGATGTCGTGCAGGACGATCGTGGCGAACGGCCGCATGCGGTCCTCGCCGGCGAAGAAGAACCGGTCGCCCCAGGTGTAGGACGGCATGTCGGAGCCCGGCTGGATGCGGGTCTCGGTGACCCCGGGTAGACCGGTGATCCGGGCCGCGTCGGCCGCGCCGGGCGCGGAGCCGATGTGCAGGATCGCGTCGCAGGCCTCGATCGTGCCGGTGTCCAGTGGGAGGTACCCGAGCAGGTCCACGACGCGTTCGCGCAGATCGCTTCCGGCCGGGGGTGGAAAGATCCCGGTCTCTGGGCCGAGCCGCTCCTCGTAGGTGTCGGGCTCCGGCTGCCCGAGGCCGACCGGCCCGCTCGCCCCGAGACTGCCGGCCACGTACACGTACCTGTCCCCGAGCAGCCGCGACACGATCGAACCGGCGCCGTTCCACTGCGCTGCCAGGTCCTGGCCCTCCCAGTGGGTTTCCCACCGGCTCGGGTGCCGTTGCAGGTGGGCGTTGTTGGCGGAAACCAGGACGGGCCCGCGGTCCCGCTCGAGGGCGAGGATGTCGAGCACATTCTGTGCCATCAGGGCGTCACGCACCGCGAGCAGGCGGCCGATCCGCTGCGACTGGGTGCCCGGTTCGGCCATCGCGGCATGGTAGGTGAGCAGGCCGATGGCTGTGGTGGCGAGCACCCTGGCTCGGTTCCAGGACTGCGTGGAAGTCTCCTGGATGAGGCGAGGCGCGTCGGCGTACAGCTGCGTTCGGATGTCTTCGGCGAGGCCGCGCAGCGCGGCAGCCTCCGGTGACCGGCCGAGAGATCGGGTCGCGTCGTGCATGATTTCCGGGGCGGTCCAGCGGCTTTCGTCGCCGACCAGGCGGTCCAGGTCGGGCGCTGCTATGCCGAGGTATTCGCTCAGCTCACGCAGGAACGGGCCGGGGCTGAGCGCGCCGGTGATCTCGGTGGGAGCGTCGAAGCCGTGGAAGGTGATGCGTTCGCCGGGTGGCAGCTTTTCGTTGTGGGCGCGCAGCCAGTCGATCAGTTCCCGGGTGGCGGGGTGGGTGCCCCAGCCGTGACTGATGCCGGTGGTCAGGTCCACGTCGTCGCGCCGGCCCTGCACATAGTCGTCGACGACGAGGCCGGCGGCCCGGTCCGACTCGATCGCGATCGACCGGAATCCGTGCCCGGCGAGTGTTTCGAGGATTCGGTTGCGCAGGCGAGGGAATGCCGGCTCGCCGTGATAGGGCTCACCGATCGCGAGCAGGTGCGGCCGGTGTGCGGCGATGAGGGACTGCAACTCGGTGTCGAAAGCCATGACCTTAACCGTATCGTTGAACCAGCGGTTGAAACTTATGCTGACTCAACCTGGAGCAGATCCCGATGAAGTCTCAAACAGGGGTGTTTCGGCCGGTGGATTTGGCGCGGGCGCACGGGCTGTCCGCGCAGGCGGTCCGCAACTACGAGCAGGCCGGGGTGATCCCGTCGGCCGCGCGGACGGCGAGCGGGTACCGGGTCTACACCGACGACCATGCGGGCGCGCTGAACGCTTACCTCGCGCTTGTTGCGGGGTACGGGTACCGCGCGGCCGGCGAGATCATGAGGTCGGTACTCCGCGGCGACCTCCCGACCGCCTTGGCCGTGCTCGACGCCGCCCATGTGCAGCTTCAACGCGACCGGGAGACCCTGGAACGGGTCGCTTCGGCGGCTGTCGTGCTGGCGTCCTGCACGCCGGCCACCCCAGGTCCGGACGAGCCGGTTTCGGTCGGTGTCCTGGCCCACCGGCTCGGCGTCACTCCGGCCACCCTGCGTAAATGGGAACGCGCCGGCATCCTCGCCCCGGCCCGGTCACGGACCGCGCGGTCCTACTCCGCCGATGACGTGCGCGATGCTGACCTAGCCCATCTGCTGCGCCGCGGCGGTTACCTGCTGGATCGCATCGCGGCCGTGATCGAGCAGGTTCATGCCGCCGGTGGGCCCGGCCCGCTGGCGGCCTCGATCGATCAGTGGCGGGAGCGGCTTACGGCCCGCGGCCGGGCGATGCTCACTGGATCCGCCCGCCTCGCGGACTACCTGTCCTTCCAGGAGCGGACTCACGGCAACCCTCCCATCTCGCCTGATATGTGAGCGGGTTTTCGGATCGATCGCGTACAGCGACTCGTCCCGAACTGCTTCTCGTCCGTCAGACCGTCCCACGCTGGCCGGAGTCGGTCCGGCCGAAGGGCGAACCGGCAGGTCAGGCCGGGTCCGGCGGGAAATCGGCCGGGTAGAGCTCGGCGGAGTCGGCGGAACGGCTCACCAGGTCCCACTCGTCCGCCTGATCGATCTGGCCTCGTGAGTACGCCTGAGCCCGATCCACGGCGGCCGCGCCGAGCAGCAGATGAGACGGGAGGTCCCGGCGTTTCACCACGCGGACCAGGATCTGGCCGGCCCGGACCGGGTCGCCCGCGGTCAGGTTCGGGCGGTCCCGGGCCTGGTTGAAAGCGCCCACGGTCTCCTGGTACTCCGGCGGGATGACACCGACGTCCATCGACGAACCGGCCCAGTCGGTGGCGAAGCCGCTCGGCTCGACGACCAGGGTGCGGATCCCGAACGGGCGGACTTCGTTGGCCAGGACCCGGGTGAAGCCGTCGACGGCGAACTTCGCGGCCTGGTAGGAGCCGAGTCCGGGCGTACCGCCGACTCGCCCGCCGACCGAGGAGAACTGCACGATCGTGCCGCTGCCCTGGGCCTTCAGAACCGGCAGGGCGGCGACGGAAACGTTGTAGACGCCCCAGAAGTTGGTGTCGAACTGAGTGTGGAAGTCGTCCGCGAACTCGATCGGGGCGACATTGGCGTAGCCCGCGTTGTTCACCACGACATCGAGCCGCCCGAACCGGTCGACGGCGGCCACGACCGCCGCCTGCGCCGCGGTCGGCGAGGAGACGTCGAGCTCGACCGCCGACGCGCGTTCCGGGTAGCGATCGACCAGTTCGGCGAGCTGGTCGGGCTTGCGGGCGGTGGCGACCACGTTGTCGCCCGCCTCCAGCGCGGCTGTCGCCAGCGCCCGGCCGAATCCCCGCGAGGAGCCGGTGATCATCCACGTCAAAGCGGTCATGCCTTCCATCTCACGCGGACCGCCGGGCGGAGTCATTGGCTCAACGCCACGGCGAGCCCGCCGAATCATGTGCACATTTACCAGTGCCGAACCCTCGTCTCACCCGAGGAGCGCGGCCGCGGTGCGCCGACGGAGTGGGCGGCCAGGAGTTCGTCGGCCTCGCATTGCAGCTCGTCGCGGTCGCCGACCTCGGCCGGGGGCAGGGCGTCGGGCAGGGAGTCCTCGACGAAGTGGACACGGCGGTGGTACCAGCCGCGTACGCACCAGACGATCTGCAGCAGGCCGCTGACCAGGACCAGCAGTGACAGGCCGCGGCCCTCTCCCGTGCTGTCAGTCCCGCAAGTTCGTCGGGTCGATCGTGCTGTCCTGGTGGAGCACGAAGCGGTTGTAGAGCCACGTGATCAGCCAGAGCAGCACGCCGACGACCAGCAGGATGCCGCCGATGCGGTAGTCGTCGGCGGACCGCCCCGACAGCGGGCTGGCCAGATAGGCGCAGGCCACGGCCCCGATCACCGGGATCACGGTGGGCGCCCGGAAATGCTGGTGCTCGACCGGGTCACGGCGCAGCACCAGCACCGCGATATTCACGACGGTGAAGACGCAGAGCAGCAGCAGCGACGTCGTGCCACCCAGGGCGGTCAGATCGGCGAACCAGATCAGCCCGAAAGCGATCACCGTCGTGAAGACGATGCCGACCCACGGTGTACGGCGGCCGGGGTGAACCTTGCCCAGAATGCGAGGCAGCACGCGCTCGTTGGCCATGCCGTAGAGCAGCCGGCTCGCCATCAGCATGTTGATCAGGGCGGAGTTCGCGACCGCGAACATGGTGATGAACGCGAAGATCCAGAGCGGGAACGCGGACGCGCCCGCCGCGACGACCTTGAGCAGCGGCGCGTCGCCCTCCCCCAGATCCTCCGGGCTGACCAGCGCGACCGACGAGATCGACACCAGCACATAGATCACGCCGGTGATGCAGAGCCCGGTCAGCATGACCTTCGGGAAGATCCGTACGGGATCCTTGGTCTCCTCGGCCATGTTGACCGAGTCCTCGAACCCGACCATCGCGAAGAACGCCAGCGCCGTGGCCGCGGTGACCGAGAAGAAGGCGCTCTCCCCCTCGGCCGACTGGAAATCGGTGAGCCGCGACAGGTCGCCGTTGCCGCCACCGAGCGCCCAGGCCCCGATGCAGATGACGATCAGCAGGCCGGCGAGCTCGACGCAGGTGAGCAGCACGTTGAGCTTGACGCTTTCGCCGACACCGCGGAAATTGATCAGCCCGATCAGCACAATGAAGCCGAGCGCGATCGCGGTGAGCGCGAACCCGTCCCCCAGGGTGAGGTCGAAAGCCTCCCCGAAGTTGGAGGCGAACGCCTTGGACGCGCTGGACGCACTAGTCAGGCCCGAGCACATGACCGCGAACGTGACGATGAAGGTCAGAAAATGGATACCGAAAGCCTTGTGCGTGTAAAGCGCGGCACCGGCGGCCCGCGGATATTTGGTGACCAGCTCGAGATAGCTGAACGCGGTGAGCAGCGCGACCAGGAAAGCGACGAGGAACGGCAGCCAGACGGCCCCGCCGACCTCGGCGGCGACCCGGCCGGTGAGCGCGTACACGCCCGTACCCAGAATGTCGCCGACCACGAAGAGCAACAGCAGGCCCGGGCCCATGACCCGCTTGAGCGAAGGTTCCTCGGTGATCGCCGCGTCACGCGCCGTGTCGTCCGCCATACCGGACAGGCTTGTACAGATCCGCGGATCTGTCGAGCCGAAGCTATCGACGAGTCGCGATCACCCGGTAACGTCGGGTGATGCGCATCGTCGTCGCCGCCAAGCCCGAAGCCGACCAGCCGTGGCTCGCCGACGCGGTGGCGGGCCTGGCAAAACAGACGGGGGCGTCGGTCGCGGTGGTCGCGGCCGACGAGGTCGAGTTGGAAAGGCTCGCCTCGGTCCCTCGAAGCGTGTTCGCCGACAACGCCTACGCGGCGGCGACGTCTGTGGCCCACCGCCTGGCCGAAGCGGGCATCGAGGCGACGGTGTCGGTGCTGCCGGGGCGTCCGGTCAAGGCGGTTCTCGACTTCGCCAAGCAGCACAACGCCGACCTCATCGTCGTCGGGTCGAGCAGCCGGCCCAAAGTCGCCGAGCGCCTGCTGGGCAGCGTCCCGCTCGATCTGATCAAGCTCGCCACGAAACCGGTCCTCGTGATAACCCACCCGGGCCACCCCGCATAACCGGAAGTCGGCGCGCGGGTGGAGTGCGGCGAATCAACCTGGGAAAGTGCACTGTCACACAGCGTGGTCCTCGATCCGGACAGCCCGTTCGAGCCGGTCGGCGTTCTGAACACCGCCCGCGCTACCGGGTCGTCCCGCCACCTGACCGCAGGTGGTCGAGTACCAGCGGATCGATCTTCCCGGGCACGATCCGCATCTCCAGGTTCTCGATGCCCGCCCACGACGCCAGCGACTCGTCCAGGTCGGGCCCGCTGTGACCGGCGTGGGTGAGGCGCGACGCGACCTCGTCGGCGAGTTCACCGGTCAGCGGCAGCAGCGTCGCCGGTTCGGGGAACTCGAAGTAGAGGCTGTGCATCTCCAGCAGCCGGCCCAGCTCGGCCACCGGGTCGGGGTGGTCGTCGACGCGCAAATCGACCCACACGTCGCTGGTGCCTCCGTAGCCACGACCCCTCGCCACCACCAGCAGCGCCGCGCTCTGCCGCCCGCGCCGGTCGCCGCCCGCCAGGTCACCGGCACGCAGCGCTTCGAGCAGCCGGTAGCCCAGCGGGATCTCGGCGGCGCCGGCCAGCCACGCCGCCTGAATGTCGCCGACCACCTGTGGCCCGGCCAGCATGTTGCCCTGGATCGCGTAGCCGTCCCCGGCCACCCCACCGGCCCAGTCGTGGCACTCCCGGCCGGTGAACGTCGCCCCGGGGCCGTCAGGGCCGACCACGCCGACCTGGCGCTGCTCGACCGGTCCGGCGTCGCCGGCGATCAGGGCTCGGACGGTCTCGGTCGCCGCCACGCCCGTGCCGAGCAGGGCGAGCGACTGCGGGCGGTAGGCGAGGTTGGCGTACGACTGGGTGGCGACCGCGCCGACGGCGGCCAGCGCGGCCGGGACGGCGGCCCCGACCCCGAGGAATTTGCTGGCCACGGCCACCCCGTGGGCCTGGCCGTCGGCGGAACGAGCGACGATCGAGAAGGTCATGGTCGCGACGTTAGCGCCCGTAACATTCGGGGCGCAGACTGGCCTGCGGCGAACCTGCATCGGGCTTTCGCCGCCGCCCTGCGCGAGCCCGATGACGGCCGGCGATTTCCGGCACCGGCGCTGCGGGCGGGCCGGGTGCGTTGCCGCGACCTCGACCGGCCCGCAGCTCCGCACCTCGCCCGTCGGCCCGGACGGTCGAAAGCCAGAAGATCTTCGCGTCCGTCAGGGCGTCGTCCACATCGGACCAGGGCCGCACGGTCGCACCGGGGTGCTGAAGGCGGGATGGTGCTGAAGGCGGGATGGTGCTGAAGGCGGGATCAAGTTCGCCGACAGGTTCGCTCAGCACCCGGACGTCAACCGCCGGCGGGCACCTCAGTACCGGTAATGACGGGCTGCGGCGGGCTCCGCGGTCGTTGCCGGCGTGCCACCCGACCAGCGGTTACGCGCCGAGTTGGCACCCGCGCGGGCGCCGGCGCGGCGGCGCGGGGGCTTGGGGGCGATCTCGACACCCGGCTGCGGCTCGAGGTGCTCGCCGGACGAGACGACGACCACCGAGGCGACCCCTTCGTCCACCAACCGCATCGCGGCGGCCCAGTCGCCGGGAACCAGGCCGACGACGTTGTAGCGGCGTGCCGAGCAGTAGTCGAGACACCGGGCAGCACTCGCGCTGTAGTTCTCCGGCCGCACGTAAATCACAGCGTCAACCACGGGGCTGATCCCTCCGCCTCTTATGGGTCTCGATGTCCGAGCAAGATCTACCTAAACGTGTCGGTCACCATGTGCATATCCGCTGTTATGGATGAGTGACCGGACTGATCCACCCGCATCGACAGCGATCGGTCCCATCCACACCGTCCGACCGGTCAAAATCGGGGGTTAGTGTTGCTTTCAAGTATCCGAAAGTGAAGACTGCCCCACCCCGTCGATGAACGCCCCGCTGTTGACCGGAGGCCGACAGTCACCGATCTTCCGGCGCGGCCGGTCCTTCATGGACGCTGCGGCGGGCACCGGGCGGAGTCTTCTGAGGAACTGAGTCGGCGGAGTCTTCTGAGGAACTGATCGAACGGGAGTGGCGCGGGATGGTCGTCGCGCCGCCGAGTCCACCAGGGACGGTGCACCCCGACGGGAAGACGCGGGGCAGCAGCACCTCGGCGACCTGCTTGGCGTCTTCCTGGTTCTCGGGCTCCTCGCCGCCGTGCCGGCCTGAGCGGGTTCCGCGTCGAGCGGGTCGCCACCCGCGTGACCCGTACGCGGCGGAACTTCAGCCATCAGGAACGTCCGTCGAGGGTGAACTCGGTCGACAAACGCACCGAGCGAAGCTGTGATGGGGTCGTGGAGATCGACAGCGAGCTAGGACGGGCGCGGCCGTGCCGGACGTGTCCAGCTGAAGCCGCCCGCCGCGGCCGGCTGAGCCTGTGAACGGTCGTCCCCGGCTGTCGCAAGCGCCCGAAGAAGTTCGCGCCGCGGTCGCGGATCTGCTCGGCGAGACCGTCGAGTCCGAGGCTCCGGCCGCGGCCGGCTTCACCCGCTCGATCGCCTCGACCATCGTCGGCCGCCGGGGGGCGAGACTGTTCGTCAAGGCCGCGCCCGTCGGCGGCGGTCTGGGCGAGGCGGTCGAAGCCGGCACACTCCTGGCCGAGGCGGTCGGCGAGCTGGCGCCGGCCGCTACCGGCGGCTGTCCCGGTCGCCGAACTCGCCCGGCTGGAGAGCCGGTGGTTGTCGGCCCTGGATGGCGGCGGTGCTCTGCACCACGGCGACCTGCGCCGCGACAATTTCGTCCGGCTGCGGGACGGGCGACTCAGCATCGTCGACTGGACCCACCTCTGGCACGCGCCCGGTTGGATGGACCTGGTCCGGCTCCTGCCCGATCTGGCCGCCTGCGGGCACGATCCCCAGCGGCTGCTGGCGCGCTCGTGCTGGGCCGACGCTCCGACCGACGGCGTGGACGTGGCGCTCGCGGGGCTGGCCGGCCGTGCATGGCGTGAGGGGCATCTGCCGGAAGTTCCCGAGTTGCCGGGTCTGCGCCGCATGCAGCGGGAACAGGGTCTGCACCTGTTGAAGTGGCTCGGGTCACGGCTGAGCTGGGGCTGGGGGCACGCCTGACTCGAAACATGACCGCAACGGAGGGTTTCTCAGGGCCGTGGGGCATGTTGGGATGAGACGGCAGTCACATCAGCACCCTGAAGGGGAACGAATGCTCAACCTCTCGATCCTGCTCGAGGACAGCGCCCGCACCCACCCCGACCGGGCCGCGGTCGTCCTGAGTGATCGGCGCCTGACCTATGCCCAGGTCGACGCGGCTGCCAACCAGGTCGCGAACCTGCTGGTCGAGCGGGGCATCCGGCCCGGTGACAGGGTGGCCCTGTCGTGCCCCAACGTGCCGTACTTCC
>Ga0247781_1000210_pt1 | contig 17451 bp, 1 predicted proteins | sample UWRJL184509B5_FD_179922 | JGI IMG/M metagenome (GOLD analysis project Ga0247781, IMG submission 179922) | Plant litter microbial communities from Arlington Agricultural Research Station in Wisconsin, United States - UWRJ-L184-509B-5 | ecosystem: Environmental > Terrestrial > Plant litter >...
AGCTTATTCTTCTATAAAACGGTCCTCCTTAATAAGGTGATGTTTAAATTAATTAGTAAAGTAAACTCTATTATAAAGTTATAACCTAATTTCCACCACTTTATCCCTTAACGTTATAATAAGCCCTTTAACCTATAAGTCCTTTATTTCATCTATTAACTTTTAATATTTCTCCTTTAACTCCCAGATCCTTTATTAGTGTGTTTATTTCATACCTTCCCAGGGGACTTTTAAGGTACCAGTTTAAAGTATATTAGCTTTAATACAGGGTAACCACTTAAACTGTCCTTCTTTTAAAGAGGTAAGGGTGTTAATCCATTTAATATATTTAAAGTGTTTAAAAGTCTTAAGGGGTATTATTAAAAAGAACTTCTATTTCTTTAATTTAATTCTCTTAACTTACTCTCTTTTACCTTTTAAGGCTTACTTCACTATTTAAGTGGCTTAAAGGGCTAGTTCTTTAACTCCTTTTACTATCCTGGTAATTTTTAAGTCAGGGTCCTTCTTAAACTTCTTTAATTCCTAGGCTTACAGGGTAAGGTTTTTAAAGCCTGTAACAGCTAATTAAAACATCTCTTTTTAAAGTCGGTCTTTTATAACTTACACCTTTAGTAATTTTAAATTTCCACCTTAAAGTTAGTCTTTTATAACCTGCACCTTTATAGCTAACTCTTCTAAAACACCCTTAAGGACTAGATACACCACATCCTAAGGTTCTTTATCTTTTTCCTTATCTCCTAAGTTACACTTATCTATTTAAATATAATCTTCTTCGTTACTTACTATTTTAATATAAACGTCTTTAAAGTTAAACTTAATATACTTTCCCCCTTTTAAAACAGGTTTTTAACTAACTTACTTTAATAACAGGTATTACCGTGTTATATATCCTTTCTTATTATAATTAAAGTATTAAACCTGTGATAAGTCCTTAAGCTGTTTCTGTTACTGTTATTATTAAGGTTTATTATAATTAGGTTAGTTTTAACAGTTTATTATACTAATATCTATTAGTTTAGGGTGGTAACCTGTTATAATTAACTAGTTCCCCTTTTTAAGTTTACTTAACTGGTAAGGGGTCTGTTCCTTTTAAAAGTTCTTCTTATAATGGTGATTATAATACTGATTATTAACTTTAATGGCCATTTTAACTAGTTTTTATAAACGGTCTGGTCAGTCTTCTTAGTAAAGGTCTCTAGTGACGTGTTCCTTTAGGCCACTCTAGAATAGTATTATTAAGGCCTCTTAGTTAAGTTTAGTCTTTACTACTTCCAGTTTAAAGCGTGTGGAGAACTTAAGGATTAAGGACGTCTGCCTTAAAGTTATAAGGCGTTACTTAGCTTATTAGGGGGTGTTTAGTTCTTTAAACTTAGTTTAAAGTTAATTAATAAATACGTTAAAGTTGTTAAAAAGAGCCTAAGTCTTAAGGGCCTCTTTATACACTTTATTTATAGAGAGGTTATTAATTATCTTCACATAAGGTTTATATTAGTAAGTGGTTACTCTATCTAGTAAGGCTCTGGTAAACCTGACTTTCCCTTCTTCTTTAAAGAACTGTTTATTATAATAAGTGATATAACTTTAAAGCTGGGTTATTTAAGACTCTAGTTACGTAAAGTCTCCCTTAAAATGTGACGGCAGAGGGAGCTTTACTCGTTTCTTTTATAAGCCTTTAAAGTTATTATTCTCCAGTTTAACAATGTTAAGTTAGGCTTAGAGTTTTTTAATAAGACTGATACGACTTTTAATATCTTTAGGGAAAGTTTTATTAAGTTCCTTAACCAGTCCCTACTGGTTAAGGTTTAAGTTTTTAAGGTATGTAGTTAACTTATTAATAGTAGGGAGTTAAGGTTAAGTTTACACCTTTTTAATCTCCTTACCTTTTCTAAAGGTTAATATATTAGTGGGAGAGAGGTAATATCTGGGAATTTAATAAATAATATTCGGAATTAAAACGCTAGTATTATATTATAACCTACACTTAATACAGGCTTTAAAAGGACTAGTGCAGGTTAAGACAGAACGTATAATAAGACGCCAATAGGTAAGGGGTGTTTTAAAAACGGCTTATTAAGCTAGCACTCCTAAACAGGGGGTTTAATGTTATTATAAGTCACTATTATTATAATATATAAAGGTGAGTTTAAATAGTAGGATATAAATAAATAATTAAATATTAATGTAAGGAATTAAAGTCCCTTATAGTGGTTATAAATATAATTATAACTATTTATATTAATTAACTGGGAGGTACTTTACACCTTACTTATAATACCGTAAGTGCTTATTATATAAGCACTTTACATCATGTAAGCGTTTTACTTATAAGGTTTCTCCTACTTATAATATAAGTATTTAATATGCCGTAAGCAGCTCCTTATTAGTTATAAGGGCTTTAAGTCTTTACACCCCTAACCTAATACGTTTAGATAATATGTACCGTCTTCCCACACTGTTCCTTTTATAAGGGATTTATCAGGCTGCCCTAGCCTAAGTGACAGCCTATAAGGTTATTATATAATTCCCCCTCTTTAACGTTTTTTTTCCATAAAGAACTTAAGAGGTAAGTTTCTCCTTTTACCACTTCACTATATAATAAGTGTCCGGCTTTTAGGTCTTAAAATGAGAATAAGGTAAAAGCACTAACTGCTATCTAAGCTTTACAGCTTACATATACACGTTTAGTGGTAAAATATCCCCTTATTCTTCTTATAAATTTACTAACCCTCCACTTATCTGTTAGGTTTTAAACTAGTTTAATAATTATAACCACTATTTAAAGAGGCACCAGCCTTCCTAATGTGACACTTTTAATATTAGTAAAGTGAAGTTAAAAGCTCTTCTTATTAAAAAACAGAACCTTAACTTATAAGTTAAATCTGCTACTTAACAGCTTTATAAAGCTATTATTAAGCTTTAAAAGGTATTAGCGCACTTAATATACCTTTATAAGCAGTAATCCCGCCTTAAAGACCAGGCTGTAAAAACGTTTAGTTATAAAGTGGAGCTGCTAGAGTTCTAGGAAAGTAAGGAGGTTAAGCTAAACGCTCCTCTTAACAATATAAAGTTTTTTAACTAGGGGAACTTCCTAATAGGGTCTTTATAATAAGTGGTTACTTTATAACTTAGTTTATAACTGCCTTCTTTAATAAAAGGTTATAAGTCCGTCTTCCTATAAGAGTTTTAATAACTTTTTACTAACTTCTTTTTTTAACAGTACTTATTTTTATATAAAGCTTACTAAAAGCTCCAAAGGGGGCCTAACCTCCTTATTAAATCTAAGGTCCTTATAACCCTAAATAAGGCTTTTAACAAATACCCTTCTATACTTATTAAAGAGTTTCCTACTGCTTCTTAAGCTTTAGGTCTTATAATAATCTTACTCTTTAATATGGTAGTTTAGATGTTAGATCTTATCTTATTTTTTCTAATTCTTATCGTTAGTTTTAATTAGTCTGGATTCTTTCAGTAGAACTCTATAATTAAGTCTGGGTATTTAAAATTCTTAACTAGTTCTTATAAGTTACTTTTAAGGCCGTAATCTAACTACTTAATAAAATATTTAAACGTGTTCTTTCCCCTTTATAAATTTATAACTTCCTTAACGTCGTACTTATCCTTATTAACGTTAACCTTAATCTTCTTTTTTAAAGGAACTCCCTTTAGGGTGGGTTTTAAAAGTAAGACGTGAAAAACCTTAATCTACACCTTTATATTAACAGGTAAGTCTAGTTTATAATTAAAGGTGGTAACCTTTTTCTTAACTTAAAACAGTCTGTACCTTTTAAAGTTAAGTTTCTTATTAGGTTATTTTAAGTGTAGGTTTTACGAAAAAAGGTAAACGTAATCCCCCTTTTAAAAAGTTAATCTTTTAACTTATTTACTATTATAGTAAAGTCCTTTCTTAAGTATTAGTTACTTAGTTTAATGTTTATTAATAAACTTCTTTATTTATTCGTATGTAAACTTAAGTTTAGCTTATAAGTGGTTATGTAACTCTTATATTTGATTTACACAGACTGTGGCTTAAGGGGTATTAGTAAACAGGCTTTAATAAAGCTTAAGCTTTTTACTATAATTAGTAAAGAATAGTGACACACCTGTTAACTTAACTAGTGTTATATTATAAATTATTTATACTGTTAATAATAACTTAAGTTAATTATCTTATTTAAAGTTAATATAGACTTAAAGATACGTTATAAGTATCTGGTTAACTTACTCTATTTAACTGTCTGTCTGTAGGTGGAATGTTATTAAAAGCTTACTTTTCACACCTATTCTTTATATTAGTCTTTATTAGAACTTTAACATAATTAGCTTATCTTAATCTATAATAATGTTATCTGGCTAAAGGTGTTATAAAATCACCTTTTTCTTAAAGATATAAGTAAGTTACTCCACTATTATGTTCTTTAAGGTTAATAAAAAGTAGGCCCATTTTATTAATTTATTAACTATTATAAGGATCTGGTTATAAGTGACTCCTGTAATAAGGTCCTTAAACTTTAGGATCCCAGTGATGAAATTAAGTAAGATTAAACTTTATAACACCTGTAGTATAAGGAGTGGTTTAAGAAGCTTATAAAGCTTATAACGTCAATTCTACTTCTAATAACAGATATTACAGTTATTAACCACTTCCTTAACTAACTTTTTTATTCCTAGGAAAGTGTACGCTTATTAAATTTATATAAGAGTTTTAATTCAGCCTATATATCCTTTAAGTCGAGACTTATAAACCTATTAAATATACTCCTTCTGTTTTCCTAAGTTATAAACGTACAGTTTCTCTTAATATTAAAGCCTTACTTCTAATTTAAACGTGCCATCTACACCTTTTAACAGCTATTTTAACTAACACCTAGTTTTATTATAATTTAAATATATCAGGCACTCCTTATTATAATCTTACATATACCTTAAGAAGTCTTTTAAAAGGTACTTATACTTACAGGTTCCTTCCACTAACCTTTTTATTTAAAAGTCCTGTTATTATTAATAGATGTTATATTTTATTTATAAGTTTATATAGACGTTAATAGTTTATTCTAATATCTAGTTATTTAACACTTACGGTGTATACTTTAATATACCGTTTTTAATTTTATTAAACATAATAACGGGGATTAAGACCAGATTAGCATCCTTATAGTCCTGTCTCTAGCTAAGAGTATTAGCTTACCTATTATCTTTTCCTTTAATATGGTGGATTTAGAAGTGGAATAGGGTTATTAATTCTACCTATTATACTTACTGTAAGTTAAGTTCCTTTATTAAGAAGTATTAAAGGTTATTATAGTTTAAAAAGACCTAGACTGGTTCCTTTATACCACTTAAGTACAGTGCCCACTTAGTAAAGCACTGAATAACTGCTATTAATTCTTTATTATAAACTGGGTATTATAAAGCTAGGCTGTGGATTCCTTTTAATAAAAAGGTAACTAAGTGGCGTTTCCTATTATTTTAGACTTAGTTAAGTTCTTTACTAATTATAAACTTTAAGGAGTTAGTCTCGACTTAGAAAGGTTTTAAGAAATTAGGAAGGGCTAAGACTGGTATTATAATAAAGGTATACTTAAGGTCTTTAAATGCCTTTTACTATTTATTAGTCCACTTAAACGGCTTTCCTTTACCTGTAAGTTTATAAAATGGTTTTATAATTTTCGTAAAATACCTGATAAAACAGTAATAGAAGTTTATAAAGCTAATAAAGGCTTATAACTCTTTTTAGTTTTTTAAAGTAAGTTAGTCCTTAATTACCTCTGTTTTCTCTAGTTACATTTTAAGCTTTCTAAGGGTTACTTTAAATCCTAAGTAATTTAGTTTTTAAATATAAAAGTGGCTCGTCTTTAAGTTTATTATTAACTTTACCTTTTTAAAAGTTATTAAAACCTATTATATATATTTTTAATGTTCTTTTAAAGTTTTAAAATAGATTAAAACGTTGTTTAAATATATAAAGATAAACCTGTTAAGGAAGGGGTGGAGAACACTGTTAATAAGGCCTTAAAAGGTTGTAGGGGTGTTTATTAATCTTATTAGTATAATATAGTACTGGTAATACCTGTTACGAGTCTGAAAGGCTGTCTTATGTTTATCCTCTTCCTTTACTCTAACGTAGTTAAATCCCATGGGGAAATTAAGGTTAAAGAACTAATTTACTTTAATAATCCGTTCTCACATCTCTGTAATAAATGGTAATAAGTAGTGATTTTTAATCGTATTTTTATTTAACATTTAATAATTAATAACTATTTATAACTTACTGTCTCCCTTCCTTAAGATAAACAGTATTAAGTACCTTATTAATAATTAGGACTTTATAATAAACCTGTTCTTTAAGTTCTTATTAACGTACTCCCTTAAGGCCTTGGCCTGCTAAGGGTTTAAATAGTAGGGCTGGAAGCTGTAAAGCTTTGCTCCCAGTTTTAGCTTAATTTTATAATCTTATAGTTTATAGTCTGGTAATTACAGTATCTTTTTTTAAAACAGGGTGAACTTCTTATACTTAACAGGTATTTTAAATAAGTTAACTTTTTCACTTATCTGTAAGTCAGCTTCTTACTTCTTTCCACCTTTTAAATTATTATTTAAGTAATATAGTAAACCTTTTAATCCTTTAACCGTTTTAGTAAATTTAACTTAAATTATATTTAGTTTTAAGGGTTTAACGTACTTTTAAATACTTTATATATCTTTAAAACAGTTTAATACCTTCTTAACTTTCTTTAAATAGTAATTATAATTAGGGGACTTACTAAAGGTAAGGTGGCCACTCCTTTAGTTAATTACAGGGTTATACTTTTCCAGCCAGGGTAAATTTAAAATCATGTTATACCCTACTATTAGTGTAACGTTAAAGTCTATTTATTATTTATCCCTATTTACTTTAATTAAGAGTGGTAAATAATAGGTGACTTTACTGTTATTATACTAGTATAAGCCTCCTTCTCTATTTTAAATGGGAATAGCCTTTTTATACTCTTTATTAGGGAGTTTCTTTTAGTTAACTAATAAGGGGTGTATTAGGTTAAAAGCACTCCCGTTATTAATCACTACTTTTACCTTAAATGGCCTCCCTCTTCTATTTATTATATTAACACTAATAAAATAATACTTATACTCTTTTATTAATTAAGTTATAATAATTATCTATCCTTAAGGTCTTATTTAGCCTAACCTTTAAGTACCTCTCCTTCTTTTTAAGGTTTTTATTAATTAGTAAACTATTAGTTTCTAGCCCTTTTAAAGGGCTTGTAACCTTTTCCTAATTCCTTTTAGAAAAACAGGCAGCTTTAGTAAACTTAATAATTAACCTTTCTTAGGTTTTTACACCTTAACGTCCAGTTAACTTTAAATGGTATAATATTTTTAAAGTCTTTAATAAATTAATAATACGCTTTACAGGCTTAAATCACAGTAATGTCTTTTTACTTTTAAATCTGTTAATAATCTTCCCACTTTTACTATTCCCTAACTTTTCTATTAAAATGTAATAAGTACGTTATAATTAGGTAGTTATTAAATACTCCTTCTTACTAATATATAATAGGGGATTAGTTAATTACAGTAACTTTCCACTTATTACTGGATTCTTTTATTAAGGAGTAGGAGACTTAATAATAAGCTGGTTTTAACTTTACCCTTATAACAGTGTAATCTTATCTTTATATGCCTAAGAAGTGGTTATAAAAGGCCTTAAGTCTATAATACTGGTTAAAAGCGTAGTTATTATATATATAATTAATCCATAATATATCCCTATAGTTAAGGTGGTTAATATTAACTATAAGTGTTATAATTATAAAATATAAAACGGGGGAAGTAATACCTTATCTCTTCTCTTCTTCCACTTACCTCTAGGTGTGTTATTTCTCCTAAACCTTTTCTTAAAATTCAGGTAGTAATAATTTAACTTATTCTTTTATAAAACGGTCCTTTTTAATAAGGTGATGTTTAAGCTGATTAATAAAGCGAACTTTATTATAAAGTTATAACCTAATTTCCACCACTTTATCCCTTAACGTTACAGTAAGCCCTTTAACCTACAGGTCCTTTATTTTATCTATTAACTTTTAATATTTCTCCTTTAACTCCCAGATCCTCTATTAATATACTTACTTTATACCTTCCTAGGGGACCTTTAAGGTATTAGTTTAAGGTATATTAGCTTTAATGTAAAGCAGCCATTTAAGCTGTCCTTCTTCCAGGGAGGTAAGGGTGTTAATCCACTTAACATGTTTAAAGTGTTTAAAAGTTTTAAAAGGCACTGTTAAAAAGAACTTCCGTTTCTCCAGTTTAATTCTCTCAGCTTACTCTCTTTTACCTTTTAAAGCTTATTTCACCATTTAAATAGCCTAAAGGGCTAATTCTTTAACTCCTTTTACCATCTTAGTGATTTCTAAGTTAGGGTCTTTCTTAAATTTCCTTAATTCCTAAGCTTACAGGGTAAGGTTTTTAAAACCTGTAACAGCTAATTAAAACATCTCTTCCTAAAGTTAATCTTCCATAACCTACACTTTTAATAGTTTTAAGTTTCCACTTTAAAGTCGGTCTTCTATAACCTACACCTTTATAACTAACTTTTCTAAAACACCCTTAAAGATTAGATATATTATGTTTTAAAGTTCTTTATCTTCTTCCTTATCTTTTAAGTTACACTTATTTATTTAAGTGTAATCTTCTTTATTACTTACTATCCTAATATAAACGTCTTTAAAGTTAAACCTAATATACTTTCCCCCTTCCAGAACGGGTTTTTAATTAACTTATTTTAATAATAGGTATTATTATATTATATATCTTTTTTTATTACAGTTAAAGTATTAGACTTATAATAAGTCTTTAAGCTGTTTTTACTACTGTTATTATTAAGGCTTATCGTAATTAAGTCGGTTTTAACAGTTTACTATACTAATATCTATCAGTTTAGGGTAATAACCTGTTATAGTTAACTAATTCCCCTTCTTAAGTTTACTTAACTGGTAAGGGGTCCGTTCCTTTTAAAAGTTCTTCTTATAATGGTAATTATAATACTAATTATCAGCCTTAATGGCCATTTTAACTAATTCTTATAAGCGGTCTGGTTAATCTTCTTAGTAAAGGTCTCCAGTAACATATTCCTTTAAGCCACTTTAAAACAGCATTATTAAGGCCTTTTAACTAAGTTTAGTTTTCACTACTTTTAATTTAAAGCGTGTGGAGAACTTAAGGATTAAAAACATCTGCTTTAAAACTATAAAGCGTTACTTAACCTATTAAAGGGTGTTTAGTTCTTTAAACTTAATCCAGAGTTAGTTAATAAATACGTTAAAGTTATTAAAAAGAGCCTAAGTCTTAAGGGCCTTTTTACACACTCTATCTATAGAGAGGTTATTAATTATCTTTATATAAGGTTTATACCAGTAAACGGCTACTCTATCTAATAAGGCTCCGGTAAACTTAACTTTCCCTTCTTCTTTAAAGAACTATTTATTATAATAAATGATATAACTTTAAAGTTAGGCTATTTAGGACTTTAACTGTGTAAAGTCTCCCTTAAAGTGTAACGGTAAAGGGAGCTTTACTTATTTCTTTTATAAGCCCTTAAAGTTGTTATTCTCCAGTTTAACAGTGTTAAATCAGGCTTAAAGTTTTTTAATAAGACTAATATAACTTTTAATATCTCTAGGGAAGGCTTTATTAAGTTCCTTAACCAGTCCTTATTAGTTAAAGTTTAAGTCTTTAAGGTATATAATTAACTTATTAATAATAAGGAGTTAAGGTTAAGTTTACACCTCCTTAATCTCCTTACCTTTTCTAAAAGTTAATATATTAGTGGGAGAGAGGTGGTATCTGGGAATTTAATAAACAGCGTTTAAAATTAAGACGTTAATATTATATTACAACCTGTACCTAATATAGGCCTTAAAAGGATTAGTGTAGGTTAAGACAAAATGTATAGTAAGATGTTAACAGGTAAGGGGTGTTTTAAAGACGGCTTATTAAGCTAGCACTCCTAAATAGGGGGTTTAATATCACTGTAAATCGCTGTTATTATAATACACAGAGGTGAGTCTAAATAGTAGGACATAAATAAATAATTAAATATTAGCGTGAGGAACTAAAGTCCCTTATAGTAGTTATAGACATAACTATAACTATTTATACTAATTAACTAAAAGGTATTTCACACCTTACTTATAATGCCATAAGTGCTTATTATATAAGCACTTTACATTATGTAAGCGTTCTGCTTATAAGGTTTCTCCTACTTATAATGTAAACACTTAGCATGCCACGAGCAGCTCCTTATTAGTTATAAGGGCTTCAGGTCTTTACACCCCTGGCCCAGTGCGTCTGGACGGTGTGCACCGTCTTCCCGCACTGTTCCTTCTGCAGGGGATTCGTCGGGCCGCCCCGGCCCAAGTGACGGCCTGCAGGGTCGTCACAGGTATATATGCTTAAAAATAATTTAGAAGAGGAGGTTATTATATTAAGTGATTTTAATAATAATAAAAGGGGTAGTAATAAAAGGCGTAGTAATAGAAGGCGTAATAGAGGGTTTGGACGTTACAGAGGGGCATATATATAACGTAGGCAGATAAGATAAGGCCTTTAAGAAAGGGGGAGTTTAAAAGAGAAAAAGTCTAATTTACTAGAAAATCAAGGGGGGAATGATAATCTAAAGGTAAATAATATATACATATTTGATTTAAGGCTTATATAAAATAAGATAATATATAAGTGTTACTAATAAAATTACACTTTCGATTACCAATTCACTAAAAGTAACTAAAGTAAGTAAGTGCATTTCCTCTATATGTTAAATATATATAAATTTCTTTATCTTTTATTAATTAGCTTATAAAGGTTATAATTCTCTATATAACTCTCTTATAAACCCTTAAATCCATTAAAGTAAAACTCTCTAGTATAATAGAAAGAAAAATCTGTAATAAAGGCTAAATAGCTAAAAAGAAACTTAATCTTTCTTTAAATACCAGTTACAGTATAAGCTACGCTGTAATTAAGGTTCTCTTTAATATATACAACGTGTATCTTTTTATTAATACTTTTAAAATCATCAGCTAGTAACTTATTAATATAGTTATAAAGGTTCTAACTTATCTGCTTAAGGTACTGTAATAAGTACCTGCTGACCTTATACGAAGAATAAGCGATATATATACTTAGGATATAGAAATTAATATATTCTAAGAAAATGTCACTAAATATAGTTTAACAAAGCCCTTAAAATTATAAAATAACCTTCTGTAAAGTGCTATTAACTTTAATAAATATATAAGAAATAAATATACTAGGGTTAGAAAAACGTAAGTTATAATGTGGAATAAGCTTATTTACATAAAGGAGGTGAAAAAAGCTTAAAATAAGTAGGTGGAGATTAGTAAGTATAAGCGAATTTAAGCTAAAAATAGTAATATAGTAAATCCGGTCTATAGTAACTCCATTAAAGAATATACTAAATAAGGGGTTAGGTTTAGTATAAATATATATAAGGTATAAGAAGGTAAAGCCAGTAAGCTTAATAATATCGATACCTTTAATATTAGTGTTAAACGTAAAGAGGAGGTTATTATAGATTTCTGCAGTAATAAGGTAATAAGGGGTAACGTATTTATAACCAGCGTATATAGCGGAAATAGGGAGTTAGAAGTTGAAAGTTTAATTAACGAAGAGGGTAAGTAACTAACTTAAGAGAAAGGAGTTATTCATTCCTTAAAAGCACTTACTGTATATGTTATAAATGTTTAAGTAAGGTTAGCTAATTAAAGAGATAGCTTAGTAACTATCAGGAGGTTACAGAATAAAGATATTATAAAAATAGTATTTGATAGTTAGGGTAAAGAAAAGGGAGACTTAGGGTATAAGTAAGGTATATGTAATGTAGATTCTAGTAATATAAGCCCTTTAGCCCTTAATAGTAAGATAAGGGCTAGTATGGAGTTAACAGATATTATTAGAAAGGTTAGTTTCAGTAACCTTAACTTAAGAGAGGTTATTAATAATAAGGATATATATAGTATATAAAAGGATATAAGAAAGAGAGTTAGTTTACATTAAAGTTAGAGAAATCAGGGGAAAACTTTACAGGAGAAAGGTAAGGAAATAGAAGAGCTGTAAGTGTTATATATATCTTTAAAGGGGAAAGGGAAAGAAGTTATTAGAAATTAAAGAGATGTGAAGGAAAAAGAGTAAAGGGGGAATAGAAAGAGGAAGTAAAAGTATTTTATATAAAGTTTAAATTTCCCTTATGTAAAGTTAATATTATTTATAAACAGATTATATAGAATTTTATAAGGTTAAGTCTTAGAAATAAAGTAGTTAATAAGGATAACTATACTATAAATAAAACTTAAGTAACGTGTTTCTTACTTACTATAAAGATTATATATAAGACTTTAATGTAGATCTTATGCTTAATATTATAGAGGAACTAAGAAAAGTATAATGTTAAAGAATAGCACTATCAGTATTAAGGGACTAGTAAGCATTAAAAGAAATATAATTAGCTTAACTTATACTTATTATACATTAAGCTTTAATAAAGTTAATAGTTTTAAAGCTTTAGTACGTTAAGAAATAGTAATTAGTAAAGTTAAGATCTTATATAGGCCTAAAAGAAGTTTTTAAGGCACTTAGGGAACTGTTTAAGTTACGTTAAGCTATGCTTAGTATATGCTAATCTAATATATTAGTAAGAGTACTTACCTAAAGCTTACCTAAGGGAAGATAAGGAGCGTTAGTTAAGCATTTACTGAAATTTTCTTAATTAAAAAACGTAAAGCTTAGTATATACGAGCTAAATATAAGCCTTAGTAAAGTTATAAGGCTTAAGGGTAGTTTAAAGGTGTTAAACTGGAGTGTCTCTGAGCCTGTAAGCACGTTTAGGGGCTTTTGGAGCCCCTTTTCCAGCCCCTAGCAGTGGAAACTGCTAACCTTCTAAGGGGTGCATTGTAAGGCACGTAAGTGTGCGCTGTAATTGTACTATGTACCCTGTAGCTGTAGTGATTTTAAGTATTATAATTTAACAGAAGGCTTATAAGTAGTAGTAATTTACATATTAAATGTAAGTATTAAGCTTTTACTATAATAATTATATTACAACCTGCACCTGACACAGGCCTTAAGAGGACTGGCGCGGGTTAAGACAGAACGTATGGCAGGATGCCAACAGGTAAGGGGCGTTCTGAAGACGGCTTATTAAGCTAGCACTCCTAAACGGGGGTTTAATGTCACTGTAGGTCGTTATCACTATAGTGTATAGAGGTGAGTCTGAACAGTTGGATATAAATGAATAATTGAATACTAGTGTGAGGAACTAGAGTCCCTTACGGTGGTTATAGGTATAATTATAACTATCTATATTAGCTAATTAAGAGGTACTTTATACTTTACTTAGTCCGTTATACTTAATGGTGTACTACATAGTTACAGCTAAGCAGTTAACTAAAAGGTACTTAGTGTTATTAGTCCTTATAAACTATTAAGCATTTTCTTACTAGTTATAGGGGCTTTAGGTCTTTACACCTTTAGCTTAATACGTTTAGATAGTGTACCCTGTCCTTCCACACTGTTCTTTTTATAGGGGATTCGTTAGGCCGCCCCGGCCTAAGTGACGGCTTACAGGGTCATTATATAATTCCTCCTCTTTAATATTCTTTTTCTATAAAGAATTGCTAAGTCTGTTTCCTCCCTTTTCCACCTTCACTATGTCTTCTAACCGTGTTAAAAAGTGTAAAAGATAGAGAAAACAGGAAAAGGCTTCTTATAACTGTTATATTCGTCTTACAGAATCCCTTAACACCTTTAGTTTATAAATATCTCCCTACACTTATTACTAAGCTAAGTCTTTATTATACTAAGTTATAACGTAATCTGACAGTTACAGCAAATGTTAATCTACTAATATACCTTTTTCATATAATGCGTTTAATTATTTTAATAAGTTTATTAAGGGTTTAATAAATAAAAAAAAGAAGCTAGACACCTTATATAACTAAGTGGTTATTAAGTACTATAATTCTCTTATAAAGTTATAATATGTTAAAACTTAACAGTATATTATTAAAGTGAAAGTGATGAAAGTGTTTTCTTATAAGGCTAAGGTTTTATCTTTCTAAGAGCAGGTAAAGGCAGCAGACCCAGTTTAAACTAAGCTGGCTTCCTAGGATTAGGACTCCTTCCTTACCGGTTTTCCCTCTAAGGGGTTACCTTAGCCTGTGGCGTCTTCTTAACTTAGTTTACAACTTCTTTTTTTTTTTTTTAATAAATTAAACGGCTTTTTTAACGTAATAGCAGCGCACTTACTTCTTTCAGTAAGAGGTTATAAGTTTAAGTCTTATAAGGGTCTTTATAATATAAGTTATAATCTAAAGACTGTAACGCATGTTATAACTTTTTTTATTATTTTCACTTTACTAATTTCCTTTCTTAACAGCACTTATTCCTGTAAATACGCTTTTTCTACTATATACTATTATATAACTGGTTTAGGAGACCTTAAGGCGTACTAGATCGCTTTTTACCCTCTAACTCCTTCTTTAAGCCTGTAATAAAGTGTAAGTCCTTTAATTATAAGGGGTAAATTATCCCATAAGCTATTAATCTGTAATATCTTAATTCTCTGTACTACTGTACGTACAATTCGTGTAAAGCTTACTAAAAGCTTTAAAAGCCCAGCCTCCTTATTAAGTCTAAGGTCTTTATAACTTACAGTTAAGGGTTTTAATAAATGTCCTTCTGTACTTACTAAAGAGTTTCCTATTACTTTTTAAGTTTTAAGTCCTATAATAGTTTTACTTTTCAGTATAGTAATTTAAATGTCAGATTTTATCTTATTTCTGGTTTTTATTATTAACTTTAATTAATCTGGATTCTTTTAGTGGAACTTTATAATTAAGTCTAAGCATTTAAGATTTTTAACTAATTCCTATAAGTTACTTTTAAGGCTATAATCTAACTATTTAATAAGATATTTAAACGTGTTTTTTCCCTTTTATAAATTTATAACTTCTTTAATGTTATACTTATCTTTATTAACGTCAACTTTAACCTTTTTTTTTAATAGAACTCCCTTTAAGGTGGGTTCTAAAAGTAAGATATAAAAAACCTTAGTTTACACCTTTATACTAACGGGTAGGTCTAGTTTATAATTAAAGGTAGTGACCTTTTTCTTAATTTAGAATAATCTGTACCTTTTAAAGTTAAGCTTCTTATTAAGTTATTTTAAATGTAGGTTTTGTGAAAAAAGGTAAATATAATTACCTTCTTAAAAAGTCAGTCCTTTAACTTATTTATTATTATAATAAAGTCTTTTTTTAAGTACTAATTACTTAGTTTAGTATTTATTAGTAAATTTCTTTATTTATTTATATATAAACTTAAGTTTAGCTTATAAGTGGTTATATAACTCTTACATCCAATCTGTATAGACTGTGGCTTAGGAGGTGCTAATAAGTAGGCCTTAATAAAGCTTAAGCTCCTTACCGTAATTAGTAAAGAACAGTAATATACTTATTAACTTAATTAGTGTTATATTATAAGCTATCTGTACTGTTAGTAACAGCTTAAGTTAATTATCTTATTTAAAGTTAACGTAAGTTTAAAGATATATTATAAGTATTTAATTAACTTATTCTATTTAGTTATCTGTCTATAAGTGAAAAGCTGTTAAAAGTTTACTTTTTACACCTATTCTCTATATTAACCTTTATTAAAATTTCGATATAATTAGCTTATCTTAATTTATAATAATGTTATCTAGCTAAAGGTGTTATACGATTACCTTTTTCTTAAAGATATAAGTAAGTTACTTTACTGTTACATCCTTTAAAGTTAGTAAAAAGTAAGCTTATTTCGTTAATTTATTAACTATTATAAGGATTTAGTTATAGGTAACTCTTATAATAAAGTCCTTAGACTTTAAAATCCTAGTAATAATGTTAAATAAGATTAAGCTTTATAATACCTATAGTACAGGGAGTAGTTTAAGAAGCCTATAAAGTTTATAGCGTTAATTCTGCTTACAGTAGCAGATATTACAGTTATTAATTACTTCCTTAATTAGCTTCTTTATTCTTAAGAAGGCGTACGCTTATTAAGCTTACGTGAGAGTCTTAGCTTAGCCTATATATCCTTTAAGTTAAGACTTATGGACTTACTATATATACTCCTTCCGTTTACCTAAGTTATAAATGTACAGTTTCTCTTAATATTAAAGCTTTACTTCTAGTTTAAACGTACTGTTTATACCTTCTAATAGTTATTTTAACTAATAACCGGTTTTGTTATAATTTAAATATATTAAATACTTTTTACTACAGTCCTGTATATACTTTAAGAAGTCTCCTAAAGGGTACTTATACTTACAGGTACTTTCCGTTAGCTTTCTTACTTAAAAGTCTTATTATTACTAATAGATATTATACTTTATTTATAAATTTATATAAACGTTAATAGTTTATTCTAATGTCTAATCGTCTAATACTTATAGTGTATATTCTAATGTGCTGTTCTTAGCTTTATTAAACATAGCGATAGGGATTAGGGCTAGATTAGTATCCTTATAGTCTTATCTCCGACTAAGAGTATTAGTTTACTTATTATCTTTTCCTTTAACGTGATAGATTTAAAAGTAGAACAGCGCTATTAACTTTGCCTATTATACTTATTATAAGCTGAGCTCCTTTATTAGGAAGTACTAGAGGTTATTATAGTCTGAAAAGACTTAAACTAGTTCCTTTATGCCACTTAAGTACAGTACCCACTTTATAAAGTATTAAATAATTATTATCAGTTCTTTATTGTAGATTAGGTATTATAAGGCTGGGCTGTAGATCCCTTTTAACAGGAAGGTAATTAGGTAACGTTTCCCGTTATCTTAGACTTAGTTAAGTTCTTTACTGATTACGAATTCTAAGAAGTTTATTTCGATTTAAAAGGGTTTTAAGAAATTAGGGAGAGTTAGGATTAATATTGTGATAAAGGTGTACTTAAGGTTTTTAAATACCTTTTACTATTTATCAGTTTACTTAAATGGTTTACTTATTCCTATAAGCTTATACAGTAGTTTTACAATCTTTATAAAATACTTAATAAAGTATTAATAGAAGTTTATAAAGTTAATAAAGGCTTATAACTCTGTTTAGTTCTTTAGAGTAGGTTAGTCCTTAACTGCCTTTATCTTCTCCAGTTGTATTTCAAGCCTTTTAAGGGTTATTTTAAACCCTAAATAATTTAATTCTTAAACGTGGAAATGGCTCTTTTCCGGGTTCACTGTTAGTTTCGCTTTTTTAAAAGCTGTTAAAACCTATCACATATATTTTCAGTGTTCTTCTAAAGTTTCGGAATAGATTAAAACGTTATCTAAATATATAAAGATAAACTTGTTAAGGAAGGGACGGAGGACACTGTTAATAAAGCCTTAAAAGGTCGTGGGGGTGT
>Ga0247781_1000213_pt1 | contig 17280 bp, 14 predicted proteins | sample UWRJL184509B5_FD_179922 | JGI IMG/M metagenome (GOLD analysis project Ga0247781, IMG submission 179922) | Plant litter microbial communities from Arlington Agricultural Research Station in Wisconsin, United States - UWRJ-L184-509B-5 | ecosystem: Environmental > Terrestrial > Plant litter >...
GGCAGGTCGGCCGCGCGGCCGTCGGCCACCACCGTCGCACCCTCGGCCTTGCCCCGCTCGACGTAGCCGGCCACCTTGTCGCGGTGCTGAGCGCTGATCAGCGGACCCATCTGCGACTCCGGGTCGGTGCCCGCGCCGACCTTCACCTTCGGCAGCCGGGCCGCGATCGCCTCGACCAGCGGATCGGCCACTTCGCCGACGGCCACCACGACCGAGACCGCCATACAGCGCTCACCGGCCGAGCCGTACGCGGCACTCACCGCGGCGTCGGCGGCCGCGTCCAGCTCGGCGTCCGGCAGCACCACCATGTGGTTCTTCGCACCGCCCAACGCCTGCACGCGCTTGCCGTTCGCGGTGCCGGTCTCGTAGATGTACTTCGCCACCGGGGTCGAGCCGACGAAGCTGACCGCGGCGACGTCCGGGTGGGTGAGGATCGCGCCGACCGCCTCGACGTCACCGTTGACGACCGTGAAGACGCCCTCCGGCAACCCCGCCTCGCGCCACAACCTGGCCAGGAACAGCGCGGCCGACGGGTCCTTCTCGCTCGGCTTTAGCACGAAGGCGTTCCCGGCCGCGATCGCCGTGGCGCACATCCAGAGCGGCACCATCACCGGGAAGTTGAACGGCGTGATGCCGGCGACGACGCCGAGCGGCTGGCGGATCGAGTAGACGTCGACGCCGGTCGCGGCCTGCTCCGAGAACGAGCCCTTCATCAGGTGTGGGATGCCGGTGGCGAACTCCGCGTTCTCCAGGCCTCGGGCGACCTCGCCGGCCGCGTCGGCGAGCACCTTGCCGTGCTCGCTGGTGACGATCGCGGCGAGTTCCCCGGAACGCGCGGCGAGCAGCTCCCGGAATTTGAAGAGAACCGCGGAGCGCCGGGACAGCGAGGCCGAGCGCCACGCCTTCGCGGCCTCCTTCGCGACGGCGACGGCCTGACCGACCTCCGCGGCCGAGGCCAGGTCCACCTCGGCGGTCTGCTCGCCGGTGGCCGGGTTGAAGACGGGGCCGACGCGGCCCGAGGTGCCGGCCTGCTCGGCGCCACCGATCCAGTGCGCGATACGAATCATGATCGGAGATTACGTAACACCTCTAGACCGAACAATGCGTGAAACGTACTGTCACAAAATCTCCGACCCCGATCCCGACCCGACCGGCGCTTTCCCCACCATCGACGAACGGACTGAAACGTGCTTTCTGCGGTTCGCGCTCGCCTCGTCACCCCTTCCGCACGCGGTCTCGCCGAGGCGGTGGGGCGAGCGGTCGGCGACGGCGCGCTGATTCCGGGCAGCAAGCTTCCTCCTGTACGCGAGGTCGCCACCGAACTGCGCATGTCGCCCACGACGGTCAACGCCGCCTGGCAGCTCCTGCGCCGCGCGGGCACGATCCGGACCGACGGGCGTCGCGGCACGGTGGTCGCCGAGTCCCGGGCGAGCGGTCCGGGCCGTTACCGAGCGGCGCTGCGTCGGCGGTCCGGCTTCGGGCTCGACCTGTCCACCGGCGTACCCGATCCGGACCTGCTTCCCGCCCTGCCCGCGCTGGCCGGGCTCCCGTCGGCGCCGAGCAGCTACCTCGACGAGCCCACGCTGCCCGCGCTGGCCGCCCTGCTGCGCGACCGGTGGCCGTACCCTCCGGAACGCTTGGCGGTCTTCGACGGCGCGATGGACGCGATCGACCACGTCGCGTCGGCGCTGCTGCGCCTCGGGGACCGCGCGGTGGTCGAGAACCCGTGCTTCCCGCCGCTGCTCGACCTGCTGGAGGCCCTGGGCGTCCAGGTGATCGGCGCCGGCACCGACGAGGAGGGCATGATCCCCGCGGCGCTCGCGGCGGCCCTCGCCCATCGCCCCACCGCGGTCTTCCTGCAGCCGAGGGCCCTCAACCCCACGGGCGCGTCGTGGTCCGGCACGCGAACGGAGGCGCTGGCCGAGGTGCTTTCCCGGAGCCCCCAGGTGTACGCCATAGAGGACGACTCGGCCGGCGACGTCTCCTCGGCCGCGGTCCGCTCGCTCGGTTCACACCTGCCTCGCCGGACGATCCACGTCCGCAGCTTCTCGAAGTCGCACGGCCCCGACCTGCGCCTGGCGGCCGCGTCGGCGCCGGCCGCGGTGCTGGACCCGATCCTGGAACGACGCCTGCTGGGTCAGGGCTGGACGAGCCGCCTGCTGCAACACCTGCTGCTGGGCCTGCTGACCGATCCGGCGTCGATCGCGGCGGTCGATTCGGCCCGGGACGAGTACGCCCTCCGCCGCCACCTGGTCGTGGCGGCGCTCGCGAACCACGGCGTGGTGGTCCCCCCGGGCGACGGCATCAACCTGTGGCTGCCGGTCGCCGACGAGCAGGCCGCCCTGATAGCCCTGGCGAGTGACGGCATAGCGGCGGCCGCGGGCGCCGCTTTCCTGGCCGGCCCCGGCTCTCCCCACCTGCGCGTCACGGTCGGCCTGATCACCACCGACCACGACGCCGTGGCCGCACGACTGGCCGACGCCGCCCGAGCCCCCGCTCTCGCCATTACCCGTTGACACACGTCAGCTAGGCGCTGGACAATATCTCCGTGACCGACCTCCAGCATGGACCGTGGACCGAGGCCGACTACCACGCCTTGGGCGAGCTGCACCATCGCATCGAGCTCCTGGACGGATATCTCCGTCCCTGCCTGGCCCCCACAATGGCCCACCAGGACGTCTCGCACCTGATAGTGCACGCCCTGCGACTTTCCGCTCGCCGGGCCGACCTCCGGGCCTACGAGTCCGTGGTCCTGCGCCTCGGCGAGGGCCAACTCATCGTCCCCGACCTGCTGATCGCCAGAGTGAACCGGCTGGCCGGCTTCGTCGACGCCATCGACACGGTCATGGTCGGCGAGATCCTCTCCCCCGGCAACCCGGCCGCCGAGACACCCCACCGCATCGAACTGTGCGCGGCCGCCGGCATCGAGTGGCTCCTCCTGGCCCAGCCCGAGACGGCCGCCCACGAGGCCCTGGCACTTCGACTGTTCCGCCTGCAGAACGGCCGCTACCTGGAACACCGGACCGCCACCCCCGGCGACACCCTCTTCACCACCACCCCCTTCCCTTTCCGCATCCGGACCGCCGACCTCGTAGCCTTCTGATCCCGAACCCCAGCCCTCGCCGACCCCCACCGAGCACGCCCGGGCTTCCCGATGCCGACACTTCGCGAGCAGCCCGCCGAAAGCCTGACCCACACCGATCGACGGCAGCCAACGTCACGCGAGACGACCTCGTCGTGGGCGGCAGCCGTGCAGAACCGAACCGGTGGGCAGCCGACCGGACGAGTGGGGTCGGGGCCCTGGTCAGGCGGGGCGGAAGCTGTCGAAGATCAATTGGAGGTCGGGGCGGTAGCGCTTCCAGTCGGCGTCCCGGGTTTGCCAGTAGAAGCCGTAGGCCTGTTTCGCCGAGGTGACGACGCCGCGGTTGTTGACGTGCTGGCGGACGCCGCTTCGGGTGAAGGTGAACTCCCAGTCGGCAGCCTTGCGGAAGTAGCTGACCGGGTCGATGCGAATCTCGCGGTAGGAGGGGAAGTCGCCTCGGGAGACGCGGTATTCGGCCTTGCCCCGCCAGTCGGCTACCGGGTTCGGGTGCGGCGTCTTGGTTTGGTCGATGCCCAGGACCCGGCCTGTCGAACGGTCGCGGAAGTAGACCATCGAGCCTTCCCGGGAACGCGTCCATCCCTTGGGGACGTAGACCGCGAAACCGGTGCTGTCACGGTAATCCCGCCATCCCGTCGGCAGAGCCGGTCGGCCGGGGCCGGTCGCGGCGAGGGACGAGGGCGGCGGCTTGGTCGCGACCGAGGTGGTGGCCGGGGAGGAAGGCGGGCGCGAGGTTCCGGCGGGGGCCGCGGCGGACGGGGTGGGAGCCGAGTCGGGCACCTGCCCGGAGCCGAGAGGCGAGCCGCCCTCGTCGGCGCCGGATCGGGTCACGACCCAGACAACGGCCGCTACCAGCACCACGACCACCGCCGCAGCCACCGCGGTCCACCGCCGCACAGCCGACCCACCGAACCCAAGCGACCCAGCAGACCCAGCAGACCCAGCAGACCCAGCAGACCCAGCAGACCGATTGTCGTCGGGGGGAACGGGTGGCGGCGTGCTGGCGGGGAACGGGTCGTCCGCGGGTGGACGCTGTGCGGGCACAGCGGGTTGGGAAGCAGGCGGTGCGGGCGGTGAAGCGAGCGCGGACTCGCCGGCGGACAAGACCGCGCCGTCCGCGAGCGCGCGCCCCTCGCGGACGGGGTCGAGGGCCGTGGAGACGGCGGCGACGTGGGCGGCGGCCGGCTCGTTGCGTACGGGCGGAGGCAGCACCAGGTCGGCGGTTGTGGTCGGCTCGTCGCGTCCGGGCACAAGGGCATGCCCGTATGCCCCGGACGCCGCCTCGCGCAGCAGGTGTTCCGCCGAGGCCGCGTCGAGCCGGTCGGCCGGATCCTTCTGCAGCAAGCCGTTCAGCAGCGGCTCCAGCGGCCCGGCCTGGCGGGGCGGGTCGGGCTCGTCGGCGGCCAGCGCGGTCAGCGTCGCCAGCGCGTTGACCCGATGGAACGGTGAGCGCCCCTCCACCGCCGCGTAGAGCGTCGCCCCGAGCGACCACAAATCTGAGGCCAGGCCTGACGTGCCCAGCTTGGCCCGCTCCGGTGACATGTATTCGGGTGAGCCCAGCAGCATGTTCGAGCTGGTGATCTGGTTGTCACCCTCGATGGTGGCGATGCCGAAGTCGGTCAGCAGCACCCGCCCGTCGTCGGCCAGGAGCACGTTGGCCGGCTTCACGTCGCGGTGGTCGACGCCGGCCCGGTGGGCGGCCCTCAGCGCCGACAGGAGGTCGAGCCCGATGCGGGCTACGCGGCGCGGGTCGAGCGGGCCCTCGGTGCGGATCTCGTCCTGCAGCGTCCGGGACGGCACGTAGGCCATCACGATCCAGGCGCGGCCGTCCACGTCGAGCACGTCGAAGACCTGGACCACGTTCGGGTGGCCGAGGCGGGCCGCGGCGCGTGCTTCCCGCATCGTCCGGCGGTGGGCCGCGTCCCGGTCCTGGGCGAGCAGCTCGTCGGGGAGCAGCACTTCCTTGATCGCGACGTCGCGCTCGAGCACCTCGTCGCGGGCACGCCAGACCCGGCCCATCCCGCCCACGCCCAGCGACTCACCCAGGCGGTATCGATCGGCGATGAGAGGCATGTCGATGCCCTTACCCGGACTCCACCAAGCTCAGACGTGTGCACGTGCGCTTATCAGTCGCGGAATATGCAATACTTCCGGAACTCCGCAACGAAAGTTTCGCGGAGGTTGAAGTGCGAGCGAGGAGACACGATGGCCGTGACCGGAAGACGAGTCACTATCGCGACCATTGCCGAGGCCGCCGGGGTGTCCGTGCCGACGGTGTCGCGCGTGCTCAACGGGCGTACGGATGTGTCTCCCGAGACGCGTGACCGGATCGAGCACCTCCTCCGAGAACACGACTACCGTCCTCGTAACTCTCGGCAGCCGCTGCATGCGGGGCTGGTCGACCTCGTCTTTCCCGATCTTGACAGTCCGTGGGCGGTGGAGCTGATCCGCGGCGTCGAGGAGGTCACCCACGCGGCCGGGGTCGGCACCGTCGTGTCGGCCATTCACCGGCGTACCACGTCGACCCGCCAGTGGCTGCAGAACCTGCGTTCCCGGCAGTCCGACGGCGTGATCCTGGTGACCTGGGACGGGGCCGGCCCGGTCAGCACCGAGCTGCACCGGCTGAACGTGCCGATGGTGATAATCGATCCGGCGGGCGGCGCGGCCGCGGACGTGCCGACGATCGGCGCGACGAACTGGGCGGGCGGGCGCAGCGCCACCGAACATCTGATCTCGCTGGGGCACCGGCGCATCGGTCTCGTGGAGGGGCCGCGCAACCTGCTGTGCAGCCGGGCCCGGCTCGACGGCTATCGCGCCGCGCTCGAGTCGGCCGGCCTGCGCGTCGACCGGCAGCTGATCGAGCCGGGCGACTTCCGGCACGAGGGTGGTTTCGCCGCCGCCGAGCGGCTGCTGGGCCGGGACGACCCACCGACCGCGATCTTCGCCTCGAGCGACCAGATGGCGCTCGGCATCTACGAGGCGGCTCGGCTGCGCGGCCTGCGCGTGCCCGACGATCTGAGCGTCATCGGCTTCGACGATCTGCCCGAGGCGCGCTGGTCGTCGCCGCCACTGACGACCGTGCGTCAGCCTCTTACCGACATGGGCGGGCTCGCCGCGCGAACAGTCCTGCGACTGTCTCGCGGCGAGCCCATCGAGACTCCCCGGGTCGAGCTGGCGACAGAGCTCGTCGTCCGGGAGAGCACCCGTCCCCTACTTGCCGAAACCGGCCGTCAGTCCGCTCAGTAGCTGGCGGCGCCCGATGGCGTAGAGCAGGACGATCGGCAGCGTGGTCAGGGTGACCGAGGCGGCGATCGCCGGGATGTTCACGCCGAACTGACCCTGGAAATTGGTCAGCGCGAGCGGGATGGTGCGCTGGTCGGGGCTCTGGGTGAGCACCAGCGGCAGCAGGAACCCGTTCCAGATGCCCAGCGCGTTGTAGATCGTGACGGTGACCAGGGCGGGCCGGGTCAGCGGGAACGCGAGGCGCCACATCGTGCCCCACTCACTGGCGCCGTCCATCCGCATCGACTCGAAGAGTTCCTTCGGGACGTCGCGGATGAAGTTCGACAGCACCAGCACCGACAGCGGGATGGCGAACGCGATCGAGGGCAGGATGATCGCGGCCAGGGTGTCGTACATCTTGAGCTTGATGATGATCAGGTAGACCGGGATGATCACCGCCTGCAGCGGGATCGCCAGACCCATCAGGAAGATCCAGTTCATCCCCTTGAGCAGTCGGCTGCCGGCCCCCCGGACGATCGCGAACGCCGCCATGAAGCTGATCAGCACGGCCGGGACGATCGCGCCGACCGTGACGATCGCGCTGTTGAAGAAGTACCGGACGAAGTCGTTCTCGATGACCGTCTTGTAGTTCTCGAAGGTGAACTCCGACGGCGGCAGCAGGGAGTTGGTGATGAAGTAGTTGTCCTGGGTCTTGAAGCTCGTGATGACGATCCAGTAGATCGGCAGCATCGCGACGAAGAGCCAGACCCAGCTCAGGCCGCCGCCGAGCCAGTTGTACGACATGGCCTGCCGACGCCGGCGCGCGCCGGGAGTCGAGGCGGTCGGCGACGGCGCGGGCTTGGTGATGGTCGCCACCTCAGGCTCCTTCCAACTGGCTGTCGTCGGCCCGGCCGCCCAGCCGCCGCAGCAGCAGGGAGAGCCCGAGTCCGACCAGGACCAGGATGACGGCGATGGCGCTGGCCGGGCCCATGAGGTTGGCCTGGAAGCCCTGCTGGTACATGGCGAGCGCCAGCGCGCGGGTGGCGTCGCCGGGACCACCGCCGGTCAGTACGTAGATCAGGTCGAAGAACGTCAGCGACCCGACCACCATCAACGTCGACGACGTGATGATCGTGTATTTCAGCTGCGGCAGCGTGATCGACCAGAACTGCCTCATCCGGCCCGCGCCGTCGATCTGCGACGCCTCGTACATGCTGGTCGGGATCTGCCGCACCGCGCCCTGATAGATCAGCGAGTGGAACGGGATGAACTGCCAGGACACGATGAAGATCAGCGTGGCGAAGGCGAGCGTGCTGTTGCCCAGCCAGTCCTGGTTCAGCCACTCGATGCCCAGGCCGGTGCCGAGCCCGAAGTTCGGGTCCAGCAAGGACTTGTAGGTGATCGCGATGGCGGCCGAGCTGAGCAGCAGCGGAATGAAGTAGAGCACCGCGAGGAAGCCCCGGTAGCGCTTGCGCGCGGCGAGGAAGACGCCGAACAGGATCGACAGCGGGGTCTGCACGGCCCAGGAGAGGATCATGATCAGGAAGGTGACCCACAGGGCGTGCGGCAGCCCGGGGTCGCTGAGCGTGGCCCGCCAACTGGTCAGACCGGACGGCTGGATCGTGCCGATGCCGTTCCAGGTGGTGAAGCTGAGGGCGAGGACGCCGAGCAGCGGGATGATGCCGAAGGCGACGAACCACACGAACGCCGGAAGCGCCATCCAGACGACGGAACCGCCCCGCCCGCCGCTGGACCTGGTGGACTCCCTCGTCCTGACGACGGGCGGAGCGATCGTGGTCACTTGCCGATAACCCCGTTCATGCTGTCGACCCACTGCTGCGGGCTGACCTGCAACTGGAACAGCTTGGCGATGTTGTCCAGCAGCGTCTCGGCCGCGGTCGGGCTCAGCGCCTGGTCCCACGACTGCGCGAAGACCTTGGCACCGGAGGCGATCGACGACATGTCCTTGAGGAACTGCGCGTCCGCCCCGGTGAACAGGCTCTCGCTGCCCTTGAGCACCGGAACGCCGCCCGACTTGACCCAGCCGGCCTTCTCCTCGTCGTCCACCAACGTGGTCGAGAAGAACTTCTTGGCGACGTCCTTGGCCTCGGCCGTGGCCTTGGAGGAGATCGACAGGTACTGGCCGGGGTTGCCGACGGTGTTCGACGGGTCGCCCTTGCCGCCCTCGACGGCCGGGAAGTTCATCCAGCCCAGGCCACCGTCCTTGACGAAGTTGCCACCCTGGGCGGCCTGGATCCCGTAGGACCAGGAGCCGTGCAGCATCATCGCGGCCTTGCCGGTGTAGAGCAGGGCCTGGTCGGCGTTCGAGTCGGCCGTGGTCGACGAGAAGCCCTTCTGGAAGCCGTTGGCCTTCACCAGGTCCTGGATCTTGGTGAGCATGTCGAGCACGGCCGGGTCGGACCAGGCGCCCTTCTCGCCGGCGAAGACCCGGTCGAAGACCTCGGAGCCCGCCGTACGGTCGAGGAGGAACTCGAGCCACATCATGTTCGTCCAGCGCGACTGGCCGGCGAGCGAGAAGGGCGCGACCTTCGCGGCGTTGAACTTCGGGACGAGGGCCATGATGTCGCCCCACGACTTCGGGGGCTCGGCGCCGACGCGCTCGAAGACCTTCTTGTTGTAGAACAGCACGATCGGCTGGACGGTCTCGATCGGCAGCGCGTAGATCTTGCCGTTGACCGTGGCCGCACCGAACGACGAGGAGAGGATCTTGTCCTTGACCGCGGCGTTCTGGCCGAACCAGTCGGTCAGGTCCTCGACCAGGTTCGAGCCCACGTACTCCTTGAGGCCGCCGCCGCCCCAGCCCCAGATCATCGTCGGGCCCTCGTTGGCGCCGAGCGCCGTCTTGATCTTCTGCTTGTAAGCGTCGTTCTGGAAGAACAACGGCGTGATCTTGGAGCCGGAGTTCGCCTTGTTGAAGCGGTCGATCGCCGCCTGACGGTACGGCTGGCCGGGCGGGCCGCTCAGCGACCAGTAGCTGGCCGCGCCACCACCACCGCCGGTGGTCGTGCCACCGCCGGAGGTGCTCGGTCCGTCGCTGCCGCAGGCGGCGAGCGCCGCAGCGCCGGCCGCACCCGCGGCGAGGCCGAGGAAGTTGCGCCGGGAAATCGGATTATTGGTCACACTGATCTCCGAACTCGAATGCCGCCTCGGGTGGCGGCGAGAGGATCGCCGTGGTGCTGTGATGCCGCTGCAAGCGCGCCGACGCCCTCGCACCGCGTCGTTGCCCTATAAGTTGCCCTATAAGTTGCCCTATAAGTTGCCTTATCAGTGGGTCGTCCGCGTCACAGAGGCTGCAACTTTCGCTCCACAACCGCAAATTAACACGAGGTTTCGTTAACGTAGGGTTTCGCGGTGATCATGTCAAGGGTCTTGCAATGGTCGCGCTCCCACCGCAAGAGTGGACGCCGCCGCCACCTGGGCACACGAACTCTTTTAAGATCATCCAGCGCCGCGCGGCCGCGCTGTGCAAACACTGAAAGTTTCGGAACCACCAGGAACCACCAGGAACCACTGAGGAGTTGCGCCGTGACCGTACAACCGGCACACAGGCCATGGCAGGATCCGGCGCTACCCGTCGCCGACCGCGTCGACGCTCTTCTCGCCGAGATGACCCTCGAAGAGAAGATAGGCCAGCTGGGCAGTCGCTGGGTCGGAAACGACATGCAGGACGAGGAGCAGCTCGACACCGAGGAGACCCTCAACGTCGCGCCCATGCAGGACGTTTTCGCAGCATCTGGCACGATACCCCTCGGTGCGGCCAGCCGTAACGGTCTCGGGCACTTGACCCGCGTCTACGGCAGCTACCCGCTCACCCCCGCCGAGGGGAGTGCCGAAGTCGTTCGTCAGCAGCACATCGTCCTCGCCAACTCGCGCCTGGGCATTCCCGCGATCGTGCACGAGGAGTGCCTGACCGGCTTCACCACGTTCGGCGCGACGGTCTACCCGGCCGCCATCGCCTGGGGAGCCACCTTCGACCCCGAGCTGGTCGAGCGGATGGCCGCGGCGATCGGCCGTGACATGGCCGCGGTCGGCGTGCACCAGGGACTCTCCCCCGTGCTCGACGTCGTCCGCGACTACCGCTGGGGCCGGGTGGAGGAGACCATCGGCGAGGACCCGTACCTGGTCGCCCTGCTCGGCGCCGGATATGTCCGCGGCCTGCAGAGCGCCGGCGTGATCGCCACCCTCAAGCACTTCGCCGGATACTCGGCCTCGCGCGGCGCCCGCAACCACGGGCCGGTGGCGATGGGCCGGCGCGAGCTGTTCGACATCATCCTGCCGACGTTCGAGACGGCGATCCGCGAGGGCGGGGCGGGCTCGGTGATGAACTCCTACTCGGACATCGACGGTCTGCCCGCGGTGGCCGACCGTTGGCTCTTCACCGAGCTGCTGCGCGACCGCTGGGGCTTCACCGGCACGGTCGTCTCCGACTACTGGGCGGTGCCGTTCCTGGCCAGCACCCACCACGTGGCGACCGACATGGTCGACGCGGGCGTCCAGTCGCTGACCGCCGGCATCGACGTCGAACTGCCGGACACGCTCGGCTTCGGCACCGACCTGATCGGCCGGGTGCCGGAGGAACTGATCGACCGGGCCGTACGGCGCCTGCTCGTCCAGAAGATCGAACTGGGGCTGCTGGACGCCGGCTGGACCCCGGAGAAGTCGGTGTCCGCGGCCGCCGCGGTTGATCTCGACTCGGCCGAGAACCGGGCGCTGGCCCGCGAGCTGGCCGAACGCTCGATCATCCTGCTCGACCCGGGGTCCGCGCTGCCGCTCGCCGAGGGGCTGACCAAGGTCGCGGTGGTGGGTCCGGCGGCGGCCGATCCCCGTACGTTCATGGGCTGCTACGCCTTCCCCAACCACGTGCTGCCGCGCTATCCGGACGCGGGGCTGGGCATCGAGGTGACGACAGCGGTCGACGCGCTGCGGGCCGAGCTTCCCCGGACCGAGATCGTGTACGAACGTGGGTGCGCGGTGATCGGGGACGACCGGTCCGGGTTCCCGGCGGCGGTCGAGGCGGCCCGCGGCGCGGACGTGACGGTCGTGCTGGTCGGCGACCTGGCGGGGCTGTTCGGGCACGGGACGTCGGGGGAGGGGTGCGACGCCGCGGACCTGAGCCTGCCGGGCGGGCAAGGACAGCTGATCGAGGAACTGCTCGCGACCGGCAAACCGGTGGTCGTGGTGGTGGTGTCGGGACGACCGTACGCGCTCGGCTCGATCGCCGACCGCGCGGCGGGCCTGGTGCAGGCGTTCATGCCGGGCGAGGAGGGCGGTGCGGCGATCGCCGGTGTCCTGTCGGGGCGCGTCAACCCGGGGGCCAAGCTGCCGGTGCAGATCCCGAAGCACGCGGGCGGGCAACCGGGCACCTATCTGCAGCCGTCGCTCGGGGCGGAGAACACCGGCGTCAGCAACCTCGATCCGACTCCGCTGTTCGCGTTCGGGCACGGGCGGTCGTACACTTCGTTCGAGGTGGACGACCTGCGGATCAGCGCCGCGGAGGTGCCGACCGACGGGGAGTTCACGGTGACGGTGCGGGTGCGCAACACCGGGACGCGGGGTGGCGACGAGGTGGTGCAGCTCTACCTCAAGGACCTGATCGCCCAGGTGACCCGGCCGGTCAAGCAGCTGACCGGATTCGCGCGGGTGGCGCTTTCGGCGGGCGAGGCGAAGGACGTGACGTTCACGGTGCACGCCGATCGCACGGCCTTCACCGGTCGTGACCTCTCGCGGGTCGTGGAGCCGGGAGAGCTCGATGTTCTCGTCGGGACGTCGGCCTCGGACCTGCCTTGCGTGGGACGGGTGCGGCTCACCGGCGAGCTGCGGGTCGTCGGCGATCGCGATCGCCGGCTGATCACCCCGGTCGAGGTGCGGAAGGTCTGACCAGGTGCCGCGTCCCGACCCCCTTTTGCTCGTCCTCGACGGCAACAGTCTGCTGCACCGGGCCTATCACGCCGGTGCGGCGGACGGCTGGGTCGACGACGACGGCAATCCGATCTGGGCGTTGCGCGGTCTGGTGGGTTATCTGGCCCGGGCCGCGGCCCACCTGCGTCCCGACGCGGTGGTGGTCGGCTTCGACTGCCCCGACGAGTCGGCCCGCCGCGTCGACTACCCGGACTACAAGGCCCACCGCCCCGACAAGGCCGAAGACCTGACGGCCCAGCTCCTGGCCGCGCCCGTCCTGCTGCGCGAGGCCGGGGTCTGCGTGGTCGTCCACCGGTCCTGGGAGGCCGACGACGTGCTGGCCAGCGCGGCCGCCACGGCCCGGGCAAGCGGGTGGCGCTCGGTCCTGATGACCAGCGACCGCGACGCGTTCGCCCTGATCGACGAGGCCACCACCGTGTTGCGGGTGCGCAACGGCGGCTTCGACGAGGCCGTGCTGATCGCCGCGGCCGACCTGCCCGCCCTCTCCGGCGTGCACCCGTGGCAATACCGTGACTTCGCCGCGCTGCGGGGCGACCCTTCGGACAACCTGCACGGCGTGCGGCGTTTCGGTGCGACCACCGCGGCCAAGCTGCTCGCGGCGTTCGGCTCGGTCGAGGAGGCCTGGGCGGCCGGCGTGACCCGGGTGCGCGACGCTGTCGGCGCTCACGCCGCCACCAGTTTCACCGCCCCGGCCGCCCGCGAGATCGTCGACCGCAACCGCCGCCTGATGAGCATGCGCCACGACCTGCCGATCCCCGACCTGGCGACGGCCCGCATCCCGCTGAGCCCGTCGGTCCTGCGCCGCGCCCTGCGCGCCCGCGGCATCAACCTGGGGCCGTCCCTGTGGGCGCTGACCGGTGGCGCTCCCCCGGCTGCTCCCGACGCCGATCCCACCCCCGAGTTCCGCCCGTGGATCTTCCGGGGCAGCCTCGCCGTCCGCCGCGAGCCGACCCCGGGGCAGCTGGCCCTCTTCTGAGCCATCGCGGCCTTGTCGCGTGTCTCCGGTGTCGGTTCCAGCCCGTTCGGCCCTCGCGGGCAGGGCATTTCCCCCACCGTGCCCGTCCGCGGCACGTGATGCGTCGAACTCCCAGTTGCCATCTCGCGTTCATTTGCCAAGACTTTGCAATAACGGGGAATGCCCATAAGCTTGGCTGCCAAGATCCACTTGGGGAGGCGTCATGGAGACGACGGCGATGCACATCGCCAACGGGATCGTGGACGGGCCGGTGTCCGCGGTGTTCGCGGTCTTCGCGGTCGCCGCGCTGGCGGTCTGCGTCCGCAAGGCCCGGACCGACCTGGACGAGCGCCTGGCCCCGATGGCCGGACTCGTCGCGGCGTTCATCTTCGCCGTGCAGATGCTGAACTTCCAGGTGCTGCCGGGCGTCTCCGGCCACCTGCTCGGCGGCACGCTCGCGGTGATCCTGGTCGGCCCGTGGGTGGGCGCGCTCTGCGTCTCGACCGTGCTGATCGTGCAGTGCCTGCTCTTCGCCGACGGCGGCCTGACCGCGCTCGGCCTCAACATCACGAACATGGCGCTGCTCGGCACCGCCGCCGGATATCTGCTGGTCGTCGCCCTGTTGCGCTTCCTGCCCAAGACCCCGGCCGGCCTCGCCGCCACCGCCCTGATCGCCTCGATCGTCAGTGTCGTGGTCGCCTCGCAGGGCTTCGTGCTCGAGTACGCCCTCGGCGGCACCACCGACCTCTCGCTGCCGCTGATCTCCGGCACGATGGCCGGCGTGCACATCCTGATCGGCATCGGTGAGGGCCTGATCGCCGCCACCACGGTCGCCACCGTCGCCAAGGTCAGGCCCGACCTCGTGTACGCCCTGCGGCGCTTCCGCAAGCCCGCCACCGTCTCCGCGATCGGAGCAAGCGCATGACCAGGCGATTGGGCTGGTTCCTGGCCGGCGGCCTGCTCGTGGCCCTGCTGCTGGCCGGCGTGGTCAGCAACTTCGCGTCCGCGAGCCCCGACGGCCTGGACGCCACCGCCCGCGAGGGCTGCACCTTCGACGCCGGTGGCGAGATCACCAGCGGCACGTGCATGGTCCAGCAGGAGGGTGCGCACCAGCTGTCCGACAGCCCCCTGGCCGGCTACGGGATGCGGGGCATCGACAACGGCTTCCTCTCCACCGCGCTCGCGGGAACCGCCGGTGTGCTGATCACCTTCGGCCTCGGCGGCGGCCTGTTCTGGCTGGCCCGCCGGCGCAAGCCCGCGGCCTCCTCGTCCGACCAGGCGGCCTGAGGTGGGTGCCGGGCACGCTCATCCGTTGCACCTGGACAAGGCGAGCCCGGTGCACCGCCTCGCTCCCGAGGTCAAGATCGCTGCGGTCCTGCTCTGCACGATCATCGTGGTGATCACCCCGCGCACGGAATTCTGGGCTTTCGCCGGTTACGCCGTTCTCCTGGCCGGTGTGGCGGTGGTCGCCCGGGTGCCCGCCCGGTGGCTGGCCAAGCGCGCGACCATCGAGCTGCCGTTCGTCCTGCTGGCGATCGCCCTGCCCTTCGCGGGCCAGGGCGAACGCGTCGACTGGCTCGGGCTCTCCCTGTCGCTCGACGGCCTGCACGGCGCGTGGAACATCTTCGCCAAGGGCACGCTCGGCGTCGTGGCGTCGCTGCTGCTGGCCGCCACGACCACGATGCGCGACCTGATCCTGGGTCTGGACCGCCTGCACTGCCCCACGGTCTTCACCCAGATCGCCACGTTCATGCTGCGTTACCTGGACGTGCTGGCCGACGACGCCCGCCGCATGCGGATCGCCCGCCTGGCCCGTGGCTACGACCCCCGCTTCCTCTGGCAGGTGAAGGCGTTCGCGGTGAGCGTCGGCGCCCTCTTCCTGCGCGCCTACGAGCGGGGCGAACGCGTCTACCTGGCGATGGTGTCCCGCGGCTACAACGGCCGCCTCCCGAACCCCGAGGCCGGCCGGGCCCCGGTCACCCAGTGGGCTGCCGCCGCCGCGCTGCCGGCCGCGACCGCGGGCATCGCCCTGGCCGCGGTCCTGGGATGAGTTGCGGCACTGCCACCCGGGCGGCGACCGCCGGTGAGCCGGCCGGCTGGAATGATCGGACACGGCCCGGCAGGAGCCGAGAGCACCAACGAGTGGAGCAACCATGAGCGACGCCGACCCGGCCGCCCGCACCCCGGCCCTGCGCGTCGCGGGCCTGCACTTCTCCTACCCCGACGGCACCGCGGTGCTGCACGGCGTCGACCTCACCCTGGCCCCCGGCGAGCGGGTGGCGCTGCTCGGCCCGAACGGCGCCGGCAAGACCACCCTCGTCCTGCACCTCAACGGCATCCTGCACGGCGGCCCCGGCACCATCGACGTGGCCGGCGCCCGCGTGAACCCGGCCGACCGAGCTGCCCTGGCCGAGATCCGCCGCCGCGTGGGCATCGTCTTCCAGGACCCCGACGACCAGCTCTTCATGCCCACCGTCGCCGAGGACGTGGCCTTCGGCCCGCAGAACCTGGGTGTACGCGGCGACGAGCTCACCGCCCGGGTCGACGAGGCCCTGGCCGCGGTCGGCATGAGCGAGCACCGCGACCAGGTCCCCCACCACCTGTCCTTCGGCCAGCGCCGCCGCGTCGCCGTGGCCACCGTGCTGGCGATGCGCCCCGAGATCCTGGTCCTCGACGAGCCGTCGTCCAACCTGGACCCGGCCAGCCGCCGCGAGCTCGCCGAGATCCTCGGACCCCTGCCGGTGACGGTCCTGATGGTGACCCACGACCTGCCGTACGCCTTGCAGCTCTGTCCCCGCGCGGTGATCCTCGACGCCGGCCGCATCGTCGCCGACGCCCCCACCCCCGACGTGCTGGCCGACGAGTCCCTCCTGCGCGCCCACCGCCTGGAACTCCCGTTCGGCTTCGACCCGGTAGCCGCCCGCTGACCCGGACGGTTGAAAGTTAGGCTCGCGGCATGCCGAACGATCTCGCGAGTGTGGCCTACCCCTCCGCGATGCGCCGGATCGCCTGATCCGTGGACATGCTCGGCGACGATGAGATCCGCGCCCTGCACGAGCGGTTCGCTCCGGACCGGGCCGCGTTCGAGCTGGTCTGGACGCACTGCCGGATCGTGTGCGAGATCGCCGAGCAGTTCCTGACCGACGACCTCGACCGCGAGCTGGTGCGAGCCGGGGCGCTGCTGCACGACATCGGCGTCTATCGGCTGCGGCGCGAGGAGGCGTACATCAGGCATGGTCTTCTCGGCCACGAACTGCTGCGCACACTGGAGATTCCGGAGCCGCTGGCCCGTTTCTGCTCGCACCACACCGGCGTCGGCCTCAGCCGCGAGGAGGTGCTGAGCCAGGATCTGCCGCTGCCGCCCGCCGACTACCTCGCGGAGAGCCCCGAGGAGACCCTGGTGATGTACGCCGACAAGTTCCACAGCAAGACGACCCCGCCACGCTTCGTGACGGCCGCGTCCTACACCCGTGCCGTACGCCGCTTCGGCGCCGCTCAGGCAGCCCGCTTCACCGCGCTGGTCGATCACTTCGGCGAGCCCGATCTGAACGGTCCGGCCGAGCGCTACGGACACGAGATCCGCTGACTTTCTCGCCCGGTTCAGCAGGTCCTTGTCCGCCAGGCGGCGCTGGATGGGCACGTACTGGCGTTCGATGTCGGCCTGGTGCGCCGCGAAGATCAGTCCGCTGTCGGGCTGACCGGCCGCGTTCGGCGTGCCGTCGTAGTTGGACGGCCGCCGCCGGATCTTCAGCGCCGGATCGGTGACATGCGCCCGCGTGACGTGCGCGTAGTCGGGCACCACCGGCAGTCCACCCGGGTCGCGGGCCGCGAAGTCGGGCTCGTCGTGCTCAGCGGCCCCGGTGAACGGCGCTCCCGTGTCCATCCGCCGCTCCATCGGCTCGGCGCCCAGCCCGGCCGCGATCAGGGGTGGCGGGGTCAGTTCACCGCGGCGAGGTGGACCGCGGCGACGGTGACCAGGCCGGCGCCGAAGACCGTGATGCTGCCGGCGGCCAGGACCGGGGTCACGCGGCCGGCGAGCTGCAAGACGCGCTGGGCGCGGACG
>Ga0247781_1000214_pt1 | contig 17268 bp, 2 predicted proteins | sample UWRJL184509B5_FD_179922 | JGI IMG/M metagenome (GOLD analysis project Ga0247781, IMG submission 179922) | Plant litter microbial communities from Arlington Agricultural Research Station in Wisconsin, United States - UWRJ-L184-509B-5 | ecosystem: Environmental > Terrestrial > Plant litter >...
TTATTACCTTATAAGTCCTTTTATGTAGTTAAGGGTTTAAAAGCGCACTTTTTCCACGTTATAAATAAAGTGCTTTATAATAGTTTTACCTAAATAGCTTAGGCATAAGTGCTAAAGATAAGGGGTCGCTATTATAGGCTTCTTCTTACAAGTTTTAATGTAGTAGCGCTTTTACGTCATAAATAAGGTATATGTAACCTCCTTTTTAACGTGTTTAAGAACAAACTGGTTATAATAGCTTATAAAGTTAGTAAACACGGTTCCGTTTATAATAATTAGTTAATTTACTAAAAGTTTATTATTCCACTATATACCTTACTTATAAAGCTATTAAAGTGAGATTAAGTTATAAGTGAAACCTTAACAGAACGTAACGTTCTTAAAGTAAAGGAGCGCCTTCTTACTGTAATAAGTAAGCTTTAGGTCTATTTTACCATATCTTAAGATTAGAACTATGGAATCTCTAATGTAAATACAGTCGTTTTCCAGTGTATAATAGTAATTATAAAACTGTACTAACTTATTAAAAATATAAAGGGTAGTGTTAGAATCTAGGATTATAAAGTTTCTTAAGGGGTATGTAGCTGTTATAAAGTAGCCTTTTACTATTAAGAAGCTTATAAGAGCTCTTTTCTTTACCACTAGATCTGCCTCCTTTATAAGTTATTAACTTTCTTTACACCCTTATTCCTTAAGTTTCTTAATAACCTTATTAAAAGCCTTATCGCCTTTTTAATAAGAGTTAATTAGTGTAGTTATAATAAAGTTCGATTTCCACATGTTAGGTGTAAGCTTAGGGAATATTAGTTAGTAATCTTTAAAATTATAATTATTATTACAGGTGGTATACTTTTTTAGACCTTTTAAGCTTTTAAACCTAACCCTTTTAAGGCTCTACTTACTACGTTTCTTCTTAAAATCCGTTTCTTTACCTTTACCTTTACCTCCTTAACCTTTACAGCCTTTATTACTATATTAAGAGCTGTAATACGCTGCATTTTTATGTAATTTACAGTTCTTTTAATCGTTTCTTAAGGACTTTTAATTGTTAATACTGTACCTTCTTACTTATTTACCTGCTTTTAACACAGCCTTCTTACTATAGAATGTTAAGCCTTTTTATTCTTCCTTTTACTTTACTTAAGTATTAAAACTAGCTTTTTAAGTCTTTTTACTTACTACTTTTAATATATTAATAGTTATTAATTAAGATTTAAGGTTATTAATTATTTAAAAGAACTGTAACTTTCTGTTATAAATCACCTTATTTTTCACAAGTAAGTTAGCAGTTTAGGAATAAAGAGTTAAGAGTGTATAAAGGGTATTAATAAGTTTTATAAGTTAGATTTACAGCGTTTAACAGTTTAGAACGTTTACCTGTTAAGCCTCCTTTATTACTATATTCCACTTTATAATCTATTTTAAAACCTTTTTATAGCTTTTAACGAACGTGTTAAAGTGCTATTTATAACATTTATAAGCTTTTATCATTCTAATGTTCTCCTAACCCTAATTCACCTTTATAATCGCTATATATTATTATTTAAAGTTCTCCCCTACGTTAATTATAATTATGTAAACTCTAAGAGTTATTAAGGCCTAGAAGTGGTCCCTTAACGCCCTTAACCTCTTCTTTAGACTTTTATATTTAATAAGGTTAATTTAATAATCTTTCAGATCGCCTTAATAGTTAGTGGTTTACACGGCTGTAATGTGACAACCCTGCAAGCCGTTACTTGGGCCGGGGCGGCCCGACGAATCCCCCGCAGAAGGAACAGTGCAGGAAAGGCAGTACGCACAGTACTACGCACTGGGCCAGGGGTGCAAAGACCCGAAGCCCTTACAACCAGTCGTTAAGTAATCACTCTGATCTCGCTAAGAACACAGTGATCACAGTGATTAGAGGTATTCTAATTACTATAATCACTCCTCATATTAAGTGAGCATAGTGATTAAGGTACAAAGTACCTTTTAGCTAGTTAGTATAGATAGCTATAGTTATGCCTATAACCACTATAAGGGACTCTAGTTCCTCACGCTAATATTTAATTATTTATTTATATCTTACTATTCAGACTTATCTCTATATATTATAGTGATAATAACTTACAGTAACATTAAACCCCCTATTTAAAAGTGCTAGCTTAATAAGCCGTCTTTAAAACACCCTTTACCTGTTAACGTCTTACTATACGTTCTATCTTAACCCACGCTAGTCCTCTTAAGGCTTATATTAGGTATAGGTTATAATATAATACTAACGTTAAGTTCTGAACGTTATTTATTAAATTCCTAAACATTACCTCTTTCCCACTAATATATTAACCTCTGGAAAAGGTAAGGAGATTAAAGAGGTGTAAGCTTAACCTTAACTCCTTACTATTAATAAGTTAGCCGTACGCCTTAAAGACTTAAACCTTAATTAGTAAGGACTAGTTAAGGAATTTAATAAAGCCTTCCCTAAAGACATTAAAAGTCGTATCGGTCTTATTAAAAAACTCTAAGCTTAACTTAACGCTGTTAAGCTAGAGAATAACGACCTTAAGGGCTTATAAAAGAAACGAGTGAAGCTTCCCCCATTATTACGTTTTAAGAGAGACTTTATATAGCTAGAGTCATAGATAACCTAGCTTTAGAGTTATGTTACTTATTACGATAAGTAATTCTTTAAAGAAGAAGGAAAGGTCAGGTTCGCCAGAGCCCTACTAGATAAAGTAGCCGCTTGCTAGTATAAACCTTATATAAAAATAATTAACGACCTTTCTATAAATAGAGTATAAAAGGAAGCCCTTAAGACTTAGGCTCTTTTTAACAACTTTAACGTATTTATTAATTAACTCCAGACTAAGTTCAGGGAACTAAACACCTTAAAGCAGGCTAAATAACACCTTATAGCCTTAAGGCAGACGTCCTTAATCTTTAAGTTCCCTATATGCTTTAAACTAAAAGCAGTAAAGATTAAGCTTAGTTAAAAGGCCTTAGTAATGCTGTTCTGGAGTGGTTTAAAGGAACACGTCACCGGAGACCTTTATTAAAAGGATCGGCCAGACTACCTTTAAGAGTTAGTTAAGATAGCTATTAAGGTTAATAACCAGTATTATAATTATTATTATTAAAAGAACTTTTAAAAGGAATAAACCCCCCATTAATAAAGTAAATTAAAGAAGGGGAACCAGTCAACTATAACAGGCTATTACCTTAGGTTAATGGACATTAGTATAGTAAACCATTAGAACTAACCTAACCACGATAAGCTTTAACGATAACAGTAGTAGAAACAGTTTAAAGACTTATTACAGATTTAATACTTTAACTATAATAAAAAAGGTTATATAGTATAGTAATGCCTGTCATTAAAGTAAATTAGTTAGAAACCTATTATTACGACCTGCACCCGACACAGGCCTTAAGAGGACTGGCGTAGGTTAAGACAGAACGTATAGCAGGACACTAACAGGTAAGAAGCGTTCCGAAAACGGCTTATTAAGCTAACACTCTTAGACGGGGGGTTTAATGTTACTGTAGGTCGCTGTCACTATAATACATAGAGGTGAGTCTGAATAGTAGGATATAAATGAATAATTAAATACTAATGTAAGGAATTAAAATCCCTTACAGTAATTATAGGTATAACTATAACTATTTATATTAACTAATTAGGGGGTATTTCGTACCTTACTTATAATACCGCAAGTGCTTATTATATAAGCACTTTACATTACGTAAGCGTTCTGCTTATAAGGTTCCTCCTACTTACAATGTAAGCACTTAGCATACTGCAAGCAGTATTTAACTAGTCGTAAGGGCTTTAGGTCTTCACACCTTTAGCCTAATACGCCTAAACAGTATATATTATCTTTCCACACTGTTCCTTTTACAGGGGATTTATCAGGCCGCCCTAACTTAAGTGACAGCTTATAGGGTCGTTACACGATTCTCCCTCTTTAACGTTCTTTTCTTATAAAAAACTTAAAAGGTAAGTTTTTTCTTTCACTACTTTACTATATAACGAGTGTTTAGCTTTTAAGTCTTAAAACGGGAATAGGGTAAAAGCACTAACCACTACTTAAACCTTACAGCTTATATATATACGTTTAATGGCGAAATGTCCCCTTATTCTTTTTATAAGTCTGCTGTCCTTTTACTTATCTGTCAGGTTTTAAATTAGTTTAACAGTTATAACTATTATTTAAAAAGGCACTAGCCTTTTTAATATAACGCTTTTAATATTAGTAAAGTAAAGTTAAAGGCTCTTCTTATTAAAAAACAGGACTTTAACTTATAAGTTAAGTTTATAACTTAACAGTTTTATAAAGTTACTATTAAGCTTTAAAAGGTGTTAACGCGTTTAACGTGTCTTTATAAGCAGTAATCCTGCCTTAAGGATTAGGCTGTAAAGGTATTTAGTTGCGAAACGGAGTTATTAAAGTTCTAAGAGAGTAAGGAGGCTAAGCTGGACGCCCTTCCTAAAGATATAGAGTCTTTTAACTAAGGGAACTTCCTAACAGGGTCTTTGTAATAAGTAGTTACTTTATAACTTAGTTTATAACTTCCTTTTTCCAGTAAGAGGTTATAAATTTAAGTCTTATAAGGACTTTTTATTATTTTTCTTTTTTACTAACTTTCCTTTTTTAATAGCACTTATTTTTCGTATAAGGCTCGTTAGGAGCTTTAAAGGCCCAGCTTCCTTATTAGGTTTAAGGTCCTTATAACCTTAGTTAAAGTCCTAATAAATGTCCTTCCGTACTTATTAAGGAGTTTCCTACTACTTCTTAAGCTTTAAGTCTTATAGTAATCTTACTCTTTAATATAATAATTTAAATGTTAGATTTTATCTTATTTCTAATTCTTATCATTAGTTTTAATTAGTTTAGATTCTTTTAGTAGAACTCCGTAATTAGGTTTAGGTATTTAAAATTTTTAACTAACTCTTATAAGTTACTTTTAAGGCTGTAATCTAACTACTTAATAAGATATTTAAACGTGTTTTTCCCCTTCTGTAAATCTACGATTTCCTTAACATCGTACTTATCCTTATCGGCGTTAATCTCGATCTTCCTTTTTAGAGGAACTCCCTTTAAAGCAGGTTTTAAAAGTAAGATGTGAAAAACCTTAATCCGCACCTTTATACTAATAGGTAAGTTTAGTTTATAATTAAAGGTAATAACCTTCTTTTTAACTTAAAACAGTCTATACCTTTTAAAGTTAAACTTCTTACTAAGTTTTTTCGTATATAAGTTTTGTGAAAAAAGGTAAATATAATCTCCCTTTTAAAAAGTTAATCCTTTAACTTATTTACTATTGTAATAAAGTCTTTTCTTAAGTATTAATTACTTAATTTAATGTTTATTAGTAAACTTTTTTATTTATTCGTATATAAACTTAAGTTTAACTTACAGGTAGTTATATAGCTCTTACATCTAATCTACATAGATTATAACTTAAGGGGTGCCTATAGGTAAACCTTAACAGAGTTTAGGCTCCTTACTATAGTTGGTAAAGAACAGTAACATACTTATTAACTTAATTAGTGTTATGTTATAGGTTATCTGTGCTATTAGTAACAGTTTAAGCTAATTATCTTATTTAAAGTTAATGTAAGCTTAAAGATACGTTATAAGTATCTGATTAACTTACTTTGTTTAACTATCTGTTTATAAGTAGAAAGCTGTTAAAAGCTTACTTTTCACACCCATTCTTTATATTAGCCCTTATTAGAACTTTAACATAATTAACTTATCTTAATCTGTGATAATATTATCTAGTTAAAGGTATTATAAAATTACCTCTTTCTTAAAGATATAAGTAAGTTACTCCGCTATTATATCTTTTAAGGTTAGCAGGAAGTAAGCTTATTTTGTTAATTTATTAACCATTACGAGGATTTAGTTATAAGTAACTCCTGTAATAAGGTCCTTAAACTTTAAAATCTTAATAACGAAGTTAAGTAAGATAGAACTTTATAACGCTTATAATATAAGGAGTAGTTTAAGAAGCTTATAAGGTTTATAATATCAGTTTTACTTCCAGTAGTAGATATTATAATTATTAACCACTTCCTTAACTAGTTTCTTTATTCCTAGGAAGGTGTACGCTTACTAGGCCTGTACGAGAGTTTTAACCTAGCCTATATATCCTTTAAGCTAAGACTTATAAACTTACTAAACGTATTCCTTCCGTTTACTTAAGTTATAAATATACAGTTTCTCTTAATATTAAAGCCTTACTCTTAGTTTAAACGTACTATTTACACCTTTTAATAGCTGTTTTAGCTAATAACTAGTTTTATTATAATTTAGATACTTTAAACACTCCTTCCTACAGTTTTACATATACCTTAAGAAGTCTCCTAAGGGGCATTTATATTTACAGGTACTTTCTATTAACTTTCTTACTTAAAAGTCTTATTATTACTAATAAATATTATACTTTATTTATAAGTTTATACAGACGTTAATAATCTGTTTTAACGTTTAGTTATCCAATATTTATAACGTATATTCTAAAGTACCGTTCTTTACTTCGTTAAACATAATAACAGGGACTAAGACTAGATTAGCATCCTTATAATCCTGTCTTTAACTAAAAGTATCAGCTTGCCTATTATCTTTTCCTTTAATATAGTAAATCTAAAAATAAAACGGGGTTATTAACTTTACCTATTATGCTTACTGTAAATTAAGTTCCTTTATTAAGAAGTATTAAAGGTTATTATAGTTTAAAAAGACTTAAATTAGTTCCTTTATATTACTTAAGTACACTACTTACTTAATAAAGTATTAAATAATCACTATCAGTTCCTTATCGTAGATTAAGTATTATAAGGCTAGTTTATAAATTCCTTTTAATAAAAAGGTAACTGGGTAATGTTTCCTATTATCCTAAATTTAGTTAAGTTCTTTACTAATTGTAAACTTTAAGGAGTTAGTCTCGATTTAGAAAGGCTTTAAGAAATTAGGGAAGGCTAAGACTAACACTGTGATAAAGGCGTATTTAAGGTCCTTAAACGCCTTTTACTGTCTTTCGGTCTACTTAAACGGCTTTCCTTCACCTATAAGTTTATAAAGTAATCTTACAATTTTCGTAAAGTACATAATAAAACAGTAATAAAAGTTTATAAAGTTAATAAAAGCTTATAACTCTTTTTAGTTCTTTAAAGTAAGTTAATCCCTAATTACCTTTATCTTCTCCGCTTACATTTTAAAATTTCCGGAAGTTACTCTAAACCCTAAATAGTTCAGTTCTTAAATGTAAAAGTAGCTCTTCTTTAGGTTTATTATCAGTTTCACTTTTTTAAAAGCTGTCAGAACCTGTCGTATATACTTTTAATGTTCTTTTAAAGTTTTAAAATAAATTAAAACGTTATTTAAATATATAAAGGTAAACTTATTAAGGAAGGGGTAAAGAACACTGTTAATAAGGCCTTAAAAGGTTGTAAGGGTGTTTATTAATCCTATTAGCATAACACAGTATTAGTAATACCCGTTACGAGTTTAAAAGGCTGTCTTATGTTTGTCCTCTTTCTTTATTCTAATATAGTTAAACCTTATAGGGAAATTAAGGCTAAAGAACTAGTTTACCTTAATAATCCATTTTTACATCTCTGTAATAAGTAGTAATAAGTAGCGATTCTTAATTATATCCTTATTTAATATTTAGTAATTAATAACTATATGTAACTTACTATTTCCCTTTCTTAGGATAAACAGTATTAAATACCTTATTAGGGACTGAGACTTTATAATAAACCTATTTTTTAAGTTCTTATTAACGTACTCCCTTAAGGCTTTAACCTGTTAAGGGTTTAGATAATAAGGCTGGAAGCTGCAGAGCTTCGCTTTTAACTTTAACTTAATTTCGTAATCCTATAGTCAGTAGTTTGGTAATTACAGTATCTTTTTTTAAAACAGGGTAAACTTCCTATATTTAACAGGTACTTTAAATAAGTTAATTTCTTCACTTACTTATAAATCAGCTTTTTACTTTCCTTTACCTTTTAAATTATTATTCAGGTAGTGTAATAGACCTTTTAATCCTTTAACTATCTTAGTAAACTTAACTTAAACCATACTTAATTTTAAAAGTTTAGCGTGCTTTTAAGTACTTCGTGTATCTTTAAAGCGGTTTAAAGCTTTCTTAACTTTCTCTAAACTGTGATTATAATTAAGGAACTTACTAAAGGTAAGGTAACTACTCCTCTAGTTAATTATAAGGTTATACTTCTCCAGTTAAGGTAGACTTAATATTACATTATAACCTATAACTAATATAACGTTAAAGTCCACTTATTATTTATCCTTATCCACTTTAATTAAGAGTAATAAGTAATAAGTAACTTTACTGTTATTATACTAATACAGGCCTCCTTCTCTATTTTAAATAGGAATAACCTCTTTATACTTTTCGTTAGGGAGTTTCTTTCAGTTAATTAGTAAAGGGTGCACTAAGTTAGAAACACTCCCACTATTAATTACTACTTTTACCTTAAATGGCTTTCCTCTTTTATCTATTATGTTAACACTGACGGAATAATACTTATACTTTTTTAACATCTAAATTATAATAATTATCTATCCTTAAGGTCTTATCCAGCTTAACCTTTAAGTGCCTTTCCTTCTTCTTAGGGTTTTTACTAACTAATAAACTATTAATTTCTAGCCCTTTTAAAGGGCCTGCAGCCTTTTCCTAATTCCTTTTGGAAAAATAGGCAGCTTTAATAAACTTAACAATTAACCTTTCTTAAGTTCTCACACCTTAACGTCCAGTTAACTTTAAACAGTATAATATTCCTAAAGTCTTTAATAAGTTAATAATACGCTTTACAGGACTGGATTGTAACAATATCTTTTTACTCTTAGATCCGTTAGTAATCCTCTTACTTTTACCACTCTCTAGCTTTTCCGTTAAGGTGTAATAAGCACGTTATAACTAAGCAGTTATTAAGTACCCCTCTTTACTAGCATATAATAGGGGCTTAGTTAATTACAGTAACTTTCCGTTTATTATTAAATTCTCTTATTAAGGAGTAGAAAACTTAGTAATAAGCTAGTTTTAACTTTATCCTTATAATAGTGTAATCCTATCTTTATATATTAAGGAAGTGGTTATAAAGGGCCTTAAGTCTATAATACCAGTTAAAAGCGCAGTTATTATATATACAGTTAATCTACAGTATATCTTTATAATTAAGGTAGTTAATATTAACTGTAAGTGTTATAGTTATAAAGTACAGGACAGGGGAAGTAGTGCCTTATTTCTTCTCTTCCTTCACTTACCTTTATATACGTTATTTTTCCTAAACCTCTTCCTAAAACTTAAGTAATAATAACTTAACTTATTCTTTTACAAAATAACTTTCTTTAATAAATTAATACTTAAGTTAATTAGTAAAGCGAACTTTATTATAGAGTTATAACTTAATTTCCACTACTTTATTTTTAGACGTTACGGTAAGACCTTTAACTTATAAGTCCTTTACTTTATTTACCAGCTTTTAATATTTCTCCTTTAACTCTTAAACCCTCTATTAGTATATTTACTTTATATTTTCTTAAGGGACCTTTAAGGTACTAGTCTAAGGTATACCGGCTTTAATATAAAGTAGTTATTTAAGCTATCCTTCTTTTAAAAAGGTAAAGGTGTTAATTTACTTAACGTACTCAAAGTGTTTAAAAGTTTTAAAAGGTACTGTTAAAAAGAACTTCCATTTCTCTAATTTAATTCTCTTAACTTACTCTCTTTTACCTTTTAAGGTTTACTTTACCGTTTAGGTAACTTAAAAAGCTAATTCTTTAACTCTTTCTATTATTTTAGTGATTTTTAAGTTAGGGTCCTTCCTAGACTTCCTTAATTCTTAAGCTTACAGGGTGAGGTTTTTAAAGCCTGTAACAGCTAATTAAAACATCTCTTCTTAAAGTCAGTCTTTTATAACCTGTACTTCTAATCATTTTAAGTTCTTACCTTAAAGTCAGTCTTTTATAACCTATACTTCTATAGCTAACTTTTTTAAAATACCCTTAAAGATTAAGTATATTACATCTTAAGGTTCTTCTTCTTCTTCCTTATTTCTTATATTACACTTATTTATTTAAGTGTAATCTTCTTTATTACTTGTTATTTTAATATAGACGTCTCCTGAGTTGAACTTAATATACTTTCCTCCTTTTAAAACGGGTTTCTAACTAATTTATTTTAATAATAAGTATTATTATATTATATAACCTTTCTTATTACAGTTAAAGCACTGGATTTAAGATAAGTCCTTAGACTGTTTTTATTATTACTACCGTTAAGGCTTATTGTGGTTAAGTTAGTTTTAGCAGTTTACTATACTAATATCTATTAACCTAGGGTAATAACTTATCACAGTTAATTAATTCCCCTTCTTTAATTTACTTAACTAGTAAAGGGTTTATTCCTTTTAGTAATTCTTTTAATAATAGTAATTATAATACTAATAGCTATCTTAATTAACTCTTAAAGACAGTCCAGTCAGTCTTTTTAGTAAAGGTCTCTAGTAACGTGTTCCTTCAGACCACTTTAAAACAGCATTATTAAGGCCTTTTAACCGAGTTTAGTCTTTACTACTTCCAGTTTAAAGTGTGTAAAGAACTTAAGGATTAAGGACATCTGTCTTAAAGCTATAAGGCGTTACTCAGCCCGCTTAAAAGCGTCTAATTCTCTAAACTTAATCTAAAGTTAATTAATAAAAACGTTAAAGTTGTCAAAAAGGGCCTAAGTCTTAAGGGCCTCTTTACACGCCCTATTTATAAAAAGGTTGTTAATTATCTTCATATAAGGTTTATATTAGTAAGCGGTTATTCTATCTAGTAAGGCTTTAGTAAACCTGACCTTTCTTTCTTCTTTAAAGAACTGCTTATTATAATAAATAATATAGCTCTGGAGCTAAGTTATTTATAACTTTAGCTATATTAAGTCTCCCTTAAAACGTAACAGCAGGGGGAGCTTTACTCACTTCTTTTATAAACCCTTAAAGTTATTATTTTCCAGCTTAATAACGTTAAGTTAAACCTAGAGTTTTTTAATAAGACTAATACAGCTTTTAATATCTTTAGGGAAAGTTTCGTTAAGTTCCTTAACCAGTCCTTACTAGTTAAGGTTTAAGTCTTTAAAGCGTATAGCTAATTCATTAATAATAAGGAGCTAAGGTTAGGTTTACACCTCCTTAATCTCTTTACCCTTTCTAAAGGTTAATATATTAGTAAGAGGGGGGAGGTGTTTAGGAATTTAATAAACAGCGTTCAGAACTGAGACGTTAGTATTGTATTATAACTTACACTTAATATAAGCCTTAAAAGGATTAGTATAAGTTAAGACAGAACGTATAGTAAGACGCTAACAGGTAAAGGGCGTTTTAAAGATAGTTTATTAAGTTAACATTTTTAAATAGGAGGTTTAATATTACTGTAGGTCGTTATTATTATAATATATAAAGGTAAGTTTAAACAGTAAGATATAAATGAATAATTAAATATTAGTGTGAGGAATTAAAGTCCCTTACAGTAATTATAGGCATAACTATAACTATTTATACTAACTAACTAGGGGGTATTTCATACCTTACTTATAGTGCTGTAAGTGCTTATTATACGAGCACTTTACACTGCGTGAGCGTTCTGCTTGTAAGGTTCCTCCTGCTCACAATGTAAGCACTTGGCATACTGCAAGCAGTACCTAACTGGTTGTAAGGGCTTTAGGTCTTTGCACCCCTGGCCCAGTGCGCCTAGACGGTGCACACCGTCTTTCCACACTGTTCCTTCTGCAGGGGATTTATCGGGCCGCCCCGGCCCAAGTGACAGCCTGCAGGGTCGTCACACCTGTCTTAGAAGGAGGAAAGTATATTAGATTTAACTCTGGAGATATTTATATTAAGATAGTAGGTAATAAAAAGGATTATACCTGGATAAATAAGTGTAATTTAAAAGGTAAAGAGGAAGAAGAGAAGGAACCTTAAAACGTAATGTATCTAGTCTTTAAGGGTGTTATAAAAGAGTTAGCTATAAAGGTGTAAGTTACTATAAACTAACTTTAAAGTGGAAACTTAGAACTGCTAAAGGTGTAGGTTATAAAAGACTAACTTTAAGAAGAAATGTTCTAGTTAACAGTTACAGGCCTTAAAAACCTTACCCTGTAAGCTTAGGAATTAAAGAAGTTTAAAAAGGACCTTAACTTAGAAGTTATTAAGATAGTAGAGGGAGTTAAAGAACTAGCCCTCTAGGCTACTTAGATAGTGAAATAAGCCTTAAAAGGTGAAAAAGAATAAGTTAAGAGAATTAAACTAAAGAAACAGAAGTTCTTTTTAACAATGCCCCTTAAGACTTTTAAACACTTTAAACACATTAAGTAGATTAACACTCTCACCTTCCTAGAGGAAGGACAGCTTAAATAGCTACCTCGTATTAAAGACAGTATACCTCAGTCTAATACCTTAAGGGTCCCTTAAGAAGGTATAAAGTAAGTATACTAATAAAGAGTTTAGGAGTTAAAGGAAAAGCATTAAGAGTTAGTAGACGAAATAGAGGACCTGTAAGTTAAAGGCCTTACTGTAACGTTTAAAGATAGAGTAGTAAAGATTAGGTTATAACTCTATAATAAAGTTCACTTTACTAATTAGCTTAAATATTAACTTATTAAGGAAGACCACTTTATAGAAGAATAAGCTAAGTTATTACTACCTAAGTTTTAAGAAAAGGTTTAAGAGAAATAACGTACCTAAAGGTAAGTAAAAGAAGAGAAGAAATAAAGTACCACTTCCCCTATTCCATACTTTATAACTATAACACTTACAGTTAACGCTAACCACCCTAACCACAGGGACATATTATAGATTAACTGTATGTACAATAACTGCACTTTTAACTAACATAACGGACTTAAGGCTCTTTATAACTACTTCCCTAACGTATATAAACAGGATTACACTATTATAAAGGTAAAATTAAAACCAGCTTATTACTAAATCTCTTACTCTTTAATAAAAGAATCTAGTAATAAGTGGAAAGTCACTATAGTTAATTAAACCCCTACTACGTGTTAGTAAGGAGGGGTACTTAATAACTACCTAGTTGTAACGTGCTTATTACACCTTAACAGAAAAGCTAAAAAGTGGTAGAAGTGAGAGGATTACTAACAGGTTTAAAAATAAAAGGACATTATTACAATCCAGTCTTATAAAGTGTATTATCGATTTATTAAGGACTTTAAAAATATCGTACCGTTTAAAGTTAACTAGATACTAAGGTGTGAAAACCTAAGAAAGGTTAATTACCAAGTCTATTAAAGCTACCTGTTTTTCCAAAAGGAACTGGGAAAAGGCTACAGGCCTTTTAAAAGGGCTGGAAACTAGTAATTTACTAGTTAGTAAAAACCCTAAGAAAAAGAAGAGGCATTTAAAAGTTAAGCCAGATAAAACCTTAAAGATAAGTAATTACTATAACTTAAATATTAAAGGAGTATAAGTATTATTCTATTAGTGTTAATATAATAAACAGAAGAGGGAGGCTGTTTAAGGTAAAAGTAATAATTAATAATAAGAGTGTTTCTAACTTAATATACCCCTTATTAGTTAACTAAAGGAAACTCCCTAATTAAAAATATAAAAAGGCTATTCCTATTTAAAATAGAGAAAGAGGCCTATATTAATATAATAACAGTAAAGTTACCTATTACTCGCCACTCCTAATTAAAGTAGATAAGGACGAATAATAAGTAAACTTTAATATTACACTAGTTACAAACTATAATATAATCTTAAGTCTACCTTAACTAGAAAAGTATAACCCTATAATTAACTAAAAGAGTAGCCACCTTATCTTTAATAAGTCCCTTAACTATAATTACCGTTTAAAGGAAGTTAAAAAGGTATTAAACTACTCCAAAGATACACAAAGCACTTAAAAGCATATTAAACCCTTAAAACCTAATACAGTTTAAGTTAGGTTTACTAAAACGGTTAAAAGATTAAAAGGTCTACCATATTACCTAAATGACAATTTAAAAGGTAAAAAGAAGTTAAAAGCTAACTTATAAATAAGTGAAAAAGTTAACTTATTTAAAGTACTTACTAAATATAGGAAGTTCACCCTGTTTTAAAAAAAGATACTACAATTACCAGACTATAGATTATAAGATTACAAAATTAAGTTAAAACTAAAAGTAAAGCTCCGTAACTTCTAACCTTATCATTTAAACCCTTAATAGGCTAAGGCCTTACAGGAGTATATTAATAAAAATTTAAAAAACGGGTTTATCGTAAAGTCCTAATCCCTAATAAGGTACCTAATACTGTTTATCCTAAGGAAAGGAGATAGTAAGTTACATATAGTTATTAATTACTAAACGTTAAATAAAGATATAATTAAAAACCATTACTTATTACTATTTATTACGGAAATACAAAAATAGATTATTAAGGTGAACTGGTTTTCCAGCCTCAACTTCCCTATAAGATTTAACTACATTAAAGTAAAGGAAAAGGATAAACATAAAACGGCTTTTTAAACTTATAACAAGTATTACCAGTATTATATTATACTAATAAGATTAATAAACACCTTTATAACTTTCTAAAATCTTATTAACAATATTCTCCACCCCTTCCTTAATAAGTTTATTTTTATATACCTAAACAACATTCTAATCTATTCTAAAACTCTAGAAGAATATTAAAAACATATACGATAAGTTCTAATAACTCTTAAAAAGGTAAAACTAACAGTAAACCTAAAAAAAAGCCACTTCCACGTTTAAGAACTAAACTATTTAAGGTTTAAAATAACCCCTAAAAGGCTTAAAATGTAACTGGAGAAGATAAAGGCAGTTAGGGATTAGCCCACTTTAAAAAACTAAAAAGAGTTATAAACCTTTATCAGCTTTACAAACTTCTATCGCTGTTTTATTAGGTACTTTACAAAAATCGTAAAACCACTCCACAAACTTACAAGTAAGGGAAAGCCGTTTAAGTAAACTAATAAATAATAAAAGGTGTTTAAGGACCTTAAACACGCCTTTATTACAGTGCTAGTTTTAACCCTCCCTGATTTTTTAAAACCTTTCTAAATTAAAACAGACTCCTTAAAATTCGTAATCGGTAGAGAACTTAACTAAATCCAGGACAATAGGAAACGCTACCCAGTTACCTTCTTATCGAAAGGAATCCACAAGCCAGCCCTATAATATCTAATCCATAATAAAAAACTAATAGCAATTATTTAATACTTTACTAAATAAGCATTATATCTAAACGGTATAGAAGAACTAGTCTAAGTTTTTTCAAATTATAATAATCTCCAGTACTTCTTAATAAAGGAACTTAATTTACAGTAAGTACAGTAAGCAGAGTTAATAACCCCATTCCACTTCCAGATTTACCATATTAAAGGAAAAGATAATAAGCAAGCTAATACTTTTAATTAAAGACAGAATTATAAGGATGCTAATCCTATCCTAATCCCTGTTACTATATTTAACAAAGTTAAAAACAGCACACTAAAGTATATACTGTAAGTGTCAGATAACTAGACGTCAGAATAAACTATTAACATCTATATAAACTTATAAATAAAGTATAACATCTATTAATAATAACAGGACTTTTAAGTAAAAAGGTTAACAGAAGGAACCTATAAGTATAAATACCCCTTAAGAGACTTTTTAAGGTATTTATAAAACTGTAGTAAAGAGTACTTAAAATATTTAAATTATAATAAAACCGGTTATTAATTAAAATAACTGTTAAAAGGTGTAAATAATACACCTAAACCAGGAGTAAAGCTTTAATATTAAGAGAAACCGTACATCTATAACCTAAATAAACGAAAGGAATATATCCAGTAGGTTTATAAGTCTCGACTTAGAGGACATATAAGTTAAGTTAAGACTCTTATATAAGCTTAATAAACGTACACCTTTCTAAGAATAAAGAAGCTAGTTAAAGAAGTGGTTAACAGTTATAACATTTACTATTATAAGTAAAATTAGCGTTATAAACCTTATAGGCTCCTTAAACCACTCTTTATACCACAAGTACCATGGAGTTTAATCTCACTTAACTTTATTACTAGGATCTTAAAGTCTAGGGACCCTGTTATAAGAGTCACTTATAACCAGATCCTTATAATAGTTAACAGATTAACAAAGTAAGCCTACTTTTTACTAACCTTAAAGGATATAATAGCAGAGTAACTTACTTATATCTTTAAAAAAAAGGTAATTTTATAACACCTTTAACTAGATAACATCGTTACGGATTAAGATAAGCTAATTATGTTAAAGTTTTAATAAGGACTAATATAAAGAATAGGTATAAAAAGTAAGCTTTTAACAGCATTCCACCTATAAACAGACAGTTAAATAAAGTAAGTTAACCAGATACTTATAACATATCTCTAAACTTATATTAACTTTAAATAAGATAATTAGTTTAAACTATTACTAACAATACAGATAGCTTATAATATAACACCAGTTAAGTTAACAGGTATGTCATTATTCTTTATTAATTACAGTAAGCAGCCTAAGCTCCATTAAAACCCGCTTACCAGCACCCCTTAAGCTACAGTCCATACAGACCGGATGTAAAAACTATATAACCACTTATAAGCCAAACTTAAGTTTACATATAAACAAATAAAGAAGTTTACTAATAAATATTAAACTAAATAGTTAATACTTAAAAAAGGACTTTACTATAATAGTAAATAAGTTAAGGGACTAACTTTTTAAAAGGGGGATTATATTTACCTTTTTTTATAAAACCTATATTTAAAGCGACCCAGTAAAAAGCTCGACTTTAAAAGGTACAGACCGTTCTAAATTAAAAAAAAAGTTACCACCTTTAATTATAAACTAGACCTACCCACCAGCATAAAGGTGTGGATTAAGGTTTTTCACATCTCACTTCTAGAACCTGCCCTAAAGAAAGTTCCTTTAGAAAAGAAGGTTAAGATCAACACCAATAAGGATAAGTACAACGTTAAAGAAGTTATAAATTTACGAAAAGGAAAAAACACGTTTGAATATCTTATTAGGTAGCTAGACTACAGCCCTGAAAGTAACTTATAAGAGCCTGTTAAAAACCTCAAATGCCCAGACCTGATTACAGAGTTCCACTAAAAGAATCCAGACCAACTAAAGCTAACGACAAGAACCAGAAATAAGATAAGATCTGACATCTAAACTACCATATTAAAAAGCAAGACTACCGTGGGACTTAGAGCCTGGGAAGCGGAGGAGGCCGGGCTTCCAAAG